>ENA-OQAS01001612-OQAS01001612.1-human-gut-metagenome-genome-assembly--contig:-NODE-1612-length-10348-cov-1.967616_pt1 | contig 10348 bp, 17 predicted proteins | sample MGYA00242733_ERZ504523 | MGnify/ENA primary metagenome ERZ504523 (study PRJEB26092, sample SAMD00036239) | human gut metagenome | host: Homo sapiens | study: EMG produced TPA metagenomics assembly of...
AGTGGGGCGAGTTCTGGTCTTTTGTGTATACGATGAGCCAAGTGCAGATTTGTGCTTGCACAAGGATCTGCATTTGGCGAATGTACATCATCGAGCTGTTAAGCGAGATGATGTATAAGTATAAGAATCGAGTAGGAGTCAGCTACTGATTGTAGTGCGATGATCCAGGTGCAGAAGGGTGTCTATACTGTCAATGAAAAAATGACAGAATTAAAATCCTTCTACAAACTGGTCAAGTACATGTGGGAGAAGCTTGTCGCTGTATGCGGTGAGAGAATATTTGCCTTTGCATAATGCCCAGTCATAAAGAACAGCACGTTCGTACATTGCATAAATCTTCAGAAGTTCATCGGCAGTACTGGTGCCGTTGAATTCTCCATTTTTCAGTGCAGTGCTGATTGTCTCAGTGAGCCACACGAAATAGTAACGATCGTTTCAAGAAGGGAGCGCTTATCCTTGGTGATCAGCTGGGACGAGTAGAGGGAGGCTAAAAGCCCGACATCGACACTGGTCTCAATCATATGAAATAGTTCATGGTTAAAAAATAACAGCTTGTCATAAGCAGAAAGATCCGGATCTACGATTCCTGCAAGCTCTTCATACTTTTCGTCAAACAGATAAGAAAGTGTGTTGAGAAGAGCTTCTTTTCCCTTAAAATAGTGGTAAAAGGTTCCTTTTGAGGTCTTAGAAGCCGAGATGATCTCATCAACAGTGGTCTGTTCATAACCATGCTTGTAGAATAGATTCCACGCGGCTTTTATGATACGGCTTTTGGTGGAACTTCTTTTCTTTGGCATGAAAATTCCCCTCCTTTGAAAATAGTAATCTTTTTTTATTATAGCAGAATGGACATGAAATAACAAGAAGTAATTTGTTTACAAAAAAGGAGACAAAGCCATATACATAGCTCTGTCTCCTGAAAAATTTTGACTTAACGACCTACTTTGAAGCCATATTTTAACGGATCATCTGGATCGATCACATAAGTAGCTTCCCCTGTCAGATAAGCACTTCCGGTAATCTGCGGAATAACGGCATCATAGTCGGCAACCTTTGTAGTGTCTAAGATTACGCCTTTGAACTGAGAGCCGATAAAGCTTTCATATACGAAAGGCTGTCCGACTTTGATTTCACCTTTTTTGTAAAGGGTGGCGAGCTTTGCGCTGGTTCCGGTTCCGCAAGGAGAACGGTCAGCCATATGATCTCCGAAGATAACGACATTACGTTTGTCACATCCAGGAGTATCGGTAGAGCAATAAAGCTCTGCAAGGTCGACAGTTGTGATATCAAGTTCCGGATGCCGGATCTCTACTTCGGCATTGACCTTTTCAATCAGCTTCATACCGAAATCGGTAAGCTGTGGGATTGACTGTGGATCTACGTGCCATCCGAACTGTTCGATATCAACAAGTGCGAAGAAGCTTCCGCCGAAAGAAATATCATAGTGAACTTCTCTGCCATCAACTTCTGTGGTGAGGTTTTCTTTGTAAAGGAAAGCCGGTACATTAGTAAGTGTTACATTAAGTACCTTTCCATTTTTGACTTCTGCTTTGGTACGGATAATTCCTGCAGGAGCATCCAGAACAACTTCTGTATAAGGTTCTACGGCAGGAACAAGTCCTGTTTCGATGATTGCTGTAACCGAACCGATTGTTCCGTGGCCGCACATATTCAGATATTCTCCAGTGTCCATGAAGATCACACCAAAATCAGCTTCCGGGTGGATCGGATCTGTCAGAAGAGCACCAAACATATCATGATGTCCACGTGGCTCAAACATCAGAGCCTGACGGTATTTGTCGTAATGCTTTGCAAGAAAGTTCTTACGTTCGATCATTGTATCCCCTTCAAGCTTCGGGAAACCTGATGTAATGATTCTTGTAATTCCCCAACTGTATGTGTGTCGATCGCATGGAAAGATGCCTCAAATGCGTCAAGATTCAGTTTTGGATTGATTTCCATTTTTAATATTCCTCCTTAGTTGAAAGACCAGACCAGAGTCTAGTATGCAGTTCAGTTTTCTTTAAAAATATTATGTACGAAAACACTTGAAAAGTCAATGGTAATTTGCTATAATGAATAAGCTTGATTGGAATAATCAATATATGGGGGTAGATGGATAACTGGTGTGTCTCCTGGTCTTCAAAACCAGTGTGGGGCGTTAGGAGCGTCCTGGGTGGGTTCGATTCCCACATGCCCTCGCCAAAAAGAGAGGTTTTTGGGCGAAAAGCCTTAAAAAGATAAAGAGAAAAGCTGCTGTATTGTTTTAGGGGAAACAGTACGGTGGCTTTTCTTTTTTGACGTAAATCCTCTTGACCAGAATACTTATAGATAATGCGGATAAGTAAAATGAGAAATAATAGACAATCTGTAAAAATCAGACAGAACCGATGAAAAAAATAAATAGATTATATATAAAAAAGATATTGAATTTTCAAGTAAAATCATATAGACTATAGTACAGATCAATCACTAGACTAGATTCTAGTATTGAGTCCAACATGAAAAGTGAAAATCTATAAATGCTATTGAAAAAAATATATCTATTTGTTAAACTATAGTCAAATACGCGTAGGACAAGATAAGATATAGATTTCGACGTAGAGGAGAAAGGAAGAGAAGAGACATGGCAAACTTACAGATTTTGCTGCGTCAGCATGTAGGAGCTCCTTGTGCACCGGTTGTAAAAGCCGGAGACAGAGTAGAAAAAGGGACTCTGATTGCAACACCGACAGGCTTGGAGCTAATATTTTTTCAAGTGCATATGGTGTGTAGAAGACGTACTGGAAGACCGTATCATCATCAAGCCGGATGAAGAACAGAAGGATGAATATGTAAAGATTCCGGAAGGCAGCAAGCTTGATATGGTAAAAGCGGCAGGTGTTGTCGGAATGGGTGGCGCCGGCTTCCCGACAGGTGTAAAACTCGGAACAGATCTGCAGGGAGGATATATCCTTGTAAATGCAGCGGAGTGTGAGCCTGGACTTCGTCATAACATTCAGCAGCTGGAAGATGACTGTGCGAAAGTTATCCGCGGAGTAAAACACTGCATGGAGATTTCCAATGCATCAAAAGCTATTTTTGCAATTAAGAAGAAAAATGAAAAAGCAGTAAAGGCACTGCGCGAGGCATTAAAAGATGAAGAGGCGATCACGATCCACTTACTTCCGGATATTTATCCGATGGGAGAAGAACGTGCGGTTGTAAGAGAATGTCTTGGAATCGAACTGAATACAACACAGCTTCCGTCAGCAGCGAATGCAATTGTCTGTAATGTAGAAATCTTGCGAGAGTTGCGGAAGCAATTGAAGAGAGAAAGCCATGCTTTTCTAAGAACCTTACTGTTATCGGTAAGATCAATGGCGGTAATGAGCCACATGTATTTATGGATGTACCGGTCGGCACAAGCGTTGGGGAAATGATCGAACGTGCCGGCGGTATTGATGGTGTATATGGGGAAATCATCATGGGTGGTCCATTTACCGGACATGCTACTACGGAGGATGCACCGATCACAAAGACAACTGGTGGAATCATTGTTACAATTGATTTCCCGGATCTTCATGGTGCAAGTGTAGGTCTTTTGGTATGTGCCTGCGGTGGTAGCGAAGAACGTATGAGAGATATTTGTCAGAAGATGAATGGTGTAGTGAAATCAGTAGCCAGATGTAAACAGGCAATTGAAAACAAAACCGGGAGCTCCGCTTAAATGCGAAAGACCTGGAAACTGTCCTGGACAGGCTAAGAATAATATCCAGTTCAAGAAGGATGGATGCGAGTACATTATTATTGGTAACTGCTCAGACTGTTCAAATACAGTAATGGGATCAGCACCGAAGATGGGACTTAAGGTATTCCACCAGACAGACCATGTAATGCGTACAATCGGACATCCACTTTACAGATATCTGCGTGTTTCAAAACAGGTAGAACAGTTACCGGAAGGTAAATAGATAAGTTGATACCTCACTTCGGTGAGTGTATAAATAGTTAATTGAGTTATTGTTAAATTAACAAGGAGGAAATTATTATGTCAATTACAGCGGAAACCGCAAAAGAACATGCAAAAGATCCTGCAGTATTATGCTGTAGAGCAGAAGGCGGCATTACAATCCAGGCTGCAAACCTTGAAGATCCGGCTATCTTTGATGATCTGGTAGATTCAGGACTTCTGAAACTTGATGGAACACTTACAATCGAACAGGTACTTGGAGCAAAGCTTGTTAAGACCTGCGATTCTCTTACACCACTTACAGCTGATCTTGTTGAAGGCGCAAAAGCACCTGCAGCAGAGGAAGCACCAGCTGAAGAAGCAAAAGAAGAAGTGAAAGAAGAAGCACCAGCAGTTACTGCAAATCCTACAGCAAGTGTACAGAAGTTGGCGGCGTGTTAAAAATCCACATTGGAGAAGGCAAAGATATCGATATCGAAATGCCGATGGGTTTTAATAACGGTGTTGCAGTAGCGGAAGTACCGGCAGAGGTAGAATTACCGGCAGGCGTGGTTTCAGGCGCAACACCGACAAAAGAGCTGGAACCGAAAGTCGTAAGAAGCGTTACCAGAAAGCATTATAAAATTACAGAAGTAAAGCGTGGACCGGAGACAAAGATCGAAGGAACAACTCTTTACATCCGAGAAGGAATTGAAGAAGAAGCAGTTGCTTCACAGGAGCTGGTTCATCAGTTAAAGATTGATATCATTACACCGGATCAGTACCATACTTATTCTAATACAATCATGGACGTACAGCCGATCGCTACAAAAGAGGGCGAAGACGAAATCGGTACAGGTACAACAAGAGTACTTGACGGCGTTATCATGATGGTTACCGGAACAGACGACAATGGTGTTCAGATTGGTGAATTCGGTTCTTCCGAAGGATACCTGGATGAAAATATCATGTGGGGACGTCCGGGAGCTCCTGATAAAGGTGAAATCTTCATCAAGACAGAAGTTATCATCAAAGAAGGAACCAACATGGAAAGACCTGGCCCGCTTGCTGCACATTCTGCAACAGACGTGATCACACAGGAAATCCGTGAAGCTCTGAAGAAAGTAGAAGACGAAAGCCTTGTAGTAGATACAGAGACATTCAATCAGGTAAGAAGACCTGGTAAGAAGAAAGTCGTTATCGTAAAGAAAATACATGGGACAGGGTGCTATGCATGACAACCTGATTCTTCCTATGGAACCAGTCGGAGTACTTGGCGCAAGACCAAACGTTGACCTTGGAAACGTACCGATCATGGCATCTCCACTGGAAGTACTTGATGGATGTATCCATGCACTTACCTGTATCGGACCTGCATCAAAAGAAATGTCAAGACATTACTGGAGAGAACCACTGGTTCTTGAAACTCTCCATGATGAAGAAGTTGACCTTTGCGGTGTTATCTTTGTAGGTAGCCCACAGATCAATACAGAGAAATTCTATGTATCAAAACGTGTTGGTATGATGGTAGAAGCTCTTGATGTTGATGGCGCATTTGTTACAACAGAAGGATTTGGTAACAACCACATCGATTTCGCAAGCCATATCGAACAGATCGGTATGAGAGGAATTCCGGTTGTTGGACTTTCATTCTGCGCAGTACAGGGAGCACTTGTAGTTGGAAACAAATACATGCAGTACATGGTAGATAACAACAAATCTGAATCAGGAATCGAGAACGAAGTTCTTGCCTGCAACACGCTTTGCCAGGAAGAAGCAATCCGTGCACTTGCTATGCTGAAAGCTGGAATGGCTGGAGAAGAAGTGAAGAAGGCAGAAAGAAAATGGAATCCGAATGTAAAAGCAAATAACATCGAACTGATTTCAAAGACTATGGACAGAACAATTGAATTGGTTAAGAACGAGCAGTCACTGCCGATGAGCCAGAAGAGAAAAGAAAAATACGATTAAGGTGAATGACTATGAAATATGGCGATAAGATCATCTATATGGAAGGCGTAATCGTAGAGATCCATGATGGATGTGTTGGAATCGATTTGAAGGGACGATTAGGTTATCTGAAAATCCCGATGAGAATGCTGATTACGGATTATCCATTAGTGGTAGGACAGGAAGTTGGATGGAATATGAGTTTTGTCGAACAGCTTGGACCGGACGCCAATGAAAAATATGTTAGTAACCTGCAGACGTATCAGAGACGTCAGGAAGAAACGAAGTCTCATAAGAAGAATGATGAAGTGTAATTATATCAGGAGGAAATAGACATGAGTTTGACCGTTGTTAAAGGACTTCAGTCAGAAATCTTTGTTCCGGTAACTCCGCCGCCAGTATGGGCTCCGGTGAAAAAAGAACTGAAGGATATGACAATTGCCCTCGCCACAGCAGCAGGTGTGCACCACAAGGATCAGAAGAGATTCAACCTTGCCGGTGACTTTACCTGGAGAAAAATAACAGATAAAATGCCGTCAGATGAATTAATGGTATCTCACGGTGGATATGACAACAGTGATGTAAACAAAGACATCAACTGTATGTTCCCGATTGACCGTATCCATGAGCTTGCTAAAGAAGGATTTATCAAAGCATGTGCACCGGTACATGCCGGATTCATGGGTGGTGGCGGAAACCAGGAAAAATTTAAACATGAAACTGGTCCTGCCATTGCAAAGATGTTTGTAGAGGAAGGTGTAGACGCAGTTATCCTCACCGCTGGCTGAGGTACCTGCCACCGCTCTGCAGTTCTGGTGCAGAGAGCGATTGAAGCCGCAGGAATTCCTACAATTATTATTGCTGCGCTTCCGCCGGTTGTTCGTCAGACCGGTACCCCACGTGCGGTTGCTCCGCGAGTTCCTATGGGAGCTAACGCTGGTGAACCACACAACGTTGAGATGCAGACAGGCATCGTAAAGCAACTCTGGAACAGCTCGTGAAGCTGGATACTCCAGGAAAAGTTGTTCCGCTGCCGTTTGAATATGTAGCGAAAGTATAATCAAATAGTAAAAAGGGGACATCCCCGGCAGGATTGGGGCGAAAGCTCTGATTTGCCGGAGATGTCCTTTTTATTTAACTGGATATTTTGATAAAATTTCCTGTTAGATAAAAGGTACTACGTGCCTCAAATGTGCCAGGGCGCATTTGGGTTCAATTTAGAATTGAGGATGATTATATGGAGAAAGAAATAGATCTGCGCCGGCTTGTGATCAAAGCTTTCCATATTACTGAGGTGGAAGAAGGCGGAGAAAATAAAGTGACAGCATCTGGAAAGATGACGATCGAGAAGAAAATACTGGATGAAATTTTACCGAAATATCCACAGCTTTCCAAATTAGATGTACAGATTATAAGACCGGGAGAACATGACCGTTATACCAATACGATGATGGATATCATTCCGATATCGACCAAAGTACTTGGAAAGATTGGGGACGGGATTACGCATACACTCACCGGCGTTTATGTAATTCTTACTGGTGTAGATGAAATGGAAAACAGGCACACGAATTTGGGTCCAGTGAAGGCAATCTGAAAGAGAAGCTGTATCTGAACCGTGCGGGTACTCCGGGGGATGATGATTATATTGTGTCATTTGATGTTGTTCTGAAACCTGGAATGGGACAGGAAAGAGAAGGTGTACTTGCAGCCCACCATGCCTGTGACGAGTTTATCCAGATTTTCCGGGAACAGATGAAGAAGTTCAAGGCGATCTCTGCACAGAGAGACATGAGTACCATGATGTGGTTCGCCCAGGAAAAAAACGTGTTTTGATCGTAAAACAGGTTGCCGGACAGGGTGCGATGTATGATACTTCGTTATTTGCAAAAGAGCCTTCGGGAACTGAAAACGGTCGCTCGATCATTGATATGGGAAATATGCCGGTGATCGTTACACCAAACGAATATCGTGACGGAATTATCCGTTCTATGCAGTAGGAGGTGCGATTATGGGAATTGGACCATCGACAAAGGAAACATCACTACACCATTTCAGGGATCCTCTTCTTGATGTGGTATCATCGGATGAAGATCTGGATCTGATGGGAATCATAATTGTTGGAACGCCGGATGATAATACAGATAAATTGCTTGTTGGAACCGTGCGGCAGTATGGGCGGAAGCTATGCGGGCAGACGGAGTTATCCTGTCGTCCGATGGATGGGGAAACAGTGACGTAGATTTCGCAAATACGGCTGAACAGATGGAAATCAGAGGAATTCCGGTAACCGGGCTGAAATTCAGTGGTACAGTTGGCCAGTTTGTTGTAGAAAATGATCATCTGGGAGAAATTCTGGATATCAATAAAAGTGAAGAGGGCATTGAGACAGATGTACTCGGAGAAAATAATGTGACGGAGCTGGATGCGAAAAAGGTTACTGCAATGCTGAAGCTGAAAATGCGGAAAAATGAGAAGCGTTAAGGCTTTGAAATTTGAAGAAAACTGTCAAAAGTAAAGCTGGCAGGGAAAGAAGATATAGAAAAGTCCTGTTGAGAATCCGGATTCGATATTCAGATTCTGACAGGACTTTTGCTGTTTAATTTTCTGCGGTATCTTCGATAATATGGTTACGGATGATCGCGCGGATACTTTCGTTAAGATATGGCTTCAATTCTTCAAACGACATCGGATCGTTGTCCAGAATCGTGCTGTATGAAGTAGAACTTGCAAGTTCTATGATCAGAAACAGCATAGTTTCCGGTGCACGAAGTTTGATTGTCGGATGATCCAGAAGGATATTACTAAAATATGCAAGAATTTCACCCTCATCATCCTGCATATTATTGGTGATAGCCTGTCTGAAAATGCCCCAGCTGAGATTCTTAGAGATAAATCTCAGAATCAGTTTATTTTTCTGCATGGCATTTAAAACGTAATCTACAATAAAAATAATTTTATCTTCGAATTCGGGGATGTCGCTGTCTCCAGAGCTTTGTGTGCCCTCTGGAAAAGTCGGCTGGCTGTCCGTGCGATCAGCCGGTCGCGTATCTCGTATTTGTCTGCAAAATATAAATAGAATGTTCCCTTCGCAACTCCGGCCTTTTTTGCTATATCGCTGATTGATGTTTTCTCAATTCCCTGATTCAGAAATAAATCGTATGCGCTTTGAAAGAGAGCATCCATTTTCTGATGCTTGTTTTCATCTACTTTTCCCATGATTCATTCCTCTTTTCCTTTGAATTATCTTTATTATAAAATCAAAATGACTCAGCGTCAACTTTTTTGTAGAAAATATTGACTTGTGGTCATTTTGAGTTATAGTAAGTGCGAGCTAGAAAATGACCAGTAGTCAAAAAGAAGAAAGCATACCGACAGGAAAGTCAGTAGAGGCTTACAGGAGGTTTTTAAACATGAAGAACAGGGAATACAGAGTATTAGTTACACTTGCACTTATGGCATCACTTGTAGTTGGAAATATTGCAGGAACATCTGTAAATGTACAGGCGGCAGATAATAAAGATAAAAGTACAGAGACAAAGAAAACAAGCGAAACAAAAACAAGCAGCAGCGCAACACCTGCAAAAGATGAGACTGTATATGTAAAAGTAGATGACGCAGGAAACCAGAAAGATGTTACGGTATCGGATCAGCTGAAAAATATTTCGAGTCTTGGAACAATTGATGATGTATCAGAGCTGAAAGATATCAAGAATGTAAAAGGTGATGAAACCTTTTCTGAAAATAACGGTAAACTGGTATGGCAGGGAGATAAGAAAGATATCTGCTATCAGGGAACAACCACAAAGAAGATTCCTGTAGGAATGAAGGTTACTTATGAATTTGACGGAAAGAAAGTCAGCGCAGATGATCTGGAAGGAAAGAGCGGACACTTAAAGATTCATTATGAATATCAGAATACAAGTGCTGACAGTGGGAAATATACACCATTTTTGATGGCAACCGGACTTCTGATGGATGGAGAGAAGTTTTCAAATGTAACCGTTGATAATGGAAAAGTAATCTCAGACGGTGACAGAAACATCGTGATCGGAATGGGACTTCCACAGTTGAAAGAACAGCTTACATCAGTTAGTAGCAAGGTGGATGATCTGGATATCCCGGATTCCTTTACAGTAGAAGCAGATGTGACAGATTACGAAAAAGTAGAAGCCGTTACAGTTGCAACAAACGAAGTGTTCAATGAAGTAGGTACCGATAAATTTGACAGCCTGGATGAACTGAAGGATTCTATGACAGAACTTCAAGATGCATCGAACAAACTTGTCAGCGGCTCCGGAGAACTGAAAGATGGACTGGATACACTGCTTTCTTCATCAGGAACACTGGTAAGCGGAATTGATCAGCTGGCAAGTGGCGGAAATACATTGGCTAGCGGACTGGTAGTCTGGTGAGTGGAGCGAATACACTTGCAGATGGAAGCAAGAGCCTGGCAAGTGGAACAAG
>ENA-OQAS01001613-OQAS01001613.1-human-gut-metagenome-genome-assembly--contig:-NODE-1613-length-10346-cov-1.833154_pt1 | contig 10346 bp, 8 predicted proteins | sample MGYA00242733_ERZ504523 | MGnify/ENA primary metagenome ERZ504523 (study PRJEB26092, sample SAMD00036239) | human gut metagenome | host: Homo sapiens | study: EMG produced TPA metagenomics assembly of...
TTAAATAGATTCAAAACTTTAAATTTTATAATTCCCGCTTATTTCTTTCCCTTGGAGCGAGAGAATCCTATTTGGTACGTGCGCAACGGAAACCGATGTAAGAACGGCTCTCGTTCTGGAACTCGAAAGTACGCATGTTCCGAACGGATAAATTGTGAGACATCTTTCCAAGAACCTCCTCGCACTACTTTCTTTTTCATGGCGTAGGGATCGTTCTTGGCGGCGTTGTAACGCAGATCCGGGTTCATGTCGCTCATTTGGCTCGGGCCAGACTCGGAGTAAGACGTTGAGGTCCATTCCGCCACGTTTCCTGCCATATCGTATAACCCGAACTCATTCGGGGCGAAAGAGCCTACACGAGACGTAATCAAATGGCCATCCTCCGTATAATTACCTTTACCCGGCTTGAAGTTACCTAAGAAACAGCCTTTGCTGTCTTGAAGCTCGTCGGTAGACCAAGGGTACTTATTCTCGTTCTTACCTGTACGGGCGGCATATTCCCATTCTCCTTCGGACGGAAGACGGAATGGCTCTACCAATTGTCCCGGTGGCAAGCTCAAGGATTCTTTGTATAAATTCGTACGCCATACGCAGAAGGCAGTCGCTTGTTCCCAAGAAACACCGACTACGGGATAATCATCGTAACCCGGATGAGAGAAATACATACGGGTATATGGCTCGTTGTACGCATTCTTGAAATCGTTCACCCAGCAATTCTCGTCTGGGTAGATATTGACGATACGGGTATTCAAGAAATCCCATTCGCTGCTTAACGGGCGGTGATCGTCTCGTTGATTACACGTCCTTCATCATCGATGTAAGCGGTGTCCTTGGAGATCATGACTACCTCGTTCGGATCTACCTGAATATCCGTATTACGAACCCGGTCCGCCGGGTTCAACTGATTCTTGCGGAGGGCGGCGGCGGTATAGTCGTACCACTCGTATTTATAGATCATTTGTTTAGGGTCCAAACCTTTCTCTCCGGTAACGGGATTCGTGTAATAGACACTTTCTATCGCACGTTGCTCATCCTCGTTCGCCCGTCTCCAAGGAATCGGACGGTTCCAGTCCAAATGCGGAGTGACAGGTTCCCCGTAACGGTCTTCCGTGATCTTGAACAGATCGTTGCCTCCATAAGCCGGGTCCGCCAAGCGTTCACGGATAATAGAGTCTCTCACATAATAAACGAACTGGCGATATTTGGCGTTCGTTACCTCTGTCTGATCCATCCAGAACGCATCGAAAGAGACCCCTTTCGTCTCCGGCATGATTCCCCACAAGGAATCCTTGTCGGCGGGACCCATCTCGAACGAACCTCTTTTAACCAAGACCATTCCATACGGCGCAGGTTCATTGAACGCTACCGATCTGACACCTGTCACCTCACCGCCGGCACTCCGGAGAGATTTACCGCAGGAGGTAAGCAAGGTACCGTTACAAGTACTAATAATACTTTTTTCATATACTATAATATACGTACACTTTTATGTCTATTTTTCCCTGTCTTCGTCTTGTTCAGCTTTAAGGCATACTTGACACATAGCTCGTGGCTACCGCTACTTGCCCGGCCTAGGCCGTGTCGGGAAATCAAAGGCGTAACCCGCATGGAAACGACCTAGCTTTACGCCGAACATGATGCCCACCGATTCATTCACCCGATAGGAAAAACCACCATTAAACATCTTATTATATTCCAGCCTAGCGGTAATATCCGCATGAAAACTTTGCATGTCTGTCAGCAAGAACACCGAGGGCTGTAATTCTATCAACGGATTCTTTAATTGAATATTGTATCCACCCATTAAATTAAGTGAACGACCTATATAGGTATAGGCGTTCTCGTCCAGTTGAAGCTCCGGTTGGGTGATATGCGTCATGCCAAACCCGGCGTAAAACCGTTTATGGGTATAGTAAATACCGAAGTTCATATCCAACCCCATGCCGCTGACCTGCTCTACAGGAATGGCGGCGTCGGTCTCTTGATGGTATTCGGACTCAACCTTTATCACCTTGGTTCCGTCGAACGACTGGTTGACTAAGCCGATTTGCAGACCGCCGCTCAAGACTCCCCCGAATAATTTATACTTATAGGCGTATTGCGCCCCTACATGCGTATTCTGGAAAAGCCCGATCGCCTCGGTAAATACAACCAATCCGACACCATGATTCGTCTTGCCTAAAGCGAGTGGCATATCCGCGGTAATGAAGAACGACTTGGGTGCCCCATGTACGCCGATCATTTCCAAGCGGGCGAGAGCCAATATATTCAAGTCCTCCGTAGCTCCGGCCACGGCCGGGTTATAATACGGTTTCGCCATGAAGTATTGACTTAAGCGTGCGTCATATTGCGCCCGTACGATTCCCGCACAAGTACACAAAAGGATCAAGATCGAAAGAAGACGTCTTCTCATTTAAACATTCACTTCACGTTGTAACTACAAACGCAGCAAATCCGGATAAATTGTATTTTCACAAAAAAACAACGAGGCAGGGGAGCTCGATCGTCCGCCACCTCGTTCTTCTATTTCTTAATTTTCAATTTTCAATTCTCAATTGAACTAGTATTCTTCCTCGTTGAAGAAGAAGTCTTCTTTACTTGGATAATCCGGCCAGATGTCTTCCATGCATTCGTAAATCTCGCCTTCATCTTCCATTTCCTGCAAATTCTCAATCACTTCTAATGGCGCACCAGAACGTTGTGCATAGTCAATAAGTTCATCCTTAGTCGCAGGCAGGGTGCGTCTTCCAATTTTGAAGCTAACTCTAATGTCCAATACATAGCTGTCAAGTATTAATAACCGCCGAAGCGATTTGGTTCTCTATTTTTCCGCGAAAATATGACTTTATTTATTATACGCAAGTATAATCCCAAATAATTTCTTTACCGTTATTATTTATGCATTCTTTTCGTGCCAGAACGAAGAAATAATCCGATAAACGGTTCATAAATATCAATACAGGCTCCTCAACGGGGCAATTCTCGGCCAAGCGATAGATTTGTCGCTCGGCACGACGGCAAACGGTGCGGCAAACGTGTGCGAGGGCGGCCGAGCGGCATCCTCCCGGTAGGATGAACGCGTGCATTTTCGGCAGCTCGTTATCCAGACGGTCTATCTCCCGCTCGATACGCTCGATGCTCTCGGGCGTTACCTTGCTCTCGATTTTCAATTCCGTGGTCGCTTGATCCGTGGCTAGGTAAGAACCGATCGTGAATAGCTTATGCTGGATGAATGATAAGAAATCAGTATCTTTCTCATCATTCAAGGCCGTGATTAATAATCCGATAAAGGAGTTCAGCTCATCTACGGTGCCATAGCTCTCGATCCGATCGTGCGCTTTCGACACGCGTTGTCCACCTACCAGTGAAGTGGTTCCTTTATCGCCTGTTCTGGTATAGATAATACTCTTCTTCATATCTGACTTGTTTTGAATCCTAAAAATAAACAATATAATCTCGTTTGTGCAATTTCTTGTTGAATAAGACAATCCCTAGCGAGTAAAGATCTAAGGTGACCGTCACTTCCGGACATGCGCAGATCTCTTCCCAAAGTTCACGCATCTTACGGCTCGCCTTGATTCCCTCAAAACGAATACCGTATCGTTGTGCGCGTATTTCATACATTCATTAAACAGCCAGAGGTTGTTATGTTGTTCATATAAAGTGTTGAAAAAAACAAAATCTAAGCTATTTATGTCATTTAAGGCTTGGGGAAGCAAGTCCTTATAATTACCGATACGCAAATCGACGGGATTACGTCCCTCTTTAGCGAATGCTTGACGGGCAATCGTGGCGAATTCCGGTATCATTTCCAAGGCGATACATTTCAATCCCGTGGCATAGGAGGTTAGATATAAGGTAGACAACCCCATCGTGGTTCCTATCTGGAGGATATTCTTGGACTTGAAATAGTTTGCCAAACGGAATAATAAGGCGCCATGCTTGGGCCGGATGGATTCCCGTTTTACGATCTCGCTGATGGAACGGGTCTTTCGTTTCCCTTTGTTCTGCCGGTCTGGATAGGTGATCTCTCCTTCCTTGAATAATAACTGCTTACGTAAAAGCTCTATATCATAGAAACTATAATAAGAGCATTTTTCCTCGATGACCTTCGTGATGAGGTTAAAAACGAAAGGCGAATGTACTCCGAATCCTTTACGGTAACGGATGCTGCGGTACAAGAGCGATCCTTTTCGTAATGTATTAACCTTTGGTAGTATTTGCATTTCTTTTTGTCATTGGGCAATGAGACCTTGCCATTTACCGCGAACTTACATAAAAAAACGCAATTAGCATAAGCCTCTAGTCATTAAACGGGGTTATAATGACTTGTGCCATGCGGATGGCACACCCGTGCCATAACGGTGGCACCAGCGTGCCATCGCAGTGGCACAGTCGTGCCATAGGCGTGGCATTGGCCTTTATCCTAGAAACTGGCTTTCTCCGGCTCGGGGCGGATATAGGTTAATATCTGTCCGCTTAACTGAAGCAGCGAGATCTCACAGATCTTGGTGGAGTATTCCGCCACGGAAAGACGCTCCTCCGCTTCCAGCAGACTGTTTTGTGCCTCACGCAATTCGATACCAGACAACTCGCCGAGTTTATAGCGGTCGATGGCAATCCGGTAGTTCTCTTGGGCGGCTACGAGGTTCTCTTTCTCTAGGCTCCATAGGTCGAGGTTGTTTTTATAGGCCATCCAGAAGTTGCTCATGTCCGCACGCAGGGCAAGTTCCAGTTCTTGGATGCGCAATTGCTGGTTCTCGATTTGGATGCGGGCGTTGCGTTGCTCACGTTTCCGGTTGAAACCGTCGAAGAGGCTCATACCGATGGTCACGCCGTAATTAAGCCCCAGCCGTTGTTGGAGGTCGTAATTGCCTACTTCCGTCCAGTTTGCCGTGTAGCCGTAGCCTGCGTTTAGCTTGACATAGGGATAATAGCGGCTTTTTACCTTTTTATAATCAAGCTGAGACAACGTCTGGTTCTTTTGGGCGATCAGGAGCGAGGCGTTGGCTTCGAGGGTATTCTTCCATAGATCTACCTCGTCGAGGAACGGGTTCGGGTAGATCAAGGAGTCCTTGATCTGGATTTCCTCCTCCACATTATTTAATGCCATTAACTCGTTCAGGCGGATACGGGAGGTATGCACGACCTCCAATTGGTTTAATACCTTGGAGCTATCCGAGTTGAAGTCCACTTGAGCCTGTTGCAAGTCCAGACGGGACATGGAGCCGATATAATACCGTTCTTCCACGATCCGTAAACGCTCCTTGGAAAGATCCAAGGTGGAACGGAGGTTACGCAAACGGATTTTCTGCCGGATCAGGTTGTAGTACTCGCTGGAAAGGTTGGCTACGAAATCCTCGATGGTCATGCGGGTGTTCAATTCCCCCATTCGCTGTAATTCTTTCAAGCGAGAGTATTCGGCTTGGATACCGAAACCGTCGAAAACCGTCCAGTTAACGTTTAGTCCGACGTTGCCCGTCTCGCTGTTTATACCATTCGCCTTCTCGATCGATCCGTCTTGCAGGCTGTTACGGTTGTTATTGATATTTCCGCTGAATCCACCGCTCATATCTACGGTAGGCAGATAACCGGCGTTTCCCGGGGTGGCGTTATTGTCGCTGATCTGTTGCTCGTTACGAATGATACGGATGGAGTAGTTCTGCTCTAATCCGGTTTCGATACACCGTTTCAGATCGAATAGTTGCTGCGCCTCCGCCATAAAGAGGGAAGAGAAGGCCAATAGTAATGTATATAGGTACTTATTCATGTGTTTATTTATTATTCAGTAATGTTCTTTTTTCGGTTGGTGGATATAAACGAATACATGGCCGGTACGATAAACAGGGTCAAGAAGGTCGATACCAACATTCCGCCTACTACCGCTACACCCATGGCGATACGCCCTTGGGCACCCTCGCCCGTAGCGTATACCAATGGCACCAAACCGAGGATGGTGGATACGCTAGTCATCAAGATCGGGCGCAGACGCTGGGTCGCGGACGAGCGGATCGCTTCCGGCAAACTAGTCCCGACTCTTGCCGCTGATTGGCGAACTCTACGATCAAGATACCGTTCTTCGCCACCAAACCAATCAACATAATGATACCGATCTGGCTGAATATATTCATCGTGATACCCGAATAGCTCATGAACATCAGCGCACCGGCGATAGCCAAAGGTACGGTGAACATCACTACCAACGGATCCTTGAAACTCTCGAACTGGGCGGCCAACACCAAATAAATCATCAGCAAGGCCAAGATCATGGCGAACATCAAACTGGAAGAACTCTCACGGAACTCTTTCGACTCGCCGGAAAGAGCGGTGCGGAAGCTACCATCCAGCACCTCCGAGGCGATACGGTCCATCTCGTCCAGACCATCGCCGATCGTGTATCCTTTATTCAATCCACTGGAAACCGTCGCTGATACGAAACGGTTATAGCGATACAATTGGGGCGGCGCCACGTTTTCCGTAACCTTAACCAAGTTATCCAACTGGATCATTTCCCCATTGTTACTACGTACATAGATCGATTTTAAATCGACAGGGGTATTTCGTTGCTGGCGGTTGATCTCGCCCAATATCTGGTATTGCTTACCATTCATATAGAAGTAGCCCATACGCTGTCCGCTCAACGCATATTGCAAGGTCTGGGCGATGTTGCGGGTGCTGACGCCCAATAAGGAAGCCTTATCCCGGTCGATCTCGATACGTGCCTCCGGCTTGGTGAAGCGCAAGTTCACGTCCGCCATCTGGAAGACCGGGCTCTCGTTCACCTTTTGCATAAACGTGGGCAGGAACTCTTGCAGTTTATCCAAGGTCGGGGCCTGCAATACGTATTGGATAGGCATACCGCCCCGGCGTCCGCCGAAGGTGGATTGCTGTTGTACGAAGGCGCGGGCCAAGGTCTCTTTGCGGACTTCTTTCGACAAGGTCTCGGCGATCTCCATTTGCGAGCGTTCCCGTTCCTTGATATCGCTTAATATGAGGTTTAGCGAACCTCCTCCTTCCCACGAGCGGGTCATGATGGATTGCTTCTCGGGAGCGATGGAGTCGGCTATTTGCTCGATACGGTCGCGTAGTCGCGGATAAACTCGAAGGTACCCCTTCCGGCCCGCGCATATTCACGGAGATCATGGAACGGTCCTCCAAAGGCGATAACTCGGAACGAATGTTCTTCCAGAAGTACCCGATCGATCCGAAAAGAAGGATAACGATAGGGATCGACCATATCTTATGGTTCAAGAATGCGTTCAACGACTTGGCGTAGATCGTGTTCAATCCCTCGAAGAACGGCTCGGTCTTCCGATAGAACCAGTTTTTCTTCTCTCTCCTCTTCAATAGCTTGGTAGCCAACATCGGTGTAAACGTAAGGGCCACGAACGAGGAGATAGCGACCGAACCGGCGATCACGATACTGAACTCCTTGAATAAGCGCCCCGTCATACCTTCCATAAACACGATCGGCAAGAATACGGAGATCAGGGTGATCGTGGTAGATACCACGGCGAAGAAGATCTCTTTCGATCCTTCGATACCCGCCTCTTTCGGTGACATGCCTTGCTCGATACGTACATATATATTCTCCGCCACCACGATCGCGTCGTCTACCACCAGACCGACCGAGAGCACGACCGCCAACATCGTCAATACGTTGACGGAGAATCCGGAGATATACATCACGAAGAAAGCTCCTACCAACGATACGGGGATAACGACGACAGGAACCAGCGTGACCCGCCAGTCGCGGAGGAACAAGAAGATAATCAATACGACCAAGAGGAAAGCCTCGTAGATCGTCTGTTGTACCTCGCCGATAGAGGCCCGGATAAAGCGGGTGTTGTCATACATCATCTCGATCGTGACATCTTCCGGCAGGTCTTTTTGTAATTGCTCGATACGCTTGTAGGCTTCGTCGGCGATCTCGATATGGTTGGCTCCCGGTTGGGGATGATAACGGTCATAACCATTGGCTCGCCGTTCTTCTTCAGTAAGCTCCGCAAGTCCTCGGGAGCTACCTCCGCACGTCCGACATCACTGAAGCGTACGATATTGTTGTTGTCTTCCTTGATGATTAAATCGTTGAACTCCTTGGCGGTATGCATCAATCCTAAGGTACGTATGGATAAGGAGATCGTATTTCCCTCGATACTACCGGAAGGAAGCTCCACGTTCTCGTTATCGACGGCGTTTTTCACGTCCATCGGGGTCACTCCGTAACCCGCCATCTTGATTGGGTCCAGCCATAGACGCATGGAATACCGTTTTTGTCCCCAGATATCCACGCCACTCACGTTCTCGATGGTCTGCAAACGCTCTTTCACCGTTAGCTCGGCGATCTCGCTCAACTCCATCAACGAGCGTTTGTTGCTTCGGATGGCGATCTGCATGATCGGGGAGGCATCGGCATCCGCTTTCGATACCGTAGGCGGGTCGCAGTCGCGGGGAAGGTAGCGTTGGGCACGAGATACTTTATCACGTACATCGTTCGCCGCCGTTTCCATATCCACGGACAACTCAAACTCTACCGTGATGCGGCTGCTGCCTTGGCTATTCACGCTACTCAATGAACGGATACCCGGGATACCGTTGATATTCTGTTCTAACGGCTCGGTGATCTGGTTCATGATCACGTCGGCGTTCGCTCCGGGATAAGATACGTTGACCGAGATAATCGGCTGGTCTACGCTCGGGAACTCCCGGACGCCAAGGAACCGGTAACCGATAAAGCCGAACAGGAGGATGACCAGCATCATCACTGTCGAGAGTACGGGCCGGTTTATACTGGTTTCTGAAATATTTGCCATCGTTCTTCTCCTTATTCAGTCAAGTTATCAATAGGAACTTTCATGCCGGTACGTAACTGCATCACGCCGGACGTGATCAGCGTATCGCCCACATTCAACCCTTGCAATACCTGTACACGGCTCTCGGTTCGTATACCGATCGTGATCTCTTGAGGCTCGGCCACGCCGTTCTTATATAAGTAAACGATGTCTTTTCCCATCTCGGGGATAACGGCCTCGCTGGGGATGGCTAAAGCGTCCTTGATCTCCCGCTTGCTGATCTCGACGGAGGTATAACGGCCGGGTAAGATATTCTCGCCCGGATTCGGGTAAGTGGCACGTACTTTCAAGGTACGGGTCGCCATGTCGACCTTGCTTTCCACGGCGTAAACGGTCGCCTTATAGTTCTGCATCATACCGTTTTTCTCCATGCGGAACAGGATCGGGGTTCCGTCTTGTACCTCGGCCGCGTAGCTCTCGGGAATGGAGAACTCGATTTTCAACGGGGATATCTTGGTCAACTTCGCGATTACGGAAGAGGAGGAAGTAACGTACGCGCCCTCACTCACGGAGCGAAGTCCGATGATCCCGTCGAAAGGAGCCCGAAGCTCTGTCTGGGCGATATTCGCTTTGACTAGCTCGATATCCGCCATTAGCTTCTCATATTCGGTGGCTACTTGCTCGTAGGCTTCTTGGCTGACGGCGTCTTTCTCCAGCAAGGTGCGTTGGCGATAGACACGATCCTTGGCTAAAGGAACTTGGGCTTCCAGCTTCTTTAGCTGGGCTTGCAGCGGCTTGTCATTGATTTTAGCCAACAGATCGCCCGCCTTTACGTGGCTACCTTCCGTGAAATAGATGGCTACCACCTTACCGGAAGACTCGAAAGCCAAATCCACCTCTTCGTCCGGAAGGGTACTTCCGGTACTCATGATCTTATCGGTTAATGATTGGTATTTCAATACCTCGGCGTTGATGTTAAGTGTCTGGTTTCGCAGGCTCGTGCCCGATGTGGGTACGACGGAAGCGGCATCTTGGGATGCTTGAACTTGTTTTTCAATTGAGGGTAAGCGATCATTCCCGCTATCATTAATAAGATAGCCGCCGTAACTCCCCATTTCGCTCTCTTTGTCATCATGTTCTCGTATGGTATTTACTGATAATTTACACTCGTTACTCCAAAATATATAACTAAACGCAAGTATAGACTCTCCTTTCGTAAAAAGTTTAATCAAAGATATTATTTTTTGAGAGATGAATCCCCGATTGGAAGAACGGGAAAAATAAGGGAATTAAAACGAATCTAGGGAGGAAGTCTGATCGGTTTGTGGTAGAAGAAATGAGTGTCTCCTGTCGTATAGATCTTTTCACCTATGTGAAGAACGTTTCACAGCCGTGATCCGATCGTTTCACATGGGTGAAGATCAGATCACACTTGTGAAACGATCTGTTATAGCTTATGTATGACTTTCATTAACTGCTCGCCCAAGCCAATTGTATAGCCTTGAGAGACAAATACGACACGATTGAACGTATCGGCGATCAAGAAGATCGGCA
>ENA-OQAS01001614-OQAS01001614.1-human-gut-metagenome-genome-assembly--contig:-NODE-1614-length-10333-cov-1.585342_pt1 | contig 10333 bp, 15 predicted proteins | sample MGYA00242733_ERZ504523 | MGnify/ENA primary metagenome ERZ504523 (study PRJEB26092, sample SAMD00036239) | human gut metagenome | host: Homo sapiens | study: EMG produced TPA metagenomics assembly of...
CACAGTAATGCGTGATAGTCCGCATGGTCACTGGTGAGAGAGCGAAGTCCGCAGCCTATATAAAGATATTTTTTGACAAATGCGACGATTTTTGCTTCCTGCTCCTTCGATAACATGGTAAAAGGCAGTGACACCGCATAGATCTGGTTTGGGCGAAGATGGTCATCCGGCTCATCCCCGTCCACGACATCGTAAAGACAGCCTTTTCTTCCCACCAGAACTTCCTGCAGAACGATGCTTTTACAAGTTCCGCAAGTGCGGCGTAGTCGTGAGAGGTCATAACATGACTGTCCAACCCCGTGGCAGCACCAGCAACAGAAACCTCACTGCTGGAACTCGTGGCAGAACCGCCAGTAACCAAAACATCGTCTCCCTCATACCGCCGGGCAAGTTCCTCCATGACCTTCAGCGCATTATACCAGAGCGCATTGATCTCCACCGGTTTTCCGTGGCGCGGGGTGGCAACCCAGTCACCGACACGCACGTCCATCCAGGTGATCTGGTCAAGACCGCTTCCGGCATGATGAGACCGTCCTCCTCCATATAAATACTGAAATCTGTGCCGTTTTTGTAAGCGGAAATGATTTCCTTCAAATGAGGATAAATATTTTCCTGTACAAACGCATTGGCAGCGGTATCCGGATAATACTGCAGATACTGCCATACTGCATAAAAATACCACAGGGAAGCGTCCGCTGTATTATAAAGCGGAGCGGCATTGTCATCCGGGAACATGTTTGGCACGATCCCGTGACGGATGTATTTGGAAAAAGTTAAAAGGATTTCCTCTGCATCTTTTCTGCGTCCGGTGCAGAGCGTCAGTCCGGTAAATGCGATCATCGTGTCACGGCCCCAATCCGTAAACCATGGAAGCCCGGCAAGCACGGTTTTATAGCCGGTAGAAGCACGGTCACAGAGAAACTGATCCGCAGCGAGAACCAGGCGATCTGCAAAATCATCGTGGATACCTGCCATCTCGTAGAGTGATTTTGTATACTCATCCCGTTCTTTTAAAATGTCAAAAGCGGTATCTGCCGTGATATCTGTAAATGTTTCATCGGCAGCGATCATGGAACAGAGCACGGAAATCTGTTTGTGCTTTTCGCCGGAAGAAAAACAGTGACTTCATGTGGACAATAATGACAGTCGAGTCCGTCCGTTTCAAGATCGACCTCGGTCTGAAGCTGCATGTCAATATCGAACATAGGCGTATGGTCGGAAAAAATACCTTCACTGGTCTGGAACAAAATGGCAGTATCAGGATGGCTTTCCGGGATCAGGCAGAGTGAATTGTCGATCAGGGAAGTACGAAAATGAAAATCTTCCGGGCGGCTGGATGCGCTGTGTTCACGGAAATTAAAAAGCGGAACCAGCGTGAGAGAAGCATCCGGACCATTATTTTCGATTTCATAGGCAATGGCACACACATTGGCACCATGTTTTAAGCAGATATGTTTTTTCAGCGTGATATCGCCCGCCTGGTATGTGTAGTGAACACTTCCGTCATAAGAAAAAGAGACGAGATATTCCTGCCCCTGTGTGTAACAGGTTTCGCCATTTTTCTTATGCTGTGAAGTCTCAAGGTTATACACTGCAGATACAGCTGGAACAGATCCTTTTTTTTAACGTGTCCGTAATGGGATGAAATTTTTTCATCAGAACTGCCGGTGTTTTCTGCTGCAAATACGGACAGGGATTCGTTGATCTTTGAAAAAAACAAGATAACGCTCGATCGGCGGGTGCAGACTTGCGATCAGATAACCCTGATGCGTCCGGTTGTGAGCACCGATGAGGGAACTTCCGGCATAACCGCCGATGCCGTTGGTCAGTGCCATTCACGGACGGATTCCTTCCTGAAATGTGGAAAATGCATCTTTTTCATAGTGATAATTGATCATTTTTTATTCTCCATGAATAAAAAGTTATTGTGTGTAAAAAACGCGTTACAACACTGCGAAAATTTACGAAAATACTATTTCTTTTTATTTTACACGATAACAGGTACGATGTACAGAAAAATAAAAAATGTATAAAATTTCCTGTATTTATGCAGAGAATGGAGGGACAGCCCTTGCCTGACAAGTTGTTACATGATAGAATGGGAAGTATGACCTGTATGTCGAAAAACAGGTAAATATAAGAAAACAGGAGAAGATTATATGCATGAGAAATTAGTGATCGTTCCGAAAAAGAAAACAGGTTCCAAAAAAATGTTAACTACAGCATGGTTTATCCTTGCCTGCCTGATGTTTTTGCTGGCTACATTTGTGAATCCGGTTATTTTTCTGATCCCGGGAATCGCATTTGCACTGGTATGGTATTTTCAGGCATTTCGTTCGGATATAGAGTACGAATATACCTATTATGATGGAGAGTTCCGCTTTGCACAGATCAAGGCAAAAAGCAGACGTAAAGCCATCGGCAGCGTGCAGATGATGATGTACTTGGATTTGCTCCAAGAGGTGACAGAAGCGTATACAAATACGAAAATGACAAGAATCTGGCATATAAAAATCTGACTTCCGGCGACCCGGAGGCAAAGGTGTATGAGCTGATCGCAAAGGGCGAAAAAGGACTTGTGCGTTATGAGTTTGAGCCGGATGATGAGATGCTCGATGAAGTTATGGTAAAATATCCGCGTTCCGTGGTAAGATAAGCGGCGAAACGCAGACGGAGGAAGAAATGTTAGAGTTAAGAAATATCACTTATGAGGTAGAGGACAATCAGGACAACAAAGAGATCTTAAAAGATGTCAGCCTTACGATCGATGAGCATTTTGTGGCGATCACCGGACCGAACGGTGGAGGAAAGTCCACACTTGCAAAGATCATTGCCGGAATCATCAAGCCGACATCCGGTCAGATCATTTAGATGGAGAGGATATTACAGAACTTGATATTACCGAGCGTGCAAAACATGGCATCAGCTATGCATTTCAGCAGCCGGTACATTTTAAAGGACTGACAGTCAAAGATCTGATCACAATCGCAGCAGGAAGAACGATGACGGTGAATGAGATCTGTGAGATCTTATCGGAGGTTGGTCTGTGTGCGAGAGAGTATATTGACCGTGAGATCAATGGCAGTCTTTCCGGCGGTGAGTTAAAGCGTATTGAGATCGCGATGATCACGGCACGCGGAACAAAGCTTTCCATTTTTGATGAGCCTGAAGCGGGAATCGATCTCTGGAGTTTTAACAGTCTGATCAGGGTATTTGAAAAAATGCGTGATGAGATTCAGGGAACGATTCTTATCATTTCACATCAGGAGCGTATTTTAGACATTGCAGATAAGATCGTGGTGATCGCAAACGGACAGGTTAAGACAATCGGAACCAAGGAAGAAGTACTTCCGGAACTGCTTCATACAGCAGGGGCCTGTGAGACACTGACCAGCAAGCTGTAATGTATGAGTATGAGGAAGTGAGGATAAAAATGGATTTAATACAGAAAAATTTATTAGAGCAGGTGGCAGGACTGCACGAGATCCCGGAGTGCCTATAACATTCGTGCCAACGGAACCAAACTCGGAAGAAATACAACTGCAAATATTGATATTGTAACAAAGACTGATAAGGATGGAATCGATATTATCATCAAACCGGGAACGGTCAATGAGAGTGTACACATTCCGGTTCTTTTGAGTGAAAGTGGAATGCAGGAATGTGTTTACAATGATTTTTATATCGGTGAGGGTGCAGATGTCACGATCGTGGCAGGATGCGGAATCCATAACTGTGGTGTAGATACCTCCAAACATGACGGTGTGCATACGTTTTATCTGGAGAAAAATGCAAAGGTCCGCTACATTGAGCGCCATTACGGCGAGGGTGACGGCAACGGAGAGAATATCATGAATCCGCAGACCATTGTGCACTTAAAAGAGGGTGCACATATGGAGATGGAGACGACCCAGATCAAAGGGATTGATTCCACAGTCCGTGTGACAAAAGGTGATCTTGCAGAAAATGCATCTTTAGAAATTCATGAGAAGATCATGACACACGGAAAACAGTACGCGAAGACAGATTTTCATGTGGATATTAACGGGGATAATTCCAGTGTGAATCTGGTGTCACGTTCTGTTGCAAAAGGGGAATCAAACAGGAATTTTTCTCCGTTATGAATGGTAATGCAGCCTGTGCAGGACACAGTGAATGTGATGCCATCATTATGGATAACGCCTGTGTGACTGCAAGTCCGCAGCTGACTGCCAACAATATTGACGCAAATCTGATCCATGAAGCTGCTATCGGAAAAATAGCCGGAGAGCAGCTGATCAAGCTGATGACACTTGGACTTACAGAAAAAGAAGCGGAAGAACAGATTATCAATGGATTTTTGAAATAGTCATTTAAAGTTTGTGGCCGGGAATGTCTTTGTATTCGATCATCCCGTCATCAATCCATTCTTTAATGCGGCTGAGCGGCAGATGAAAATGTGTTGCAACATCATAAGCGGTGGCGTTGTTTGTCTGAATATATTCTTTTACCTGATGAAAAAGTTCCTGTTCTAAACAGCGGGGACACAATGTTCCCTCGTAGGATGTGGGAAGAAGACAGTGACATTCTTCGCAGTATCTCCGGTTTTCAAATAAAGGTGTTTCGGTCATATAAGTCCTCCTGTCTGTTACATTAGGATTTTATTATAACATAAATTATCATGTGGAAAGAATTGTATTTATAAATAAAATATAAAAACAAAAATAAGGATTTTTATAAATCTTTTCGAAAATCGTCACACTTAAGACATATTTTTTCCGTATACTGTAACCATCGAAAGAAGTTAACAACGCTTACCCAGGCGGGTTGTTAAACAAGGTTGTATAGAATAAAGGCTGTACATCCCGACAATTCTTTCGACGCAATTTCCTTTATATAGATTAACATTTTCATAACTAAACTCCTCGGAGGAACCCCGGAACAGTGATGGTTACCGGGTTTCTTCATTTATGGGATTCGGATTATCAAAAGGTGGATTTCATTTTTGGATAATCGAATCATATGATGTTGGGGTCAGATAGTGCATTTAAACATCTTGATTGACAAATTGCACAAAGCCGTGTCTGTTTTGTTCCGTTGTACGAAAATAAGAAAATCTAAGCCTGCCTGAGTCAGTTTTTCTCAGAGTGACGTGAACGGCAACAACGAGTCCTCCATGACTCGATGCTGCCTTGTTCTGCCATCCGTGGCAGAACATCACTGTGTATTACCAGGCAGTCTAAGATTTACTAATTTTCTCCCAAGTCACAAAAGCAGTCTCGGCTTTGTGCAATTTGCCAGTCGTTATGTTGTGAATGCACTATTTGCCCCCAACATCATCATATTAAAATTCAGAAAATTATCAGAAAGGCCGGATATGAGAGAAAAAACATACAGTTTCACGATAGAAGAAATCCCGATCATTGTGACGAAAAAACGCATGAAAAATATGTATCTGCGTATCAGTAAAGAGGATGGCAGTGTGCGCATTTCGGCGCCGCATCAGATGAGCGACGAGCGGATTTACCGTTTTGCAAAGGAGCGGATCGACTGGATCCGGGTTTACAGGGAAAAATATCTGCGTGCGAAAGAGGGACGCAGGGAAGTAAGACAATTAAGCGAAGCGGAATTAAAACAGCAGAAACTGCTTTGAAAAGAGACGTGGAAAATTGATTGCAAAATGGGAACCCGTCATGGGCGTAAAGGCATCCGGTGTTACGATACGCCAGATGAAAACACGCTGGGGTTCCTGCAATGTGAGGACACACCACATCAATATCAATCTCGCACTGGCGAAAAAGCCGCCGGAGTGTCTGGAGTATGTGGTCGTGCATGAGCTGACACATATTTTAGAACCGATCATAATGCCGTGTTCTGGGGCTATATGACACAGTTTTATCCGAATTGGAAGCGTGTCAGAAAATATCTGAATGATGAAGTACCGGAATAAATATTATACAAACTGATTTTGGGTTTCGTCATATTCGTAATCGATCATTTTTAATTTTTCAGTGATCGCATCGGCATCTGTATGAAATGCGGCAACAAACTCAGAAAAAGACGGATAATTGTCGCGGAGCTGTGTATTGACGAAACTTAAAAGCATAGCAGGATCATTTGGAAGATTTTGATATTCAGTCATAATAAACCTCGTTTCTTCTATATTATGGTAAACGGTTTGCCCGTGTAGTGGGTTGCCCATGATTACCGCAGATATGCGGTCTTTTCTGTGAACGGTTTCTATGCTAAAATAACATGGGAACGCAAAAAATGCAAGGAGACGATAACAGCATGGAACAAAAGATTACAAAGAAGTGTTTGATAAATTTTTTACGGAGAGTTACTGCCCGGTTGACTATACAACGGTAAAGGAAGAGTTCGAACAGATCGCATCGGTGGGAAATGATATTTTTACCGGAAGTTATGAGGCAAGAAATTTAAACCGCGAGAATTTCATCCTATACCTGACCAGTGAGGCGTATTGTGATTTGAGGCTGCGTGCAGGAGGCGATGATGATCTGAACCCGGAGATCTTAGATGCAGTTATGGATGTGACGGAAACACACCGGACGGAGACGAGATCACTGAGAAATACTGGGATACCCAGCGCACACTTTTGAAAGAATTTTTAGAACAGCTTTATGACGAAGTGATCTCAACATGGAGATAATGTTCTGCGGAAGAGTCGGAAGTGAAAGATAAGCAGCAGACAGGATATGGAAAATACGGCAATAAGAATTGGAGGATGTTATGGCGAGCTGTGACAGTTGTGTATACAATGTATACGATGAAGATGATGAGGAATATTACTGCGAAGTGGACATGGACGAGGATGATGCTGCGCGCCTGATGCAGGGACATTATAAAGAGTGTCCGTACTACCAGCTGATGATGAGTATGCGGTGGTAAGGCATCAGATGTAATATTGAAGACAGATAATAAGCAAAAAGAATGGAGAAATATATGAGTTTTGGCAATATAAAAAAGAAGAAAAGATTACTGGCGTTATTGTTATGTACGATACTGGCGGGGGCGTCTTTTATGACGGGATGTGGCAGCAAAGCGGATGAAAACGGATCTGCCAGGTGTCTGCTGAAGAGAAAAATGTCACAGAAACACAAGAACAGACAGAGGCAGAGCCGGAGCAGATCATGACAGAAGCGACAGAAACTGCACAGACAAAAACACAGGAAACAGAGCAGACGGAAGAAACAGAGCCGGCAGAACTGGCACCAACGGAGACCCGGGAAACAGAAGAAATCATTACAACAGAGGTGATTAAGGGAGAAGCAGATTCGGAGCAGGAGAGTGCATCATCACAGACTGCGGACACAGAGCAGTCTGCTGAGGCTGGAAATCCACAGACTGGCACAGAGCAGTCTGCTGAGATGGAAAACACGCAGACAGATACAGCCCAGACAAACATTTCCGGTAATCTCGTTGTGATCGACGCCGGACATCAGGCAAAAGGAAATAACGAAAAAGAGCCGATCGGGCCAGGCGCATCTGAGACAAAAGCGAAAGTTGCTTCCGGTACAACAGGTGTGGCGAGCGGGCTTGCGGAATACGAACTGACACTTCAGGTATCTTTAAAGCTGCAGCAGGAACTTACGGCGCGCGGCTATCAGGTGTTGATGATCCGGACGACCAATGATGTCAATATCAGTAATTCCGAGCGTGCGGCAGTTGCCAATAATAATCATGCGGCAGCGTTTATCCGAATCCATGCAAATGGAAGCACCAATGCAGCAGCAAACGGTGCGATGACGATCTGCCCGACGGCGGCAAATCCATATTGTTCAAATATTTATCAAAATTCGAGAAAACTTTCTGACTGCATTATTAACTCCATGTGTGTGGCAACCGGGGGCAAAGAGCGAAGGCGTCTGGGAGACAGACACGATGAGCGGTATCAACTGGTGCCAGGTTCCGGTTACGATCGTTGAGATGGGGTATATGACCAATGCAGAGGAAGATCTTAAGATGGCAACCGACGATTACCAGCAGAAGATCGCATCAGGAATCGCAGATGGTGTAGATGCTTATTTTGGAAAATAAAATGAGGAATGTGTACGGGTCACATGGATGTGTGAACAGTTGTAGAATGGTTACAAGATCTTAAGATAATAAAAAAGAAAAGCTGACTGCCGGAATGACCGGTAAGCCAGCTTTTCTTTTTCATGTGTCAAATTTATTTCATACTGTTTTTTACAGCAGCATCTACAAATCCTTTGAATAACGGATGTGGACGGTTCGGTCTGGATTTGAACTCCGGATGTGCCTGTGTTGCAAGGAACACGATGATCCGGAATCTCGATCATTCTACGATTCTTCCATCCGGGGAAGTACCACAGAGTTTCATGCCGCCTCGGTAAGTGCTGCACGGAAATCGTTGTTAACCTCGTAACGATGACGATGTCTTTCGTGAATTTCCTCTGAACCGTAAAGCTCGCGGGCTTTAGATGTTGGATCTAATACACATGGATAAGAACCAAGTCTTAAAGTACCGCCGATATCTTCCACACCATTCTGATCCGGCATCAGTGCGATGACAGGATGTGTGGTGTTCGGATCAAGCTCAACGCTGTGTGCATCATGGAAGCCACAGACATGTCTTGCAAATTCAATGATGGCTACCTGCATACCAAGGCAGAGACCAAGGTATGGAACATTGTTTTCACGGGCATACTTTGCAGCGGAGATCATACCTTCAACACCGCGGGAACCAAATCCTCCCGGAACAATGATGCCTGCCATATCGCCAAGCAGCTCTTTGGCATTGTCGTCATTTAAAGTTTCAGAATCGATCCAGTGAAGATCAATGGTAGCGCGCTCAGCGATACCGCCGTGTTTTAATGCCTCTACTACGGAGATATATGCATCATGCAGAGCGATATATTTTCCGACTAAAGCGATCTTTACTTCTTTGTTCGGATGACGCAGGGCGTCTACCATGGATTCCCAGTCTTTTAAATCGGGTTCCGGGCAGTCTAAATGCAGAGCCTTACATGCAACCTTGGCAAGATTTTCTTTTTCCATGGCAAGAGGTGCTTCGTAAAGGTACTCAACATCAAGATTCTGCAGTACATTGCCGTTTGGAACATTACAGAACAGGGCAATCTTGTCTTTTAAACTCTGGTCAAGTTCATGTTCGGAACGGCAGACGATGATATCCGGCTGGATACCCATTCCCTGAAGTTCTTTTACACTTGCCTGTGTCGGTTTCGTCTTAAGTTCACCGGAAGCCTTGATATAAGGGATCAGTGTCACATGGATCAGGATCGCATTTTCGTGTCCGACCTCATGCTGGAACTGACGGATCGCCTCTAAGAAAGGCTGGCTTTCGATATCTCCTACGGTACCACCAACCTCGATGATCGCGATATGTGTTTCATCGGAAGTGAAATTGCGGTAAAAACGGCTCTTGATCTCATTTGTAATATGCGGAATAACCTGAACGGTACCTCCACCGAAATCACCGCGGCGCTCTTTCTGGAGCACAGACCAGTAAACTTTACCGGTGGTCACGTTGGAATTTTTTGTTAAACTTTCATCGATAAAACGTTCATAATGTCCCAAGTCCAAGTCTGTTTCTGCACCGTCATCGGTAACGAAGACTTCACCATGCTGGATCGGGTTCATGGTTCCGGGATCGATATTGATATACGGATCGAATTTCTGCATGGTTACTTTGTATCCACGTGCTTTTAATAATCTTCCAAGGGAAGCAGCCGTGATACCTTTACCAAGACCGGAAACGACACCGCCGGTGACAAAGACATATTTTACAGGCATAGGGTTTTCCTCCTCATAATTATAGTAAATAAAAAAATTTCACGTATTTAATAACCCATATAGTATACAACTAAGTTTACGCAAAATCCAGCAAAACTTAAAAAAGATAAAAGTGAATTTAGAAATAATTTAGAAATCACACCAAAAGTTCATGAACTGCGTATTGCTTTTGCGTTTGGTTTTCAATATAATAAAGAAGATATTGACGAATATCAGATAAAATCCAGATGTGGCATAGGCCGCAGATGTTTGGAAAGGATAGATTATGGATAATCAGGGACCAAATAATTACAATAATGGAAATAACAATTACAACAATAACGGCGGCAATGGCGGTGGGAATAATGGCGGTAACGGCGGCAGGGACAACCATAACGGACAGCTCATCATGGCATTTGTCCTGGTTTCCCTCATCGTGTTGTTTATCATGAGCATGGTGTCAAACCGTTTTTCACAGATGAGCACTCAGGAGATCTCTTATTCGGAATTTTTAGAAAAAGTAGAGGCAGGAGAAGTCAAATCCGTAGAGATCGGTTCTTACGAGATCGATATCACGCCG
>ENA-OQAS01001616-OQAS01001616.1-human-gut-metagenome-genome-assembly--contig:-NODE-1616-length-10326-cov-2.472693_pt1 | contig 10326 bp, 17 predicted proteins | sample MGYA00242733_ERZ504523 | MGnify/ENA primary metagenome ERZ504523 (study PRJEB26092, sample SAMD00036239) | human gut metagenome | host: Homo sapiens | study: EMG produced TPA metagenomics assembly of...
TGAAAGTTACTGTTCACACGCCACTATCCCGCGAGGTTGTTTTGGCATGAATATGCAATCCCGAGACATACAAGCCAAAATTCCATTGCCGCAGGAATTTGAATGAATTTTGCAACGTTACTGAGAACGGAGTGAACAGTAATGAATGAAATTTCTTTACAAGTGCAAAAAAAACGTGCTAGAATAGCACTTGCGCAACCAGGCCAGGTAATCGCGGCTGAACAGACGAAAGGGTTCAGACGAGGAAAGTCCGGGCTTCGCAGGGCAGGATGCCGGATAACGTCCGGTGGAGGTGACTCCCAGACCAGTGCAACAGAAATAAACCGCCTCACTTGCTGAGGTAAGGGTGGAAAGGCAGTGTAAGAGACTACCGCCGTCCTGGTAACAGGCCGGGCACATGTAAACTCCATTCGAAGCAAGACCGAATAGAAAGCGATACGGCTGCCGTCGTGCTTTCAGGTGGGTCGCTTGAGCCTTATGGCAACGTAAGGCCTAGACAGATGATTACCCAATGACATAACCCGGCTTATCGGTCTGATTGCGTACAAAAAACAGAACGGATTTCTTCCGTTCTGTTTTGATATTTGTTTTATTATTTATTGCGTTTACCTGTGTATTTCTCTTCGCAGTATTTACATCTGTAAACTTCTTTCTCTTTATCTGCAAGAACAAAGATCTGGTCGAGTCCCTGTTCAATGGAAGTGATGCAGCGTGGATTCTTGCATTTGATCACGTTGACAACCTGATTCGGAAGTTTCAGTTCTTTTTTGGCAACGATCTTCTCGTCCTTGATTACGTTTACAGTAATGTTATGATCGATAAAGCCGAGAATGTCAAGATCAAGATTCTCAACCGGGCATTCAACCTTGATGATATCTTTCTTACCCATTTTGTTGCTGCGCGCGTTCTTGATGATGGCAACGGTGCAGTCAAGTTTATCAAGCTTCAGATCATGATAGATAGTCATGGCCTTGCCTGCTTTGATATGGTCTAATACATAACCTTCGCGAAGTGCTCCAACATTTAACATGGTAATTTTACCTCCAGTAATGTGAGAATCAGGGCCATACGTACATATACACCGTACTGTGCCTGTTTGAAATAAGCTGCTCTCGGGTCTGCATCCACCTCTGTTGAGATTTCATTTACACGTGGAAGCGGATGAAGAATGTACATGTCTTTTTTGCAAGTTCCATTTTCTGTTTGTCCAGAATGTAGAAATCCTTCATGCGGACATAGTCTTCTTCGTTGAAGAACGTTCTTTCTGTACACGTGTCATGTAGAGGATATCAAGATCCGGTAAGGCATCTTCCAGTCTCTCTACTTCCTGAAATTCGATATTGTTCTTTTTCAGAACATCCTCGCGGATATAGCTTGGGATGCGAAGCTCTTCCGGTGAGATCAGAATGAATTTTACATTTGTGTAACGTACAAGTGCTTCGATCAGGGAGTGAACTGTACGTCCGAATTTCAGGTCGCCGCACAGACCAATGGTCAGATTGTCCAGACGTCCTTTCAGGGAACGGATGGTAAGTAAGTCGGTTAATGTCTGGGTAGGATGTTGATGACCACCGTCGCCGGCGTGATAACAGGAATAGAAGAAGCCATAGAAGCTACTAACGGAGCACCTTCTTTCGGGTGACGCATAGCACAGATGTCAGCGTAACAGGATACAACGCGGATTGTATCGGCAACACTTTCACCCTTTGAAGCGGAACTGGAATCAGCTGATGAAAAACCAAGAACTTTACCGCCAAGGTTCATCATAGCAGCTTCAAAGCTGAGACGGGTACGGGTGCTTGGCTCATAGAATAAAGTTGCAAGTCTCTTGTTGTCACAGACATGTGCGTATTTATCAGGGTGTTTCTCAATATCGCTGGCCAAGTCAAGAAGAGTATTTAACTCATCAACAGACAGATCCAGCGGACTCATTAAGTGTCTCATTTCATACCTCCATATTTTACTGGTTCAGGAATTTTATTTAATCCTTCATAACATCATATAATAATCAGGTGCTTTTTTCAAGAGAGTTTTCCAAGTATTTTCTCAAAAAGTCCGGCTCCGAACCAGAGGGGAGCGTAGTCCGGTCTTATCAGTCCCCGGTAATTCAGAGGAGTGTTGCTGTAGTCCCAGGGACACATATGAAAACAGCGCAAAAGAGCACCGCTGATAAATTCCACGAAGAAAAATCCGACAGTATAAATGCAGCCGCGGACAAAAAGCGGGACAGCAGAAAGTTTACCGGAGAGCGGGCGGATGATGGCACCGCATCCGTAAATGGGAAACATTAAAAGGGAAGTTTTTCCTGTCATGGTAAGTTCTCCTGAAAGGATGGAATGCAGTCCGGTCCAGAGGATTTCCATGCACCAGCCCGTCAGACCGCAGAGAATGAAAGCTTTTTCATAGGTAACGCTCCTGTATAAATTTCTATGATTCTAGTATTGCCTGCCTTGAAAAAAACATACACGTAGGATATAATGAGAACACGTTATTACACTATAGCAATGAGGTGCCTTATGCGCAAAAGGAACGTGTGGAGGGGATCTCATGGAAATAAGAGGAGTTTATTATGAATTATCAGGAAAGCCGGGAGTACATAGATAAAATCACCCGGGAAATTCCCAGTGTCCTGGGACTGGATCATATGCGTGAGCTGATGAAACGTCTTGGAAATCCACAGGATGATCTGAAATATGTGCATGTAGCCGGTACCAATGGCAAGGGTTCTGTCATTGCTTTTTTGTATTCTGCTTTATCCGGTGCGGGATATCGCATTGGAAGATATGTTTCGCCTACCCTGTATTCTTACAGAGGCAGGATGGAAGTTTCGGGAAGCAGGATCAGCAGAGAGGACTTTGCTGCTTATATTACACAGGTGTCTGATGTTATTGCTGCTATGACAAAGGATGGTTATCCCCATCCCACTGCATTTGAAATAGAGACTGCGGTGGCATTTCTGTTCTTTAAAAAAGAGAATTGTGATCTCGTTTTGCTGGAAGTGGGAATGGGCGGAAATCTGGACGCTACAAATATTATTAAGAATACGCTGCTGGCAGTGCTGGTATCGATCAGTATGGATCATATGTCTTTTCTTGGAAATACTCTGGCACAGATCGCAGAGAAGAAGCGGGATCATCAAAGACGGCTGCAGAGTGGTGACTGCCAGACAGAAGCCGGAAGCAATGCAGGTGATCGAGAGGATCAGCAGAGAACATGGTGCAAAATGTACCATAGCAGATGCTTCTGAGGCAGAGGTGCTAAAGGAAAGCTGCCTTGGACAGACAATCCGGTACAGGGGTGAAGAGTATGAGATTCCGCTGGCAGGTGTTTATCAGAAGGAAAATGCAGTAGTTGCACTGAATGCTTTAAAAGTATTGGATGAGCTGGGCTTTTCCACCGCTGCGGAGCAGAAAAAAGAAGGGCTTCGCACAGTAAACTGGAACGGACGGTTTACAGTTATCTGTAAAAAACCGCTGTTTGTGGTAGACGGGGCTCATAATCCTGCTGCTGCGGATATGATGGCAGCTTCAATAGAGCATTATTTTAAGGGAAAACGGATCATCTATATTATGGGAGTGTTTGCAGATAAGGATTACAGAAGTGTGATTCAGAAAACTGTGCACTTTGCAGACCGGATACTTACGATCCAGACTCCGGATAATGTAAGGGCGCTGCCTGCCGGAGAACTGGCGAAGACTGTCAGTGAATATAATCCCAATGTACAGGCAATGGATACGATTAAAGATGCAGTGGAGGAGCTTTTTCATTTGCCGGGGAACAGGATGTGATCATTGCCTTTGGTTCTCTTTCCTTTATCGGAGAGATGACTGATATTGTAGAGAATTTGTGAAAGTAAAAAGGTACAACATAAATGATAGATTTACAGGAATGCAGAAATGAAATAGATAAGATCGACAGCGATATCATACGTCTTTTTGAACAGAGAATGAAGGTGTGTGAGGATGTTGCAGAATATAAGATACGTACAGGAAAGAAGGTTCTGGATCCGGAAAGAGAGAGACAGAAGCTGGAGGTCCTGAGAGGTAAGGCGCATGGAGAATTTAATCAGCTTGGTGCGCAGGAGCTTTTTCAGCAGATCATGCGATCAGCCGTAAGAGACAGTATCAGCTTCTCACAGAGCATGGAATCGAGGATGATGAGAAACTGGAAATGGTAGATGCACTTCCGTTGAAAGATGTAAGAGTTGTCTTTCAGGGTGTGGAAGGCGCATACAGTTATGCTGCAATGAGGGAATATTTCCAGGACGATATTGAGAGCTTTCATGTAAAAACCTGGCGTGATGCAATGGAAGCAGTTGTGGAGGGAAGAGCAGACTATGCGGTACTTCCCATTGAGAATACAACTGCCGGTATTGTTGCTGATATTTATGATCTTCTTACAGAGTATGAGCTTAGCATTGTAGGAGAACAGATCATCCGTCCGGAGCATGTACTTCTGGGACTGCCGGATGCTGAACTGGAGGATATCAGACAGGTATGTTCTCATCCTCAGGCACTTTCCAGTGTGGAAAATATCTGGAATCTCATCCGGGCTGGAAGAAGAAAGAGATGGAAAATACTGCCGGTTCTGCCAAGAAGATAAAAGAAGACAATGACAAGACGCAGGCAGCTATTGCCAGCAGACAGGCAGGAGAGCTTTACGGACTGAAGATCCTGGCTGAGAATATCTGCTATAACGGACAGAATGCCACACGTTTTGTGATCGTGAGTAAGAAACCGATCTATGTGAAGGATGCACATAAGATCAGTATTTTCTTTGAACTGCATCATGAGAGCGGAACTCTTTACAATATGCTGTCTCACATTATTTATAATGGACTGAATATGACGAAGATAGAATCCCGCCCGATCACAGGGAAGAACTGGCAGTACCGTTTTTTTGTTGATTTTGAAGGGAATTTAAAGGACAGTGCAGTGAAGAATGCCCTGAGAGGAATCGAAGCGGAAGCAGACAGAATGAGAATTTTGGGAAATTATTGAAAATAATTTCCATAATGGGAATGAAGCGGACGATGGTAAAGACAGCAATCAACAGAACAATAAGATAAAACAACAAGGTAAGAAGGAAGTAATAAAAAATGGCTAGATTAAATGAATGCATCTTATACCGTAACTTTGAACATGGAGAAATCCTTGATAAAATGGCAGAACTGATGAATGCTTGGGAACAGAAAGCACCTGATCTGAAAGAAAAGGAAGGGCTGTTCTTTGAGTGTGCCAACGGACTGGTGGAAACTGCCGGCTCTTATGGTTTTTCAGGAAATTTATGGCACTGTTATCTGACATTTCTTCTGGTAAATAATGAAAATGCATTCAGTACAGCCTGTGAGATCAGAGGGGCTGTCAACGGAAGTATTAATGAACTGGCACTGAATGATTTCGGTGTGTTTAAAGAACTGTATGATTTTGACCTGACTGTACTGGATGAGGCATTTGGAATTTCCTGCTGTAAGGTTCTCGGTGATTATACCAACACCGGAAGTAACAGCAAGATGTTTAATTCCCGTATCAGAGACCGTATCTGTGATCTGAGTAAAACGCTGGCGGCAGCGGAGTCCACAGAGGAATTCATGAAGGATATGGTACAGTTCTATAAAGATTTTGGTGTGGGTAAGCTGGGATTACATAAGGCTTTTCGTGTAGGCCATGATGAGAATGATAATGTGGAGATCCAGCCGATTACAAGGATTGCTCATGTGAAACTGGAGGATCTGGTTGGATATGAAATCCCGAAGCAGAAGCTGATCGAGAATACAGAGGCTTTCGTAAGAGGCAGAAAAGCAAATAACTGTCTGCTTTTTGGTGATGCGGGTACAGGTAAATCCTCAAGTATCAAGGGAATTCTGAACCGTTATTATGATGAGGGACTTCGTATTATCGAGGTGTATAAGCATCAGTTTCAGGATCTGAATGATGTGATCGCCCAGATCAAGAACAGAAACTATAAATTCATTATCTATATGGATGATCTGTCATTCGAGGAATTTGAAATCGAATATAAATATCTGAAGGCAGTGATCGAGGGTGGTCTGGAGAAGAAGCCGGACAATATCCTGATCTATGCAACAAGTAACAGAAGACATCTGGTAAGAGAGAAATCCAGTGACAAGCTGGAGATCATGGATGATGACGATCTGCATTCCTCCGATACAGTGCAGGAGAAGCTTTCACTGGTTTATCGTTTTGGTGTCCGTATTTATTATGGTGCACCGAGCAAAAAAGAATTCCAGACAATTGTGAAAGCTCTCGCAGAGAGAAACGGAATTACCATGCCGGAGGACGAACTGCTTCTGGAAGCAAATAAGTGGGAGCTTTCCCATGGAGGACTTACAGGACGAACTGCACAGCAGTTTATCGACCATCTGCTGGGTGTGGAGAAGGAATAAAAAAACAAATAGATGAATGGTAAAGGGGGAACGCATATGGCAGTCATGACATTTGCAGCCATTGACATCGGATCTTATGAAGTCAGCATGAAGATCTTTGAGATGTCAAAAAGAATTGGTTTTCGTGAACTGAATGATGTCAGATACAGTCTGGAAATCGGAAAGGGTGTCTATTCTGACGGAAAGATCGATTCAGAAATGCTGAATGTTTTATGTGAGGTGCTGAACGACTTTAAGAGGCTGATGCAGGACTTTGGGTGGAAGAGTATCGTGCCTGCGGCACCAGTGCATTCAGAGAACTTGTGAATCCGCTGCTGATCATTGAACAGATCTATCAGCGTACAGGAATGAAAATTGAAATATTAAGCAGTGCAGAACAGCATTTCCTTGGATACAAATCAATTGCTGCCATAGAAAAGGGATTCAAAAAGATGATCCAGAAAGGCACCGCAATCCTGGATGTGGGCGGCGGAAGCTTCAGGTTTCCCTCTTTGACAAGGATGCTCTGGTCACTACCCAGGGACTTAAAATGGGAAGTTTAAGAATCCGCCAGCGTCTGCAGGAACTGGAGAAAACAACCATTCATTATGACAAGCTGGTTGAGGAATTTATCCGAAATGATCTGATGAGCTTTCAGCGTCTGTATCTGAAGGATAAGGATATCAGGAATGTGATTCTGATGGGAGATTTTATTACAGATATGATCTTCCAGGAGGAAATGGAAGACAGGATCATTACAAGGGAAGAATTTATGAAACGCTATGAGGATACAGTTGGAAAATCTGTTGACCTGCTGGCACAGGAGATGGAGATTGATCCGGAATATGCATCCCTTGTTGTGCCGACCATGGTAGTGTGCAGAAATTTTATTGATATTTTCAATGCAGAGTCTCTCTGGGCACCAGGTGTTTCCCTGCTGGATGGAATTGCCTATGATTTTGCAGAGAAGAAAAATTCTCAAAAGTGATCCACAATTTGAGAATGACATTCTGGTTACATCAAAGAACATTGCAAAACGCTATTCCAGCAGTAAGAGTCATATCCAGGGAACTATGAATCTTTGCCTGAATATTTTTGACAGTATGAAGAAAGTTCATGGTATGGGAGCAAGAGAACGTCTGTTATTGCAGATCGCGGCACTGCTTCATGACTGTGGCAAATATATCAGTATGGAAAAGGTTTCCGAGTGTTCCTATCAGATCATTATGTCTACAGATATCATTGGGCTGTCCTTTCTGGAACGCCAGATGATCGCATGTGCGGTCAGATTCAATAATTCTGCGTTTGTTTATTATGATGAACTTTACAGTATGGGAATCGCTATTGACAGAGAGAGCTATATCAAGGTGGCAAAGATGACTGCAATCCTTCGCCTGGCAAATGCATGGACAGAAGTCATTATCAGAAAGTAAAAGGAATCAAAGCAGTGCTCAAAGACAGAGAACTGCAGATGATCGTGGATTCTGCACAGGACATTTCCCTGGAACTGGGACTGCTGAAAGATAAAGAGGCATTTTTGAAGAAGTATTTGGCATTCGTCTGGTTCTCAGACGCAAGGCAGAGCGTAAAGGAGGATGAACTTATGGACTTTGAAAAATTTGAAAAGAAAGAATATTTCGTGAATCGCGAGCTGAGCTGGCTCAAATTTGATGAGCGTGTTCTGAGTGAAGCAAGAGATAAAAATCTTCCTTTGTTTGACAGACTGAAGTTCTTAAGCATTACCGCATCCAATCTGGATGAATTCTTTATGGTGCGTGTGGCGTCTCTTAAGGATCAGGTACATGCAGGATATCATAAAACAGACATTGCAGGAATGACAGCCAAGGAACAGTTAAAAGAAATCAGTGTCCGTACCCATGAACTGGTTCATGTACAGTATAATACACTGAACCGTTCTCTGATCCCTGCGCTTGAGAAAGCAGGAATGCACCTGGTGGCAGCCCATGAGAATCTTACAGAAGCACAGAGTGCATTTGTAGACAGATACTTGAGGATAATGTATATCCGGTACTTACACCGATGGCGATGGATTCTTCCAGACCGTTTCCGCTGATCAGAAACAAGACATTAAATATCGGTGCTCTGATCTCCAAGAAGGAGAAGAGTGATAAACTCAACAAAAAGGATAAAGCAGGAGAACTTCTGTTTGCTACAGTGCAGGTTCCGTCTGTGCTTCCAAGGGTGGTGCAGATTCCGTCAAAGAAGGATGGAGATACCACAGTGATCCTGCTGGAAGAGATTATTGAAAGAAATATTGACAAACTTTTCCTGAGTTATGATGTGATATGTGCCCATCCTTACCGTATTATGCGTAATGCGGATCTTACCATCGATGAAGATGAGGCAGAGGATCTGCTGGTGGAGATCCAGCGCCAGTTAAAGAAACGTCAGTGGGGTGAGGTTATCCGTCTGGAAGTAGAGGATAAGATGGATGAACGCCTGCTGAAGATTCTGAAGACGGAATTTGATATCAAAGAGGCAGATATTTTTGAGATAAACGGACCTCTGGATCTTACCATGCTTATGAAAGTATATGGTGCGGATGGCTTTGATGCTTACAAGACACCGAGATATCAGCGGCACCTGTACCGGAATTTCAGAATGAGAAGGATATTTTCCAGGTGATACGTGAGGGCGATGTATTCCTGCATCATCCTTATATGAGCTTCGATCCTGTTGTAAATTTCGTACGTCAGGCAGCAAAAGATCCGGATGTTCTGGCTATTAAACAGACTCTGTATCGTGTCAGCGGCAATTCACCGATCATTGCTGCCCTTGCGCAGGCAGCAGAAAACGGCAAACAGGTTTCCGTGCTGGTAGAGCTGAAAGCACGTTTTGATGAAGAAAATAATATTGTATGGGCGAAGAAGCTGGAGAAGGCAGGATGTCATGTAATTTATGGTCTGGTAGGCCTTAAGACACACAGCAAGATCACACTGGTTGTGCGCAGAGAAGAGACAGGAATCCGCCGTTATGTGCATCTGGCAACCGGAAACTACAATGATTCCACTGCCAAACTCTATACAGACTGCGGTATCTTTACCTGCGATGAACGTTTTGGTGAAGATGCAACAGCAGTATTAACATGCTCTCCGGATATTCTGAACCGAAAAGCTGGAATAAGCTGATCGTAGCACCAATCTGGATGAAGGACAGGTTCTTAAGCCTGATTGAACGTGAGGCAGAGAATGCGAAGAAAGGACTTCCGGCGTTGATCCGCGCAAAGATGAATTCCCTCTGTGATCCGAAGATTATTGCAGGATTGTATTATGCATCTTCCTGCGGAGTTCAGGTGGAGCTTCTGGTAAGGGGTATCTGCTGTCTGAAAGTAGGAGTGCCGGGAATCAGTGAGAATATTCATGTCCGTTCTATTGTAGGGGAATTTCTGGAGCATAGCCGTATTTTCTATTTTGAAAACGGCGGAAACCCGGAAATCTATATGGGAAGTGCGGATTGGATGCCGCGTAACCTTGACCGCAGGGTAGAGATTGTTTTCCCTGTGGAAGATGAGAAGATTAAGAAAGAGCTGGAGCATGTACTTGATCTGGAGTTTAAGGATAATGTAAAAGCTCATATCCTGCAGCCGGATGGAACTTATGTGAAGCCGGATAAACGAGGCAAAGCCAGATTAACTCTCAGATGGAATTCTGTATTGAGGCAACTGAGAAAGCAGCACTTCATAAACACGAAGAAAAGAAATCCCGCGTATTCATTCCAGCAGAGCCTGCGGAGGATATAGAGGAATAAGAAACAGTCAGAAACAGAAATAAATAACTGGGAAATGCCATGGAAAGCGGTGGAGCTGCCATGGCATTTCTTCTCTGGGACAAAAAAATAAAAATTTTTTTGTGGCAAAAACCGCATAAATACAGGGCTTTTTGAACGAAAAATTCGAGAAAAATAAAAAAATTGAAATTTTT
>ENA-OQAS01001617-OQAS01001617.1-human-gut-metagenome-genome-assembly--contig:-NODE-1617-length-10325-cov-3.215336_pt1 | contig 10325 bp, 15 predicted proteins | sample MGYA00242733_ERZ504523 | MGnify/ENA primary metagenome ERZ504523 (study PRJEB26092, sample SAMD00036239) | human gut metagenome | host: Homo sapiens | study: EMG produced TPA metagenomics assembly of...
CTAATTTATTAGCATAAAATAGTAATGGATAGACAAATAATGGCTCTTCATATATAACATTTTCTGCAAATGCTGTGTTGGCATTAATAACCATCGACCTTTTATACAGCTTATTCCAACAGCCATATGTGAATTTCTCCATAATCAGCATATTTTTCCGGTCATCTGCACACTTTATTTCAATATATTCATCTTTCATCTCATTCTTATTACAGACTATTCCTACATTATCAAAATAATAGTTATAATTAAACTGTACTATATCCGCATCTTTCTCTTTTGCTTTCAAATATGCTTTTTCGTATAAGCCTTCTTCAATCCAGTCATCAGAATCCACAAATGCAATATACTCACCCGAAGCATACTTAAGTCCTTCATTCCTTGCCCCACCCTGTCTTCTGTTATATGGAAGGTCTATTATAATAATCGACTCTGGATATGCTTTTTCCATCTCTTTAAGCATATCCCACGTCTGCCCATCATCCGTAGAAGCATCATTAACAAATATCAACTCAAGGTTATCTATACCTATACTCTGCTCAACAAGCGACATAAAGCACTTAGGCAGCCACTTAACAGAATTATAACACGGAATAATAACACTTATCTTTTTCATATTCCCTCTTTTCTACTATATGCAATCACAATTATCTTCTATTTATCTTTAACATATATATCTTTATTTATCATATATATCTTTATTCGTCATACATATCTTTCCATATTACCACCTATAAACTGCTTCCAATAATCTTATTCAAGCTCCAGTGCCTGATTAACATATATCTTTGCCGTATTCAAATCATTACGATTAAGATATTCATTAGCAAGATAGTTATAAATATTAATTAAGTCTTCTTTATTCTCATACAATTTAGGCAGCATAACAAGCATATAATATATTGACAAATTTTTTGTCTGAATATAACCATAAAGCTTCTCCGGCGCACCTGCAATTATATCAGCAAGTTCATTACCAACATTAATCAGTCCCTTATAATCAAGCGACAATCCACAAAGATTATTAATCCCTGCCTGTTCCTCTGTCTGCATTATCTTAGCAAATGTATAGATATATCCAAGACTTCTATCTATATCTGAATCCAGATAGAACGCATCTGGTCTTTTCTCTTTAACTTCATCCAGATATTGCAACGCCTGATTATAATTACCATTTTTTAATAATTGCGCTGCGTATTCAATTGCATTTTTAGTTTCTGCCTTACTTTCCGTAAGACCAACAATGCATTCATATGGTTTATAATTATTATAAACAATCCATACTCTTAAAAGCCGCTCTGCTATAAATCCATATACTCTTTGATTATATTCGTCGTATCCTGTCATATCAAGCTGCTTCTCAACATCAAATAATATATCAAAAAGCCACTTAGAATAAGCATTAACTTTCTCTTTTGAAGCAATCAACATATTGGCAAAATACATTTTACTGCCATTCATTACCTCATCAAATGTATCAAGATAATCTGGATACAGCTTTGAAACTGCCTCTCTTGTTAAATCCATATCTTTTTTATTGTGCTTAACAGCATAACTTTCATATAATGATTGACTCTCAAGCTCCAGAGGCTCTGACACAATAATATCATACTCATTTAATATATGTTCTATATCTTCCTTTAAAAGCACCTCATTGCGCTCATTAATGAAATATCTTCTATAGTGACATAGCCCTGTTATATCACAATCCGAATCATTCTTATATAACCAATACAACCCTGTAAGCTCACTGTAATAAGGATTTCTTTCCGAAATATTATCACCTGTATTATCACTATGATATCCCAAGGAATTATGAAGTGCAGCTCCTACCTGAAGTGGAATGTATATATCATTATTTAATTTCTCATATTTTTTATGTGCCATACAATAAATCCTGACTATACTCATACATACACTCCTTTTATACGCCAATCTATGTTATAATAATATTATCACATATATCAAGGAGGATAAAGATTAATATGCCAAAAGTATCGGTTATTATGCCCGTTTACAATTCTGAACCAACTCTTGTTGACAGCTTAAGCAGTCTTGTCAACCAGACCCTTTCCGATATGGACTGATTCTTGTTAATGACTGCTCCACTGACGGCTCATTTAATATACTTTCTGATTGCGAATCACAATTTTCTGACAAGGTTCTTCTAATAAATCTTGATGAGAACCACGGAGCTGGAGGTGCAAGAAATATCGGTTTATCATATGCTTCTGGAGATTATATCGGCTTTATGGATAGTGATGATATTGCAACTCCTGATATGTTTGAGAAAATGTATACTAAGGCAATCTCGGGTAATTATGATATTGTGGATTGTGGATATTACAACGAAGCTACAGATACTGCTATTGTGCACGCTTCTGATGAATTAACCGGAACTCTTAATGGTTATAAACGAAGCGAATTGATTGCTAGTGGTGGATATTTCTGGTCTAAGCTTATAAAGAATCTTTTATTGACAGAGTTGGTCTTGAATTCCGAGAACATTGTATACTTGAAGATTTTGAAACATTAATGTATTTATTTGCCACCGCTGACAGCATTGGAAATGTTAAAGAAATACTTTATTGTTATAAAAATTATCCAACATCAATTTCCAAATGTGTTAATGCCGATAGTTATTATAACAATGCTTCTGCCGCAATAGAAGCTATCTATAATAAATTATCGTCTTTACCTGATTATTTCAAAATCCAATATGCTGTAGAATATTCTATATATAATTTATGTGCTTTGACACTTAACACTTGTCTTAACCTAGGACAGGCTGCTCCCGCTTCTATACAGAAGCAGCGACTTAATACAATAAATTATTATCTGAATAGCTACATAAAACTTCCAATAACAGACAATAAATATATACAGAATAAAATGAGCAGCAAAGACATTAACCTTATAAATAATATTGATAGCATAATTTCAAGGATTGGCTGATTAATTATATCCAATCCTTTTTATTCCATTCAATGCCGGATCATATCTGCCACATTTTTTATAGTTTTCCAGTGCCTTTTCTTTATTACCAAGCACTCATATATCACACCAATATTATAATCAGCCTTATAACTATTACAGCCTTCAATCTTACACAGCTTATACAATTTTGCCTTATTAAATTCATCTATTGCTTTATCAAACAGACCATTGTTCATATATGCCAACCCCATAAGAAACACATAATCTGCACTTACTGCAAATTCATTATATACATTTTCAAGAAACATCATTTCTTGTATCCGCTTTTGATTAAGTAACGAATACCCATATGTCTCAACCATATCCTGAACATATTCAAGCTTCGGATTCAAATCATATTCCAGACCTTTCTCAAAATATTCTGATGCCTTCTCATAATCCTTCTGCATATAATAGCTTTTACCAATCTGATAATATGTATAGGGAGAAGCTCCATTTTCCATTAAATCCATCATAAGCAGCTTTATATTACGTTCTGATTTTTTCTTCTTATCATCTTCGCTTCCTGCATATCCTGAATGTCCTGCTATTATCGGAACATCTATGGTTTTAATCTCATCTCCATTATTACTTACAACCTGTTCGTGAATCCTCCCTTCATAATGGCAATATTTTTTATTAAACAAGCGGCTTATTCTTTCTGTTCCTTTTACATTCTCACCACTCAAATTTATGTCATTAATACGCTCAATACGTCCAACAATATTACTATCAGATTGTAATAATATTGAATTTATTAAATTCATATCTGCACTTTCAATCCATTCATCGCTGTCTAATACGAGATCCATTCATTATTCGCAAGCGTTATGGAGCAATTTCTTGCCTCAGCAAAATTGTCATTCCATTTATAATTACCTTTTATATCTGCATATTCCTCAATAATCTGTAAGGTTTCATCTGTTGAACCAGTATCCACGACTACAATTTCAACATCATAACGCTTTAAAGAAGCCAGACATTTTTTTAATTTTAATGCTTCATTCTTTGTAATTATACATACTGATAAATTCACCCAATCACTCCTTCAATACTATGTCAAAGCTATATACTTCAATATATATTCCAGCACATTATCATAGCTAAATTTTTTAACTGCTTTATGTCCATTTAAAGCAATTGCCATTCTTTCTTCTTCATGCAAAAGATAATACTCCAGCTTATTAAGCATATCATTCTCATCAGTAAACATAACTAATTCTTCACCATCCTTAAAAAGCTTCGCTATATCCTCCTGATAATTAGTAAGGCAGAAGCCACCTGCACCTAAAATATCATATACTCTTAATGAAATACCTGATGTAATTGAACGTAATGTCATATTCAGATTAATCTTTGATTTTCTAAATACTTCTGGCATTCTGCTATAATAATCTATGCTTTTGTGCATAACTGCTTTTTCTATGTTTAATTCTTCGTTGCCGGTAAATACATCTAAATTATACTTATCAGCAATTGCATTTAACAGATTAGTTCTTTCAAGACCTGTTATGTATTTATTAATCTGAGCCGCTAACACACATTCGTGCGGAATAACAATATTATCCATATCAACACATGAAGCTCTCAAATATCCGCGTACCCATTCCTTATCCACAATTTCATTGACAACATTATATCCATATATTTTTTGCTGTACCTGTGCCAGACCATTGATATATCCCTCATAATATGACGGAATTTCATCTGACATCAATATATTATTCAGGTTAGTATTCATATTTCCAACAAAGCTTACATCATAATCATATTTAGTATTGATAATGTCCTTCCCTAATTGCCTGTCAAGTCTGTCTGTATCCACAGCAAGGCTGGAATATTGTATATTTCCAATATTATATCTGGACAATAATTCTATACCATTTCTCTCAAACAGAAAAATCCTATTGCATTTATTATATACTTCTTTACAAAATAACGTATAGTTAGGCCAGTCATATATCCACGATACATATTGAATATTGTACCAATTACATATTTCGGATAATATTGGAATAAAGTCAAAGGAGATTACTATATCAATACCTTTAACTACAATACTTATTATTTCTTGTCTTATATTCTCATTCAGCCCTAAATACTCTTTAACTTTATGCTCAATAACTATAACCTCATCAGCAGCTTTATTAAGGGCACGTTCCAGATCTTCCCTCGAATTCTCATACCAGCTACAATATAATATTTTCATTTTTCCTCAATTCTTATACACTGATTATATCTTTGCAAACCATTTTAATATATCTTTATTATCCTTAGACATATTTTCCTGAATATATCTGTTATTCTCCCAATTAACCAGTTCTTTCTTAGAAATGCTTCTAAGATTTAAAAGATTATCTTCTAAACTGAATTGATTATTGTCCTGATTCATAAGACATATTCCTATTGCCCCTGCAATACACGTTATCTTAGCATACTTTATTGCTTCATCTACATTGCAATCATACTTAAGGCGGTCAATTGCCTTGTATACAGCTAACATATCGTTAAATTTAATCTGTTCACGATTATTATGTGATGCAGAATTATCATTATTCTTATATATATACAGGATTTCTTTGACATTAGCAGTATTATTAATTTTCAGTGCTATATTTATAAGAAAATCCAAATCTTCATATATAACATTTTCTCTTATCCTGATATTATTATCTTTTATTACCGACAGCTGAATATCTTGGTTACTGCATAACCCACTCCTGCTATAATATCACTGCGTTTGGCATCATCTAATTTGCCTGTAATATTGTCTCCTATTGCCAAAGCGCTCTCATCTGACAATTCATTATAATATGCACAATCCACCATATCATAACCTGCCTCTGCTGCTTTATTATATAGCTTTTCATACATTGTACGATCAATTATGTCATCACAATCCATAAATCCAATATAACTTCCTGTTGCTTTGGCTATACCCAGATTTCTTGCTCCACCAGGACCTCTGTCTCTATCTGAATGAATTACCTGAAATATATCTGGCACTTTATTACACCACTGTTCTAACAATAATCCACTATTATCTGTTGAACCATCATCAACAAATATTACCTCTATATCCTTTAACGTCTGGTTAAGCAGACAATCCACACACCTGTCTATATACTTTTCAGCATTATATACTGGTATAACAATTGATACCTTTACCATTAATTCCTCCATATAATTAATGAGGATTGCCATATAATATGACAATCCTCTATAACATATATCTTTATTATAATTATAAATTACTGAAGAAGTGAAAGAACTCCCTGTGTAGCCTGATTAGCCTGTGCAAGCATAGACTGTCCAGCCTGTGCAAGAATGTTGTTCTTGCTGTATTCAACCATCTCTGTAGCCATATCTACATCGCGGATACGAGATTCTGCTGCCGATGTATTCTCACTTGTTGTCTGAAGGTTATTAATAGTATGCTCAAGTCTGTTCTGAATAGCACCAAGCTTAGATCTCATATTAGATACTGATTGATAGCTGCCTGAATAGATGCCATCGCTGCACCTGCTGCTGAAAATGAACTCACCTTAAGTCCACTAACCTTAAGTGTTGAAGCATTCATATTAGTAATAGAAATTGAAATACTCTGTCCTGATAATGCACCTACCTGCAATCTCATTCCAGTAAATGTACCATCAAGCAGGTTCATTGAGTTGAACTGTGTTGTGGAACGTATTCTATCAATCTCTGATGTGAGCTGATCCATCTCCTGCTGAAGAGCATCTCTATCTGATGATGTATTAGTATCATTAGCTGCCTGTGTTGCTAACTCATTCATTCTCTGTAAGATTGAATGTGTCTCATTAAGGGCACCTTCAGCTACCTGCACTAATGAAATACCATCCTGCGAATTAGAAGCAGCCTTATCAAGACCTCTTATCTGGCTTCTTAACTTCTCTGATATAGAAGTCCAGCTGCATCATCTGCTGCTCTGTTAATTCTATAGCCAGATGATAACTTCTCTGTTGACTTCTGCTGTGCACCTGTTACTGTTGATAAATTCCTGTTAGCGTTCATCGCTGTAAGATTGTGCTGTACTACCATAATTATAATTCCTCCCTGAATGTCTTACTTATCCTTAAATATATATTGTAATTAATAAAATGTATATAAGCCTTCCAAAACTTAACTGCAATATATATCGGATATTTTGATATAGACTTAACCCCTTAATTAAAAAATTTTAAAAAAGGCTGTGACAATAACAAATACTTGTTAAAGTCACAGCCTTTATGATAGTATTATAACTTCAACTACCTAATTAGCCTAAGAGTGAAAGAACACCCTGGTTAGCCTGATTAGCCTGTGCAAGCATAGACTGTCCAGCCTGTGCAAGAATGTTGTTCTTGCTGTATTCAACCATCTCTGTAGCCATATCTACATCACGGATACGTGATTCAGCTGCTGATGTATTCTCACTTGTTGTATTAAGGTTGTTGATAGTATGCTCAAGTCTGTTCTGAAGAGCACCAAGCTTAGATCTCTGAGTAGATACAGAGTTAATAGCTGCCTGAATAGAAGCCATTGCTGCACCTGCTGCTGAGAATGAACTTACCTTAAGTCCGCTAATCTTAAGTGAAGAAGCATTCATATTTCCAATAGAAATTGAAATACTCTGTCCTGATAATGCACCTACCTGTAAGTTCTTTCCTGTGAATGTACCATCAAGTAAGTTCATTGAGTTGAACTGTGTTGTTGAACGGATTCTATCGATTTCAGATGTTAACTGTTCCATCTCCTGCTGAAGAGCATTTCTATCAGTTGATGTATTAGTATCGTTAGCTGCCTGTGTTGCTAATTCGTTCATTCTCTGAAGAATTGAATGTGTCTCGTTAAGAGCACCTTCAGCTACCTGTACTAATGAGATACCATCCTGAGCATTAGAAGCAGCCTTATTAAGACCTCTGATCTGGCTTCTCATCTTCTCTGAAATTGAAAGACCTGCAGCATCATCACCAGCTCTGTTAATTCTGTAACCAGATGATAACTTCTCTGTTGACTTCTGCTGTGCACTCTGAACTCCGCTTAACTGTCTGTTAGCGTTCATTGCTGTAAGATTGTGTTGTACTACCATAATAGTTTCCTCCTTGAATTCTTGGTGGCGTCCCTGCCACCCATAATTAAATTGTTCAGGATTGCTCCTGTTATATATTATATCGGACTATTGTTTATTAACTTTAGCCCTGATATAAACTTATTTTAATATATTTTTTTTATAAGTGTCAAAAACATTACAGCTTATTATTGCGTGCTGTAACCATACTTATATTATCTGGCAATAATATTATACATTCTTTTATATAAAACTATTTCTTCTGATCCATAAACTGCGGTTCAGAACTTACCCTGCTCATATTCTGATAATACTTATTAGCCATACTTACACTTCGCTTGGCTGTCTTAGCATTATCCTTTAACTGCCTGAACTTAATATCAACTCTGACTTTGTTTCTTGATTCCTGTGCCTGTATAGTCGCACTTAAGGATGTAGCTTCTCTTATAAGCTCCTGTAATCTAATTATTAATTCCTTATAATCAGCCTTATACTCTTCTACATCTTCTTTTACTCTGTCAAATACAGCTTGAAAGCCCTCATCAAGTGAATTAAGCTCATCTATATATGCAGCTTTACTCTCCATATTACTCTGAAGCTTATCTCCATCGAATTCTTTATCATCAAGCAAAGCACTCTGCTGCTCATTCAGCTCAGATACTTTCTTAAGTATCTCTATCTTCTTAAGAAGACTGTCTATCATTATCTGAAGATAATTCTCTGTAATCATATACTATTACCACCATCTTGATATCATAAAGGTATAGTTAAATTACTATTTGACCATACCTTTATATTATTAATTACCGGCTTTTACCATAACTTCTTTCCAAGTATCTCTCATTCCTCTTAATTCAGCTAATGCCTGATCAAGAACTTGTGTATCTTTCTTCATATTAGCATCAACTAAAAGGCTGTAGATATACTTGTACACATTATCAAAATCCTCTGCTACCGGGTATTTACGATTAAGTGTTGACTGAAGCTCTTCTATAATCATCTCTGCCTTTACTATATTAGTATGTGCCTTTTCTGTATCATTCTTTTCTATTGCAACCTGAGCAATATTACAAAACTTAATTGCACCTTCATATAATAATAACGTAAGCTCAGCCGGTGTCGCTGTTAATATCTTATTGCGGTTATACTGCTGTGCCATATTCTGATTATATATCATAACTTGTCCTCTCTCCTGATGTCATAAACACCTTATATTCCTATTACCATATTATCCTTAATATAGAATTAAATCAATACCCAATTATCAATTTCCAAATAAACTAGACATTGATGATGTCTGCGAGTTAAGCTTTGATAAAGCTGATTCCATAGCTGAGAATTTACTATAATAGTAATCTTCCCAAGTTGTAATCTTAGTCTCTGCATCACTTATCTTAGTTGTATATTCTGAATATTGCTTAGTCATCTGCTTGTCATTATATACTGTATAAGCACTGCTCACTGAAGATGTAGCCATCTTATTACCTAAATCTGTATAAAGCTTTGTAGCAAGCTGTGAGAAGAACGAAACTACAGTCTCCGGATCACTTGCTATTGCCGCCCTTAACTTATCATCATTACCCGATGAAACAGAGTCATCTGAATCACCATCAATATGATATACACCTTTTTCATTCTCACCTGATGAGAAATATCCCTGTGTTGCTATACCAAAGCTTGATAAAGCATACGACTTTCCGTTAATTGTAAATGATGAAGCCATATCATTCTTCATAGTATTGATAATACTGCTTAAAGTATCATCCTTTCTAAGAAGTGAGTCCTTAATCTTAGTCTCCCACTTTTCAACTTCATCATCCGTCATTGCGGACTTCTCGTCATCTGTAAGTGGTTCATAACCCTTAGAGCTGTCTGCATTGTATGCTTCATCCATTGACTTAATCAGCTTATTATAATCTGTAAACATATCTTTAATAGACTTATAGATTGCATCTACATCTGTATCTGTAGTTATTGTAACCTGCTCATCATCCTTAGTCTTAGCGGTTACCTGTATTGTAATGCCATTAATCGAATAGTTATTGCTATTACTTGTAAATGTAGCACCATTAAGCTCAATTTCTGAATCCTGTCCTACTTTCTTGATGCGCCCTTAGAAACTTATGTGCTGCGTTAATCATATCATAGCTATTCTTTGCTTTGTTCTGATACTGTGTTGTAAGGTCTGCCTTAATCTTAGTATTCCTGTCAGCAGTCTCAGCAGCTATATTGCAACTCCAGCAGCTGAATCTGTCTCTTTAGAGCTGATACAGTTCGT
>ENA-OQAS01001618-OQAS01001618.1-human-gut-metagenome-genome-assembly--contig:-NODE-1618-length-10324-cov-3.761891_pt1 | contig 10324 bp, 10 predicted proteins | sample MGYA00242733_ERZ504523 | MGnify/ENA primary metagenome ERZ504523 (study PRJEB26092, sample SAMD00036239) | human gut metagenome | host: Homo sapiens | study: EMG produced TPA metagenomics assembly of...
CGCACAAAGCCCGCATCCTGTACATCTGTCTTCCTCTATCTGAACAATTTTTCGAATCATCACTGAATCTCCTTTTTTCTCTTTGTTTCTCAATACCTGTTTGTTTCTCAACCATGATATCATACTTTATCCCTGTTTTGACAGTTGTTTTTTCTAGTAGTTTTTTCCTACAATACCAACTCTTCATCCAGTGCCAGCGAATAAATAATTTTCTCTTTCACTTTCTTCCCTGTCGTCCGCTCCAGTGCCTGCTGGTAATAGGCGAGCTGTTTTTCATACCTCTTTTTCAGCTCCCCGGCTTCTTTCACACGATCTGTTTTGTAGTCCACAAGAACAATCTCGTCCCCCTCCTGGAACCATGCGTCAATGATTCCCTGCACGAGAATGGTTTCGTCTTCCGGATAGGACGGATCTGCCTCACTTGCCGGAACGGACATCACAAACGGCTGCTCCCGCTTCAGGGTTCCATTTAGAAAGGCATTCCGCATCCGCATTCCGACCGGACTCTTTGCGAACGCCAGAACAGATTTGAAATAAATGCATTCCACTGCCTCTTTCGTCATTTTTCCTTCTGCAATCAGTTCCTCCGTCTGTGCCATCAGCTCTTTGATGCTGTACGCCCTGCGGTAATCGAGACATTCCAGCAGGCGGTGGTACGCCGTTCCGCGGTCAGCTCCCGTCAGGGCCTCAGCGTGATCCTTTTTCATAAAGCCCGGCACAATCGGTACGAGTTCTTCCTGCACAAACAGCTCTTTTCCGATCTCCGATTCCTCCATCCCTGCCTTTTTCAGCTGGGAAACCGTTACCTTTACCGGAATCTGTTTCTCATTCTCATAAGGATACTGATATGCAAACCGTTCTTCCACAAGCTCTTTCAGCGTCTCTTTTCTCGACGGCTGTTTCGGAATTTCCATGATTTTCTGTTCATTGACCGCGCGCTCCATCTGATGCAGCACCTCGCCCTCGACAAGTCCCGCCGGTGATACAAGACGGATTGTGACCGGAATTTTCTCCGCATACAGCGGATTTTCCTCATTTCCCGCAAGGCCGAACTGCTCATACAGCCCATCAAAACAGCGATTTCGTGAAAAAGCCGGGAGAATCCAGTCAAGATAGCCGGATGCGCTGCTTAAGGTTTGATACGACAGCAGTTCTTCCTGCCGTCCCGCATGTGCCGCACACTGTTTTACACGGCTCTCCAGCTCGATGCCATGCCTGTCATGATCAGCTTCTCCTTCGGGCGTGTCATCGCAACGTAGAGCACACGCAGCTCCTCCGCCAGATTTTCCAGTTTCATGCTCTGGCGGATGATCTGCCGCGGCAGTGTCGCCTGGCGCACGCGGTGTTCGGGATCGATCGCATCTGCGCCGATGCCCATCCGGGAATGCAGCACCAGTGCTGCACGGCTGTCCATCTGGTTGAACGATTTTCCCATACCGGAGAGAAATACAATCGGAAACTCCAGTCCTTTACTCTTATGAATACTCATGATGCGCACGGTATCTGCGCTCTCACCGTAAATATTCACCTCTCCGAAGTCCACTTCATACTTCTGCAGCTGTTCGATATAACGAATGAAGTTGAACAATCCACGATAACTCGTTGCTTCAAATTCCACCGCCTTTTCCACCAGCATTTCCAGATTCGCCCGCCGCTGCACACCGCCCGGCATCGCAGATGCATAGCCACCGTAACCCGTCTCCTCGAGAATCTGTGTGATCAGCTCATGAATCGGCGTATACGGCACGCGGCATCGCAGCGTCTCAAGCTGTGCAAGAAACCTCCTAAGTTTCTCCCTGAGCGCTTCATCTTCCCCAGTCACCGCATATTTTCCACATGCCTCGTAAATTTTTACCTCTTTATCCACACAACGCACCGCCGCAAGCTCCGCGTCTGTGCATCCGCAGATGGGGGAACGCAGAATGGCCGTAAATGGAATTTCCTGACAAGGATTGTCACACAGATGCAGGTAATTCAGCACCGTCACAATTTCCTGCGTGGAAAAGTATCCCGTTTTTGATGTACTGTAAGCCGGAATTCCAGCCGCCTGCAGTACGCGCGAAAACGTCTCCGACCAGCCGCTGACCGCACGGAGCAAAATGACGATATCCCGGTACTGGATTTCCGGTATTCCCCGGTCTCCTTATCCACAACTTCCTCATTTCCAACCATTTCCCGGATGCGCGCCGCAACGGCAGCCGCCTCCGTTTCCATCTTCGTCTCGCGGGATTTATCATCTTCCAGCTCCGGCGCCTGGTCGTCCAGCAGCAGAAGCTCCGTTTCGTATGCCCTCTGCCACGGATCCATATTTCCTTCTTCTTTTTTCGGGAACGCCGCACCCGCATGAAGCTCGCCGCCTCATCGTACGCAATGCCGCCAAGCTCCGGGCTCATGAGTTTCGGAATACATAGTTCGCCGTCGCAAGCACCTCCGGCCGGCTTCGAAAGTTTTTGTCGAGATCAATCCTCTGCTGACTTTCTCCCTCTTTTTGATACGTGTGATATTTTTCCAGAAACAGCTCCGGCCGCGCCAAACGAAAACCATAGATACTCTGCTTGATATCGCCGACCATAAACCGGTTCCACCTGCCGTCCTCCTCACCGGACACCGCAGAGAGCAGTGCCTCCTGGATAAAGTTGCTGTCCTGGTACTCATCGATCATGATTTCCCGGAACTGCTCCGACAGTTCCCGCGCCGCATCGGTCCGCACCAGGCAGCCGTCTTTTTGCTGCACGAGAATTTCAAGCGCAAAGTGTTCCAGATCGGCATAATCGAGAATATTTTTGCTCCGTTTTTTCTCCGCAAACGCTTTTGCAAACTGCTCCGTCAGATCAATCAGCACCCCGATGGCTCCCGGCAGTCGGCAATCTCCTCCGCAATCGCAGCGCTGTCCTTCTCAAAGAACTGCTCTTTTAACTTCTGCAGCTCCTTTTTGCATGCATCGCGCTCCGCCTTTACCTGATCTTTCAGCGTTTCACTCACATCGTCTGCCTTTTTCCGCGAAAGTGCTTTAAACTTCATTCCGGCCATCGCGCACACCAGTTCATCAAACGATTCTGTTTCCAGCAGTTCTTCCACCATCTGCTGGTCAGAAGCCAGCGCCTCATCATATAAATACGGTCCTCCAGAGCTTGCTGCTGTTTTCCGCTTTTCCTGAATCCCTTCCAGAATACTCGAGAGCCGCTTTTTCGCCTCGCTCATCAGCTCCTGTACCCAGATACTCTCCTGCACTGCTTCCGGTGAATCCATCTGGTACGCCGCCCGGCACTCTTCGAGCCACTGCTCCGGCCATGGATAGCTCATGGAAAACTCATACAGTTTCAGCACAAGTGCATCGAGCCCGTCATCCTGCTTTCCCGCCGCGTAGCTCTCCACAAACCGTGTAAATGCAGACTCCTTTTCCGTAAAGCGTTCTTCCATGACCTTCTGGATCACATCGCTTTTCATCAGACGGATCTCCCCTTCATCCGCCATGCGGTACACCGGATCGAGATCGATCATCTGAAAGTAATTTTTTATCACATAGGAACAGAAACCGTGAATTGTGCTGATCTGCGCATGGTGAAGCAGGGTCTGCTGCCGCTGTAAATGCTCATTTTCCGGGTTTTCCGCAAGGCTCTGCTGCAGAGCGCGGCCGATTCTCTCTTTCATTTCTCCTGCCGCCGCACGCGTAAAGGTTACGACAAGAAGCTGGTCAATGTCGATTGGATGCACAGGGTCTTTCACCATTGCAAGGATCCGCTCTACCAGAACCGCTGTCTTTCCGGAACCCGCTGCCGCGCTGACCAGAAGATTCCGGTCTCTCGCATCAATGACTTTCTGCTGTTCCGCTGTCCATTTTACTGCCATGTTCTTTCCCTCTTCTTTCTGGCTGATTTTCTTTCCCTCACTTGGAAAAAATGCACCATATTTCACTTTTTCAAAAGCAGTCACTCTTTTTGATCTCTTTGTGCTGTCTCCTGCATTGCCTTCATCAGCAGTTCTGTATCCATGCCCTTTAATTTACGGTATTCATATCCTGAATTTTCTGATCGAATCCGCAGATTCCCTGATATTCGCAATATGCGCATGCCGTTGCTCCATCCCGCTGAAATGGCGAAATTTTTACATTTCCCGAGAAAATGCCCTCGCCGATCTCACGTACCTTCTTTCTGGTGTATGTCCGAATCACATTAAACTGCTCCGACGATGCCACTTTCGAATAGCCCGTGTAGCTCCATCCTTCTTCTTTCCAACCGGAATCACATCCGACGTTGTTCCATCCTCGAGTACTCGGTCGAGAAGCTCCACCACCTTCCGATCTGCATTTACAAGGCCATCCATCCGCAGTGCTTTCAGCATCCGTCTGCCCCACGCCTCATCGGTCTCATCTTCTTCCTGGTCGAGGATCGGATCATCAATATGATAATAAAATACCCCCGCAGGCTCCACCAGCTTACCCGGATGCTTTTTCTGCTCCAGCTCCACCGCCGCATCCAGATAAACTGCCAGCTGCAGCTGTAACCCATAATAGAGCGCCACCAGGTCAAGCGATGTATTTCCCGTCTTGTAATCGATAATTTTCACATAGACCTTATCGTCCGTCTCACAGAGATCCACGCGGTCAATCCGTCCGCGCAGGCGCATCTTCTCATGCTCCGACAGATCAATATTGATCGCCGACAAGGAGTCCTCCATGGAGAACGAAACCTCAAATTCACCCGGCTCAAATTCTCCCTGCCGAATCTGCTGCTGCAGCGCCCACACCGTCCGTTTCAGAATCCGCTTTACGCGATGATGCGATACTGATTCCGGCTTGAGCTCTGGAAAATCGTGTTTCCGTAATCTGCCATCGTCTCCTCGACGCACTCCTCGATCAGGCGGTCACGGGTATCATCCCCGACAGTCTTCCATGTCTCGCCATTTTCCTGCAGTTTTTTTGAAAACTTTCGAGCGCTTCATGCATGACCGTTCCCATATCTGCCGCTTTCAGTTCATACTGATCCCGATCGCGGATCTGGAGTCCGAACTCCATAAAGTGGGCAAACGCACATGCCGCATATTTTTCCAGCCGTGTCGCACTGTTTTTCAGGGTATCCCCATACAGCGCCGATGCCGCACTCCTTCCGATCACACCATCCGCACAGCGCAGAAAAGCCGCTTTCCGATATGTCTCCGCCGGAATCCCCGCCTCCGGATGTGCCGCATACCAGCGGTAAAGCTCTTCAAACAGCGGATTCATCTCGCCCTCTGCCGCCTTTCCAAGCTCCTCCAGAAACAGTGCCTCCCCGGAACGCGGCATTTCCAGTTTTTCCTCCGGATTTTCTTCTTTTTCGATATCCCGCACCAGAATTTCCGGGAAGAGTTTCCGGATTTCATTGATCAGATACGACGGATTCTGCGCCTCGCCGGACGCGCCCGCTTTCGCAAAGGAAAGGTACAGCCGCTCCGACGGCTTCGTCAGATTTCGGTAGAGATGGAATTTCTGCTGATACATCGTCTCCCGCGCCGTCGGGGAGAGTTTTGCATCCGCGCGCTCCAGCTCCTCGCGGTCATACTCCGAGAGAATACCGCCTCCCGCGTCGTGACGCGGAATCAGCCCGTCGTTCACACCGACGAAAAACAACACACGGATATCCTTCAGACGTGATCTCTCATTGTCACCGATCAGTACCTGGTCCGCGGTCGGCGGAATAATGCCAACAGAAGCCTCTGCAAAGCCAGCCTCCAGAATCTCCTGATACTCTGCCAACGTCATTTTTTCATCGCCAAGCACCTCGACAATCTTGTCTAGCAGTTCCATAACGATGCCATAAATCTGGCTGTATTCTTTTGCAAATGCCTCCTGACCCTGCTGTTCAAACTGACACCGTCGCTCTTCGAGCTTTTCCTGTACCTGATTCTGAACGACAAGCGCATACAATGCCTCCGTCCGTTCCCGCACCGTGGCATCTTTTTTCTTCATCTGTTCCGCAAACGGCTGAACCTCCTCATAGAATTTTTCCCGAAGAAGATTGCGCTGCGGCACTTCATCCGGTTTGATGCTGCGATACCCCCTCGTCCACGTTTCCGCATACGCTTTTAGTCCGCGGATTCCAAGCGCGAGTACATAATTTTCCATCGCATCTGTCTCCGCACGGTTCAGACTCGAGAGACCGCAACGCAGATAACGGAAGACGCTCTCGTAGGAAAAGCTCTGTACCACCATCTCGATCGCCGCGCGCAGAAATTCCACGAACGGATTCATCAGCACAGAATGCTTTTCGTCCACAAAGTACGGAATGCCGCATTTTTCAAAAATTTCCCGCGCATATGTGCCATAAATAGAAAGATCTCCGGTCAGAACGGCAAAATCCTGGTACCGCATCTTCTCCTCACGCACCATGCGCCGGATCAGGCGCACCGTTTCCTCGAGCTCCGCACGTGGAGATGGCGCTACACTAATGTAAATACCCTGCTGTTTCAGATTTTGTCCGGACTCCAAATGCTCCTTTTTCGTTTTCTGTGCATTTTCCAGCGTGCTTGGCCCAATTTCTTTTTTGTTCTTTCCATTTGTTCCTGCCCCTGCTTTTGACTCTGCTCTTTTTCCTGCCTCTGTTCCGACAATCCTTCTTATTCCATATCGAAACAGGTTCTGTTCCAACTGATCCATCATGCTTCCCGACTGAAAACGGCCATATCCCGAGCGTCTGACCCAGATTTCCGGCTCCACTGGGCACCCTGCTTCGTCTGCCGCTTTCATAAGCTGTTGAATCAGCTGGCGGCTCATCGCAAAGAGCTGGTGCGGGATTGCCTTTTTATACGGATCCTCCCGCTCATCCATAATAATCGTCACATAGACCTTTTCACAAAGCCGGAACAGTTTTCCAAGCACACCGATCTGTACTGGCGTAAATCCGGTAAATCCGTCCACCAGTACCTCACTGTTTCGAATGAGTATGATTCTTCCAGCTTTCCCGACAGAACTTCCAGCACATCCTCCGCCGTCACGTAGCGATTTTCCAGATATTCTTCAAATGCACGGTAGATTACCCCGGTGTCTTTCAGCTTTGCTGCCAGCAGCTTTTTCTCTCCCGTCTCCTCCGCCCACGTATCAAGCTCGGACGCGCAATCTGATACTGCTTCAGCTCGGAAATCAACGATTTCATCTGCGAAACTGCGCCGGTTCTCTTTAACGTACTTCCAAGAATCGTCAGCTCCTTTTTCTTCTCCTGTGCAACGCGTTTTACCACAAGACTCTTTCCCGTTTCTTCGAGCACCGGGTACAGACTGCCTCCGGTCTCCTCAAAAATACGGTAAGCCAGACGCTGGAAGCTCAAAATATCAACATTTAAAATACCGCCCGCCGGATGCAGTGACACAAGCTCTTTCTGCGTCTGCATTGTAAACTGCTCCGGCACAATGATCAGATAAGTTTTCTCCGGGTGGCGCATCGCTTCCGCCAGAATTTTCTGATACGCATATCTCGACTTTCCAGCTCCCGAATTTCCCATAATAAACTGCAGACTCATGTTTCGCTCCTCCTGTTCTGATCCACTTCTGCCAAAAAATAAACATAGCTACAGTATAGCAGACTCCTTTTTTTGATGCAATCAACCTTCAGGCAAACAGTAACCATTTTCTTCCGACAATACTGCCGTATATTTCCAACGTAAACGGCCGCTCTTAACAGCTGAAAATATTCAGCATTAAGAGCGACCGTACATTTTAAGATCAATGACAGCGTCATATATTTTTATTATGTTATACTTTTCAAACGTTCCATCAAGGTTTCCATGCGGCACAAAAAAATCGTTGCCGCAAGTAAATCCGCAGCTCCTCCCGGACTCATATTTTTCCGGATACAAATCTGATTCAGTTCTCGCACTTTTTGCAAACCCTCCGCGCAAAAAGCACCACCTGTCTTAAGAATTGCCCTTGCTTCTGTTTGCAGCCATCGCATTTCTTTCTCACTGGTTCTGCTGATGACATTTGTGTCCGTAAGCTCTCCTATAATCTCAAGAAGAATCTGTACATTGATCTGATTTTGATCCCTGTTATTTGCTATATACTGCTTCATATGAGGAACCGTACGTTCACACAGAATCGGATATCCGCTCATCGCCAGTCCCCGGACTCCTTTCTCGCCCAGATGGCAGTAAATTTTTTCTCCATGCGTGATCCCCGAGCTTTGTTTTAATTTTCTCAGATCCTGTTCCAACTCTTTTTTTGTCATTTCCAGACTGATCCGGCAAACATCCTCCGATTCGATTGTTCCGAAATTTCTCAGGGAAATTCCGGGCCGCTGCTGCAAGAATGCCAATCGTAAAATGATTCCTTTGTGCGTATTGACTCCTCCGGTTGCAGCAAACATTTTTTCTTCCGTCTTTTTTCCTCTTTCTCTGAGAAGGGGAAACAATGTCTCCGGAGCTGCCTCCCAGGAATACCCGGCTACAAACATTGCCGCCAGATCTTCGGCGATCGCTCTGTACTCTTTTGAAATGTCTGACAGTTCATATCTGTATGCGCACCGGTATCCTCCCGGTCTACTAAGCCTGGTTTTGGTGTTGTATACACTTCCTCCATCAGTGCCTGACTGATCTCAGCAGCTACGCCTCTTTGCAGCTGTTCTTCCCATATGATACCATAGATCTTTTTTCTCAATTCTTCGATCGAATGTTTTCTGCTTCTGCCACACTGGCAGGCCGGGTTGTTGCATAACAGACATTTTCTTTCCGGAATCCAAGATCCTTTCTGCTGATTTTCGTATTTTCTTTTTCCAATACATCAATATCATACAGTCTCCCGATCTTCGTCTCTTCCAAAGCAATCATAAGCTTTTTCACCTGGCAGCCGTCTGCTTTCACAACCAAATATCCTTCATATCCGGTTATGTTTTCTTGTACCAGCGGGCTTCCGTCGAAATTTTTTCCATTTCCAGCTTATTCTGTATTTTTTCCATTCCTTCATAAAAGACCTTTTCGAAAAGTTCATTTACCTTTCCGGACCCGGAATATTGAGCATAAAGCAGATTAAAGTACCCGGATATTTTTCAAAAAGCTCTTTCTGCGTTGCCACCCTTTTTTCTCGGCTCCACAATACCTGCTCTAAGGAAACCTTATTTTCCGTTTTCATTCTTTTTCCTTTCCAGATAGCGCCAGGTACTTCCGGAAGCATTCCGCAGACGCTTTTTAATTGATTTTCCGCATATTTTTTTCTAACCTCAGATGCACTGATGATCTGGTCTCCATATGTTTTTCTGGGAATTTCATGAAAGCGGATCTGATAGCACGGTAGCTGCTCCTGTAAGCACTGGTTATAGGTATGTGTCACATCGCAGACCGGTTCACTGCCTACATAGCGATCCGTAATTTTAAGTTCCGGTGCAATACGCTCTCCAAATAACTGAATATCCAACTGACAATTCATCTCATACGCTTTCGCTTTTTCTTTGATAAAATATGTCGGAAACACAGCCGGCGAAATCATGTATTCTGAGGTCTGGTGAAGAATCACATTTGGAATTTCCTGTATTCCTTCTCTTACCAACTGATACCGTTCTCTCGTTGTCAGAAAGCTCTGTTCTTCTGAGAGGATAAAAATATGCAGCCATTTGTTTTTTTTGCCGCCTCCCGGATCAGGTATTCATGTCCTCTGGTAAAGGGATTACAATTCATAACCACTGCCCCAATACCGTTTTCATGCCTGTTTTCCACTTTGCACTTCTGTTGTTCCTGTGTTTCTTTTTTTAATCGTTTCAGGAATTTTTCCAGTCCGTTTTTGTCATTTTCCAGAAGAAGAATTTTTTCTGTCTGTGTCACCGGATACATTCCCATACTGCAAAACAGTTCTTTGTTCTGAGGCTTGGTAAATCCAAAAAATGAGAAATTCCCATTCCATAAAAATATTCAATCAGAGATGTCATAAGATGTGCCAGCAGATTCTGTCCTTGATACTCTTCTGATACCGCAACACATTTTATGATATTTTTCTGGCAGGAAGCAGTTGCTATGATTTCTTTCTCTTTTCGCAATACAATGGAATGCGTAATCTGCTCATCATAAGTAAGTCCCATGTATTCCAGAAATTTTTTGAGTTCCTCTTTCTTTTTCCCGGTAAAAGGATCCCCTGTTTCTTCCATATAGTCCCCCACTGCCTGCCCTCCTTCTCTTATTTATGTACTGACTCCGGGAGTACCTTCTTTTCCTCTTTAAATTGGAATGGTTTAATCTGACGAACTACATCCATGATGGTTCCGTCTCTGCTTTCAATAATTCCTACAATACGTTCGCCAAATTCTACTTCTCCGGTTCTCCTGCAATCCGGTAAGCCAAATCCCGAAGTTCTTCTATCGTTTTCAGCGGAA
>ENA-OQAS01001620-OQAS01001620.1-human-gut-metagenome-genome-assembly--contig:-NODE-1620-length-10320-cov-1.775434_pt1 | contig 10320 bp, 19 predicted proteins | sample MGYA00242733_ERZ504523 | MGnify/ENA primary metagenome ERZ504523 (study PRJEB26092, sample SAMD00036239) | human gut metagenome | host: Homo sapiens | study: EMG produced TPA metagenomics assembly of...
AGAGCGCCATGCCCAGAATCGTGGCGATGTTGTATTTCAGGGTATCCCAGTGGGTCAGGTTGTCACCGGCCCAGACCTGCGCATAGCGCTGGATGCCCGCATGGCCGGAACGGCAGACCGAGAACGGGCGCAGTCGGGGTCATACTCCTCGATGGCCTCGTTGGACAGCTGGCACATCAGGTTGCTCATGACCGGCTTCATCGTGCCAATCGTGCTGCCCTTGCCCTCAAAGTAAACCTTTGCGTCCTTGTCGACGAGGGAGTCATACTCGCAGTTGTCGTTCCAGATGGAACGGCAGCCGTATTTCAGCAGCGCATCCTTAATGTACTGCTTCCAGTGCAGACGGTGGATTCCTTCGTGTAGTCCACAAACAGGCCGGGGCCGCCCCACCAGGTACCGACAGCCAGACCGTCAAGACCTGCATTGTCGTCGGAGGCGGGCAGGAACATGCCCTTCTCCTTCATCTCGTTCAGCAGCGGATGGACGAGCAGCATACCGGGCTTGATGTTGGGCGAGACAACGATGCCGCGCTTTTCCATCTGGCGAACCAGTCTGCCGGGTCCTTGAAGCGCTTGTGGTTCCATGTGAAGGTGCAGCGCTTGATGCCCTCGGCCGTCTCTACAGCGCAGTAGCCGCTGGACAGCTGGAAGCCGTCGGCAGGGATGCCTTCCTCGCGGGTCGTGTCGATGAAGTCCAGCACGGCATCGTCGCTGTTCTCGGGCAGCTCGGGGTAGTACATCGAGCTGCCGAGGTAGCCCAGCGCGCCTTCGGCAGCATGACGCTCTTGCCGGTCAGGTCGGTGTAGCGCTCGATGATCTCGCGGATGGACGGGCCTGCGATCAAAACAGGTCGATGTCGCCCGCGTCGGTGCGGTAGGACGAGTAGCGGTGCCAGTAGTTGCGCTTCTCGCGGCCCATGTTGAAATCGCACTCGGCGGTATTGTGGTAGAAGTAGCCGACAGCCTGCTTTGTGCTGCGGTTCAGGCGGATATAGAACGGAATGTGCTTGTAGAGGGAATCCGTCTCCTTTGCGTTGTAGCCCATGCGTCGCCGGGAGCCATATTCATGTATTTCTCGGCCTTGTTGATCTCGCCGGATTTCTCGCCGAAGCCGTAGAAGCAGTCGTCGGCCTCGATCTGGCTGGCGTGGATGCGGCGGTGGTTGCTGTCCTCGCGGTAGGCCAGGTCGGGAATATCGGCGTGCAGCAGGCTGCCGTCCTTATCATAGACCATGATGCGGAATGGTGCCTTCTCGATGACGACCTTGAGACGCGCCCCCTGGATAACGGCCTGTCTGTCGCCGTCGGTCAGGGCTGCGGCGGCGGACTGGACGCGCTTGCGGCAGTCCTTCATCAGCTCGTCGGTGCGGGACTCCCATGCGGTCATGGTCAGGCTGTAGGAGCTTCATCCAGTCGCCGTCAAAGCCCGCGCGGATGCGCAGTATATCGTCGGTCAGGAACCAGATGCGCAGCTCTACAGCGTTGGTGGCTACGGAATAATAGCTTCCGCAGTCCTTGACAGCGCCGCCGGTGTAGCACACTTTCATAGGTTTTCTCCTTCCTTTTTTGCGTATAATTGAATGGTGGAACTTGTTATTTGGCAGGCAATGTGCATATTGTACAAAATTGCATAATATATTTTGTTCAATCTGCGCATTATGCCCTTCTTCGCCTTTATGATAACAAATTCTTTCACAAAATTTCTTCCGTATTTGTAATGCAAATGTCGCAAAATGTGATATAATCGTGGTAAAGACAAAATTTGACAGGAGGAGTCGCTCATGATCCTGCAAAAAATGCCGCATTACGTGGATTCCATTCTGACGCAGGAGGATGCCAGTGCCGCCCTGCAGGACGGTCAGGTTGTCGTGGGCCTGTATACAAACCGGGAGAATGTCCAGTCGGTGGTCCACTCCCACCCGTATTATGAGATGATACTGCCGGTGGCGGGCAGCAGCGTGCGCTACTCCGTCGACGGCAGTGTCTACGATTTGCACCTGGGGGAGCTGATACTGTTTCCGGGCGAGATGTACCACTCCGGCAAGTTCAACATCACGGACACGACCTCGGAGCGACTCGTCGTGCAGATAGCTCCCGGCATCTGGGAGCGCGCCTGGGCGCAAAGCGGCCTGCCGCGGCATGTCTGGTCGGGGGATCCTGTCATTCTGGACACTGACACCGTCACGCAGTGGGACTTCCGCGGTCTGCTGGAGCGGATGGCCCAGGCCGTGTATCTCGATGAAAAAATACGCGATACCGTACAATGCTGCGAGGTCACGGAGCTGATTTTGCTTATCAGCCAAGTTGCGACCCGGCGGCACAATGCCCCGCCGCCCTCGGCCACCAGTCTGCTCGTCGCCAAGGCGGTTGCTTACCTTCAGGCCAACTACACCGACCCGCATCTGACCGTGGCCCAGCTGGCAAAGTACACCTACACCAGCCGGGAGCACCTGTCCCGCGTGTTCAAAGAGTACACGCTGGAAAGTATACACGGGTATCTGACCAACCTGCGTATGCAGCACTGCCGCAACGAGCTCGCCGACGGCACCGGTGTGCTGGACGCCTGCACCGCCAGCGGTTTTGCAAATTACAGCAGCTTTTTAAAGAGTTTCCGCGCACTGTACGGCATCACCCCCGCCGAGTACCGCGCCCAACTAAGGCAGAGCCGCAGAACGCCATAAAGAAAACCACACATTAAGCGCGGCGAGATAAGAAAACAAGCAAAAAACCTTAGGGAAAAATACGATAAAGCTCTTTCCGCATACAAAAAGAAAGGGGGCCAATAAATGAAATTGACAATTTCAAATATCAGTAAATCTTTCAAAACAAGAATTGCGCTTCAAAACATTTCTTTTGAATTGCAGCCTGGAATTTATGGGTTACTTGGGCCAAACGGAGCCGGAAAAACAAGTCTTATGAAAATTATAGCTGACATCATGGTTCCAACTTCGGGAGAGGTTTTCTTGGACGGAACACCTGTCAAAGAATTAGGCGAGAATTATCGCAATCTCCTTGGATATATGCCGCAAAATCTGGTGGTTTATCGTGATTTTACAGCGGAGCAGTATTTACTATATATCGCCGCCTTAAAAGGGTTCCCACCAAAGGACACTCAAGAAAAGGTATATGAGCAGTTAAAAAAGTTGGGTTAGAGCAGTTCGCAAAAGATAAATTAAAAACGTTTTCTGGGGGTATGATCCGCCGGATTGGGATTGCTCAAACTCTACTTAATTCTCCAACGATCTTGTTGTTGGACGAGCCGACAGCAGGGTTAGATCCGCAAGAGCGGATACGATTACGAAATATTCTGTCCGGTCTATCGGAACATTGTATTGTTGTTTTGTCAACGCACATTGTATCTGATGTTGAGTTAATTGCAGATAAAGTCATTTTATTAAATGACGGAACACTTTTAGCTGCTGATAAGGTAAACGATCTTCTTCATAATCTAACGGGCATGGTTTGGTCTTTCTGTTTATCATCAAAAGCTGAACTTAAAGAAATATCTGACAAGTGCTTGATTGGTAATGTGATTCAGAACGCCTGTGATATTCAAGTGAGGGCTGTATCTCGCAACAAACCGCATAAAAATGCCGTTTCTTTGCCCCCTACAATGGAAGATTTATACCTGTTTTATTTTCAAGGAGGGGATACGCATTGCGTTTGTTGGTAAAGTTAGAACTTCAAAAACTAATTCGTCGAAAGTATCTATTCGTTGGTGCTATTCTCTTAATCCTCTATACTTTGTTTTGGTTTTTTGTCTGTGCAGTCAATCATGCAGCGACATTTCCCACACATACTGAAACTGGGCGTCTTTTGGAAGGTAGACATGCCGCGCTTTACAATAAGGTTTTATACGAGCAATACGCCGGTGAATTGACCGATGAAAAGTAGCCGAAATATTAGATGACTTTCAAACTTTGAGGAACCGTTACGAAGCCACTCATAATGATTTATTCAACGCCCCCCTAATATACGAGGATTTTTCGATGTTCAACGCAACCGACGAGAACGCTTTTGAAAAATCATTATCTCAATATGGGTATATCAGCGTTAATTCATCAGATATTCCAAACTTTGATACTCCTCTTTATTTCACGTTCTCAAGTACATGGGAAACTGCTGCTGACATTTTTTTATAATGCAGTTTTGGGATTGCCCTTTTGCTTTTAATTGCGCTGGCTCCTCTATTTGCCGAGGAATACAGTAGTGGGGCCGCAGGAATTATTCTTACGACCCGGTACGGAAAAAACAAAATCATAGTTGCTAAATGTATTGCATCGCTGATTGTTGCTACGGTAGCAGTAATTCTCTTTGCCACATTTGTTATATCAATTTGCGGCATTTACTTTGGTGGGTTTACAGGATGGCAAGCTGACATACAAACACAATTTGGTTCGTTGCTTATGCCTGTACCTTTGCGAATGAATAATCTGCAATTTTTTATGTTTTCTATTTTGCTGTATTGGTTATCTGCCATTGGGGCAGCCGCTTTGATTTGTTGCTGTTCTGCCTTTTGTAAGAGGTCTTTATCCGCTTTTGTGGCAAGCACCGTTATTTATGCTGTTCCATATTTTATCCGGCAATTTGGCATTGGGGGAACAATAGTTGGAGAGTTAATGCTTTTATTTCCCGTTTGTTCAGCGAAAGCGCAACAGGTTGTGCGAACCTCGGAGCATAAGATGATTGGCCTTTTACCTGTTACCTGTGAAATGCCAATTTGGATTGCAGTGTTTACCGCTATTTTAATTTTTGTTTTATTCTTCTTGACATATAGACATTTTTCCAAACATCAAGTATTAGGCTAAAAACTCATACTTTGAAAATGATATAGAGGTAGCGCATTGGAAAAAGAAAAATGGGTGCTATGCCCGATCTGCAACAACAAAACCCGGATTAAGGTGCGCCCCGATACGGTGCTTGAAAACTTCCTCCTGTACTGCCCCAAATGCAAGCAGGAAACAATCATCAACGTAACCGGGCAAAATGTAGTTGCGATAAAAAACGTCGGAAAGTAAATAACAAATTAAATACATCAGTTATCACAGAGCTAGACGCATAGACGCAGAGCCGATAACCCACAAGCCTTTTTGGGCGCGGATTATCGGCTTTTGTTTTTTATGGCGGCAATCAATAAAGAGCCGCCGTTAAAAAGATATACGACGACTTTATGAAAAACGCGGCGGTATCAAGGAGGTATCGCCGTGTTACTTTTCTTACGACATAATTCGACTATCTTTTACATACGAAAAAAGTCTATATCCACCAGCGGGATATTTTGGCTATGAGTATGAACTGTCAGTACATCTAAATATTGCTCACAATAGCATTGCCGCGAAATCGTTTCAATTTTTTTCGCTGGGCAGCGTAAGTAAATATAAGAAATAGCCATCTGAAATCCGTGACCTTCGGCATCTCAGGTGGCTATTTTCAGGCCGTCAAAAAACTGCATTTTTGCTCTATTGCGTGTGTAGGGGCGACCATTGGTCGCCGCCAACTTACCGCAGCAACGCATTTTTTGGGATAGTTTTCTTACAAGGCAAACGGGTGCGGGCGAGCAATGCTCGCCCCTACAAGAGTTTTTCGACAGTCTGAAAATGTTGAATCGCTCCATGGGGAGTGGTTCACATTTTGTATATTATTCAGGCAGTTGAATCTCCGGCATCAGCTCATCGGAGACGACTTGCAGCATTTCCTCCAATTTAGCCAGGTCATCGGGACTGAAGCGCTGTTTAGCGCGCTCCATGACAAGGTGCAAGTAGGAATAACTGATGTTATAGTAATCAATGTACTTTTGGGTCGGGCGCAGGCGGTATTCCCGCTTGTCGATGGTGGATTGGATGCGCTCTACATAGCCTTTTTTGACCAGTGAGTTGATCTTATAGGCGGCGTTGGGGGTAGAAAGATTCATCATGTGGCTGAACTGCGCAATCGTAGGTTCGCCCAATGCCATGATGACTTCCATGCAGAAAGATTCTACCGTCGTCAGTGTGGCTTCGCGATCCTCAAATCGACTGAAGATCTGCTTATAGAAGTGCAGTTTGAATTTGGTATATACCCGTCCGAATGTCTGGTCCAGCATAGCGAGAATCCCCCTGTAGGTTAGTGGATTTATTATAGCACATTCCGCCATGTAAAACCAGCCTCAGGCATCCGTGAGAACAAACGTCAGCTCAGCGTTGGCCGCGCGCACGCCGTCCACCCATGCGGTGGCCTTGCCGATGCCTACCGGGCCATGCTGTTCTATCAGCTCACATTCCAATATCAACACATCGCCGGGTATGACCTGCCGGCGGAAACGGGCGTTTTTTACACCGCCGAACAGGGCGAGCTTTCCGCGGTTTTCCGGCAGGCTTAACGCGGCTACCGCCCCGGTCTGGGCCAGCGCTTCCAGAATCAGCACACCGGCATAACGGGGTGTCCCGGAAAGTGCCCCTCAAAAAACGGCTCCGTGCGGGTCACGCATTTGACGCCCCGCGCCATTGGCCGGGGGTGTAGTCCAGGATCTATCCACCAAAGCAAACGGGTAACGGTGCGGCAGGATCTCTTCGATCTCTGCCGCGCTCATGGCTCGGGGCGGCTCATTTGGCGTATAGTTCATCCTCATCCCTCCCAGCGTTTGAATACCACGCAGGCGTTATGGCCGCCAAAGCCCAGACTATCGCTCATGGCATACTCCACCTGCGCCGCGCGCCCATGGTTGGGGATATAGTCCAGATCCAGCTCCGGGTCCGGCTCCTGCAAATTGACGGTGGCGGGCAAAAAGGCATCGTGCAGAGCCAACGCGGTAAATACGCCCTCTACCCCGCCTGCACCGCCCAGCAGATGGCCGGTCATCGACTTGGTAGAAGACACGGCCAGCTTGTACGCATGGCCGCCGAACACCGTTTTGATGGCAGTTGTCTCGCAGCTGTCATTCAGGTGGGTGGACGTTCCGTGGGCGTTGATGTAGCCAACCTGTTCAGGCACTACCCCGCCGTCGGCCAGCGCCAGCCGCATACAGGCCGCACCGCCTGCGCCGGCCCGGTGCCGGGCGGTAAAGTGGTAGCGTCGCAGTTAGCGCCATAGCCCACGACCTCGGCATAAATTTTGGCACCGCGCGCTTTGGCGGCCTCGAGTTCTTCCAGCAGCAGTACGCCGCTGCCCTCGCCCATCATAAAGCCGCTGCGGCGGGCATCAAAAGGGATCGAGGCCCGGGCCGGGTCGTCCGCCGTGCAAAGGGCTTTCATGCTGGCAAAGCCGCCCACGCCAGCAGGCTGATGCTGCTTTCGCTGCCGCCGCAGAGCATGCGGTCCTCGTATCCATCGCGGATACGGTGGAACGCATCGCCGATTGCATTGGTGCCGCCTGCACAGGCGGTGGTGGGGCAGCTGCACATGCCCTGCAAGCCAAAACAGATGGCGATCTGTCCCGCCGCCATATTGCCAATGGACATGGGGACAAAATAGGGGCTGACCTTTTCAAAGCCGCGCTGCTGGCCGCGGGTGTGTTCTTCCTCGATGGTGGGCAGGCCGCCGATGCCGCTGGAAAGGATCACACCAAACCGCGTATGGTCGATTTCTTCCAGCGCAAGGCGCTGTCGCGGACGGCTTCGTCGGCGGCGGCCACGGCAAACTGGGTAAAGCGTGCCATTTTGCGGGCTTCGCGCTTGTCGATGCGCGCGGCGGGGTCAAAGTCCTTGACCTCTGCGGCCAGCTTTACTTTAAAATCAGCCGTATCAAAAGCCGTGATCGGTCCTACTGCGCAGCGGCCAGCCTTAATGTTCGCCCAGCTTTCTGCCACCGTATTGCCGGTAGGATTTACCGTACCAAGGCCGGTAATAACGACCCTGCGTTTCTTTTTTGTGTCCATTGCACACCTCACATTCCCATTCCGCCGTCAACGCAAAGGACCTGCCCGGTAATATACCCGGCCTGCTCCCCTGCCAGAAAAGCCACCGCCGCCGCAACATCCTCGGCATGGCCGATTTTGCCTGCCGGGATGGCCGCTTCCGCTGCGGCACGGGCCGGTTCTGACAGCACGGCGGTCATATCTGTTGCAATAAAACCGGGAGCCACAACGTTGGCGGTGATATTGCGGGCAGCATACTCTTTGGCAGCGCTTTTCGTCAGGCCGATCAGCCCGCCTTGCTGGCCGCGTAGTTGGCCTGACCCGCGTTGCCGTGCAGACCGACAACACTGCTGACGCAGATGATGCGCCCATACCGCCGGTGCATCATAAAGCGGCAGGCCGCTTTGGTGCAGAAAAACGCCCCCTTCAGGTTGGTGGCAAGCACATTGTCAAAATCAGCTTCGGTCATCCGCAGAAGCAATTTGTCGGCGGTAATGCCCGCGTTGTTGACCAGCACATCGATCCGCCCAAAAGCGGCAACGGTATCTTCTACCAGCTTCTGACATGCTTCGGGGCTGCGCACGTCCGCCTGCAGCGTGACAGCCTGCACGCCAAGGCGCGGCAGGCTGCGGCTGTTTCCTCGGCAGCGGCAGCGCTGCGACATAGTTGACGGCAATGTTCATGCCGTTTTCGGCCAAGCCCGGCAAATGGCACGGCCAATGCCTTTGGCCCCGCCCGTAACCAGAGCGGCACGGCGCAAGTTTTCGGTTTGCGGCATGGTCAGGCTCCTTTCATGGTGCGCAGCAGCTGTTGCAGCTGCGCGGCAGTTTCCACCGGATAGCACGAGATAGCACTTCCCACAGTCTTTTTGACAAACCCGGTCACGCCCTGCCGGGACCGATCTCAATGGCGGCGTCCACGCCCAATTCTGCCAGACGGCGGACGGTCACCTCCCAACGCACGCCGGACTGCACCTGCTTTTCCAGCAGTGCGGCAATGGTGTCGGTTTCCTCCATCTCGTGTCCCAGGCAGTTGAACAGCACAGGAACTGCATCGGCGCAAAGCGGACAGCCTTACATTTTTCCCGCAGTGCATCCCCTGCCGGTGCATCAATGAGGTATGGAACGGGCCGCTGACATTCAGCGGCAGGCAGCGCCGTGCCCCGGCAGCAAGCGCCAACTCGGCAGCTTTATCGACAGCGGCCTTGTCGCCGCCAATGACCAGCTGACCGGGGCAGTTGTAGTTGCAGATCTGCACACGCCTTCGTCGGCGGCTGCATTGCAGCATGCCTGCAAGGGGGCTTCGTCCAGCCCCAAAACGGCTGTCATCCCGCAGGTGCGCCCCGCCGCAGCAGCAGCCATTGCCTTACCGCGGAAGGCGGTTAAAGCGACTGCGGTCTGCACATCGAACACCCCCGCACAGGCCAGGGCGGAATACTCCCCCAGCGACAGCCCTGCCGCATAATCCGGTGTGATGCCTGCCTCCCGCAGTACGGCAGTAAGGCCAGCGGCAAGCGCCGTCATGCAGGCTGGGTGTATTGGGTCTCGTTCAATACACCGGCTGCGTCGGTAAAGCAGACTTCTTTCAAATCAAAATCCACCGCCGCGTCGGCTTCGTCAAAAGCAGCACGGAAAGCCGGGAAGTTCTCGTAAAGATCCCGGCCCATACCGGCGTGCTGGCTTCCCTGCCCGGCGTATAAAAATGCTAGTTTCATAAGGTGATCTCCTTGTACACCCCGGCGATGCAGTCTTTGGCTTCGCTTACCATCGCGGCAAAAATTTCTTCCACCGGGCGGACTTCGTGCAGCAGCCTGCGGCCTGTCCGGCCATCAGGCTGCCATTCTCGGTGTCACCGTCAAACACAGCCTTGCGCAGACTGCCTAAAGTAAAGCGTTCCAGCGCCATTTTATCAGCCCGGCCTTTTCCTGGCGGACATACTCGCGGCTCATGCGGTTTTTCAGTACACGCACAGGGGTGCCGCCGATGCGCCCGGTCACGATGGTATCACTGTCGCGGGCTTTTAACAGGGCGGCTTTATAGTTTTCATGGATGGGGCACTCGGTGCTCGCCAGCAGACAGGTACCGACCTGCACACCGCACGCCCCCAATGCCAGCGCAGCAGCCAGCCCTCGTCCATCGGCAATGCCGCCCGCAGCAATGACAGGCACATGGACGGCATCGACGACCTGCGGGACAAGTGCCATCGTGGTCATCTCGCCCACATGGCCGCCGCTCTCGGTACCTTCGGCAATAACGGCGTCAATGCCGAGCGGTTCCAGATGTTTGGCCAAAATGGCTGCCGCCACCACGGGGATGACCGTGATACCGGCTGCTTTCCACGCGGCCATGTACTTTCCCGGATTTCCCGCCCCGGTGGTGACGAGCTTACGCCCTCCTCCACCACGATTTGGCAAATTCATCCGCCTGCGGGTGCATCAGCATGATGTTCACGCCAAAGGCTTGTCGGTCAGTGCGCGCAGCGGCGGATGTTTTC
>ENA-OQAS01001621-OQAS01001621.1-human-gut-metagenome-genome-assembly--contig:-NODE-1621-length-10316-cov-7.219845_pt1 | contig 10316 bp, 12 predicted proteins | sample MGYA00242733_ERZ504523 | MGnify/ENA primary metagenome ERZ504523 (study PRJEB26092, sample SAMD00036239) | human gut metagenome | host: Homo sapiens | study: EMG produced TPA metagenomics assembly of...
CGGACAGGATTATAACTCTACATCAAGCGGTCATTCGATGATAGACATTAGTTGGAGGCTTCAGATTGTCCCCATATCTGTTTTGATAACCTGAAATGAATCCACTATGAATAATGTAGGATAGATGTCAGATGCCGGACGGCCTTTGGGGTCCACATCACGATTGAACTTGACATCCCATCTCAATACATCAAACTCTCTTGAGTCTGAAAACTTAAATGACGCTTTAAATGCCATATTCTCAAAGTTTTAAAGTTTATAAAAAAGTTGATTACGGAATTTCCGGCTATCGGCGGTTCGGCGCCTCCCCGTCTTTGGCTTTCAATTTCCGGGGGCTAATATATGGAGCTTTCTGAAAATTACAAAAGTTTTTCGGGAAATTTTTTGCGATATTTTTTGGTTTTTTCAAAAATTATGTTCGTTAACATAAAAAATCTGCCTCGAAAAGTGGCGGGCTTATTTTTTTGCCTTATATTTGCAATGTTCTCCTGCGCAATTTTTAAATCTTATTGATTATGGATACAGGAGTTGGTTTCATTAATCTTGATGATTCTGTAAAAATTGCGCTTAACATAGCACTTGCAGTGGCTCGTGAAAATGCGAACGAGTGTTACACTCCCTCGCATTTATTGAAGGCTCTACTTCATAAAGATGTAGGGCTAAGGGATTTTATAATAAGTATAGGTAAGGATTTGGGGTATCTGGAGGAATGGGCGGATGTCCATATCGAACAATGTCCGAAATCACCCGGTTCGCCGAAATCAAGCCGTCGGAGAAGATCGACGCCGTTTTCCGTGCCGCCGATGACGCACGGATACAGATGGGGCTGTTTGACATCAATCCCATCTGCGTGTTGCTGGCACTGACGAAACCGGGCATCGCCTTTTCCAGTGACCAGCTCAGGTCTTTCCCTATCCTGGAGAAAGATATCCATTCCATATATACAGGCAACGAATCGGCGGGAGTTCCGGCAACGTGCCGGAAAGTTTCATTCAAAGTTCCGTTTCCTCTTCCACTTCCTTTCTTGTCAAGTATTGCGTGGACCTTACCGCCACCGCGGCAGACAGGCTTTACCCGACCATCAACCGTGACCGGGAGAACCGCATGGTCATGGAGGTGCTGGGCAGCCGCAGCAAATCGAACGTGCTGATTGTCGGTGATGCCGGCGTGGGGAAAACAGCCCTTGTGTACGGGCTTGCATGGAACATAGTCAACCATAAGGTGCCTTCGTTCCTGGAGGGAGCCCGTGTGTTTGAGCTTGACAATGCCTCGCTCATAGCAGGCGCCACCTACAAGGGGAGATAGAGGACCGTTTGAAAAACATCGTGAAAGAGTTGCGCGGCATTGACAACGCCATCCTGTTCATTGACGAGATTCATATCCTGCTGGACAGCCGGCAGGGCAATTCCGGTGCCGGCAATGTGCTGAAGCCCGAATTGTCGCACGGCGACCTGACCGTTATCGGCGCCACCACCATTGACGAATACCGTAAGATTATAGAGCCTGACCATGCGTTCAACCGCCGTTTTGAGGTGGTGCAGGTCAATGAGCCTGACTTGAAGTCCGCCATACAGATGCTGCATTCCGTCCGGCAATCATACGTGGAGTACCACCGGGTGGGAATCAGCGACGATGCCGTGGCGGAATGCGTGCGCCTTGCCAAGCGGTATGTGAAAGACCGCCGTTTGCCGGACTCCGCCATCGGCCTGCTGGACATGACACTTTCGGCTATCAAGATGGTCAATGAAACAGGAAAGAAGGATACGGAAGCCTTGCTTGCCCGACTGGACGAGATAGAAAAGGAGGAAAAAGCACCTCAAGAAAAGGTGGAAGAGCTGAAAACGCTGCTTTTCCTGATGCACAACAAATTAAGCCCCATCCTTCTGGGTGTGGTTTCCGATGAGGCGGATATCCATGAATTGCTGGAGTATGAAGAGCTGGCGGCTTACCTGCGGAGCGCACTGGCTGCCATCCTGTCATTTGCGGAAAAGAGCATAGAGGAGGTAGGAATTTATGAGGTTGCCGCCGTTGTCGCCAGCAAGACGGGCATTCCTATCGGCAAGATACAGTCGCAGGAGAAGGAACGCCTGCTCAACATGGAAGATTACTTGCGCCGTCGGGTTGTCGGTCAAGACCAGGCGCTGAAAACGCTGACCGATGCCATTCTTGAATCCCGTAGCGGTATGAACAAGCCGGGCCAGCCTATCGGCTCCTTCTTCCTGCTGGGGCCTACCGGTACCGGTAAGACCGAACTTGCCAAGCACTGGCGGAGGCGCTGTTCAACGATGAAAAGTCCATGATCCGTTTTGATATGTCCGAATTCAAAGAGGAGCACTCCGCCGCCTTGCTTTACGGGGCGCCTCCGGGATACGTGGGCTATGAGGAGGGCGGTATGCTGGTGAATAAAATCCGCCAGCAACCCTATGCGGTGGTCCTCTTTGACGAGATAGAGAAAGCGCATCCGTCCGTCTATGATATTTTCCTGCAAATCATGGATGAAGGGAAACTGCATGACCGTCTGGGCAAGGAAGGGGACTTCTCCAACTCCATTGTACTGTTCACCTCCAATGTGGGCAGCGAATGGCTGACGAAGCAGTTGGAATCGGGCAATGTGCCGGCTACCACCCAGATCATGGAGGTGATGGGGCAGTATTTCCGTCCGGAGTTCCTGGCGCGTCTGTCAGAAATCGTCCCGTTCTCTCCTATCCGTGAAGACATCCTGTTGAAGATATTCGATATACAGTTCAACAGTGTTAGGAAACTGCTGGACAAGCAAGGCATCGGTATCACCATCAGTGACGATGCCCGGAAAATGCTTGCCCACAAAGGATTCACTCCCAAATACGGCGCCGTCAGGTTGCCGGGGTTATCCGCAACTACCTGCGCAGACCGATTTCACGGCTTATCATCAATGAAGAGCTGTGCAAAGGAAAAAATCTGGAGGTGGGTCTGGACGAACAGAATGAATTAACCTGGAATATTCACTAATAATCAAGTACAGTATGTTTGGATATACAGTATTCTTAAAGATCGGCAATCTTGCCGCTTCCTCGCTGGTCGATATGTATAAGGACAGTTACCAGCTTATCGGCTGTGAGTTCGGGTTCGCCCAGGGGATAGACATCAAAGGGCAGGCCCAGACCGAGGTGAAAGGCGGTACGTTCTATGTGACTTACCCCCATCTTCCTAACCGTGACATGATCCAGTGGATGCTGGATGCCCGCAAGTATCAGAACGGAGCCATCGTGGTCCATGACAACCAGGGTTCCACGCTCGAAAAGATACTCTTTGAGAAAGCGACCTGTGTGGATATGGAAATCAGCTATATCCGGCAGGGGAAGAGCTATATCGCAACCAAGCTGACCGTGCAGGCTCAGAAGCTGACGTTCGGGTCGGAGGAATTTGAAAATCAGTGGGTATTTTAAAAACAACAATGCTATGGGACTCTTTAGTTTTCCGCAAGTGGACAGCAATGTGAATGTCATATTCAGTGTTGACGGTGACGAGTATGCAGTGGAACAGTTCAAAATCGGTTTTCACCAGCCTGTCGATGGCATAAAGAACCAGCCGGAAGGGGAAGTGCGTGGCGGACGCATCATGATTACTCTTTCGCAAACAGTGAAGAACAACATCTACGGATGGGCCGTGAAACCGTGGATGAAAAAGAGCGGGGCGGTGCTGTTCAAGACCGGTACGTCCGGGGTGATATTTGAGGTGGCGTTTACGAATGCGTATTGTGTCAATTTGAAACGGGTTATTGAATCTTTGGGACAAGGCTTGTCAACTACCTTGATTTTGTCTCCTGAAAGTGTAAGCGTGAATGGTATTGAATTTGATAATCGGTGGGTGAAATAGTTATGCAAGGAAGAAATGAATCAAATATTATTTCGTTGGATTTATATACCAATTTATTAAGTTCTGGTGACTTATATGAAGGATATGTTGAGAATTGCGGTTATGCATTTTATGAAAATATCCCTGTATCTACTAGTATTAATAAAACTACGCTTATCTATGATTCATATAATGTATGTAAATTAGATATTTCTCCTAAAGCATATAGAGCTAGTTCTAAAATTTGTAACACACATTTAGAACAATATGATGATTCATGGTTTACTCCTGAAAATGTTCTAAAAGCAACTTCTGCTTTGTCTTTATCAATTATGGTAGATGATGTTACAGGAATAGGAGTTGCGGATGATATTTTACTTCCATTTGTTTGGGCTGGTGGTTGTTTGTGTTATATTGCCGCTGTTATATATTACAAAAATGTAGGTAATGGAAATTCTCATTATCCAGGACCATGGTCTGAAACCCAAATACCTAAAACGCACTATACGATGAGAGAACCTATTGCAATGCCAAATCCTGATAATTTTTCGAATGGAGGAGGTAATTATTTTTTGCCAGGATTAGCTTATGCAATACAAGATTATTATCAAGTAACTTCTGTAGATACTGTTAAAAATACTTTTATAGAACATTCTGTTGAGCATAATTATAGATATAATGAACAACAAAAGTTTAAAAGTGAATATTTTTATTTTAACCCTAAGCCACAAAAAGTTGTAAAGCCTTCGATTATTAATAAATTCAAAATAGCTAGGATAATAGAACAATTATATTCAAAAACATTAGTATTGCCTAAAGATAATACTAATGTTGTGCGAAAAGAACATGTTGAACCGATATTTCAAAAGAAAAAATCTGAATGAAAAATAGTATATTATATAATGATTTAAGTAATATGTTTGTCGTGATTCTGATTTCTTTAAATTTATTGTATCCATATACTTTTACAGGAGTTTGGTATCGCACATTTTTATTACTAGGTGCTATTGCCAGTTTTTATACATATCAAAAATTGAAACAAGCAAAGAATGATAGTTGGATTTTCCGTTCTTTATCAAGATTGAATTATATGTTTTTACTGGTGATGTTTCTCTGTTTTTTTATAGTGTTTTTAAATAAGGATATATTGTATAATGTGTACATATTTCCTTTTTACTTAATCTTGATAGGTATGTATTTAGGATTCATAATAACACGTATTTTTATTCTTAAGTTAAGTTGATTAGAGATATGGCGCAGTATAAGGTATTAATTATTTATATCATTTCTAATGGTTTGTCAAAAAAATCATTTGAGGATGAATTGGGAAAATACGGGCTGGAGCGATTGGGAGAGCAAGACATCTTCGCACTTCCCTTAGACGAATACCGCACGAAGGTACAAGCATTCAAAGCCTACCTGCGAGCCTATTCGCGCAAGCATCTGGACAGTCAGGACACAGTATTGTTCGTGGAGTCACGCATGAATCCGGAACGGACCCTGACTGCCATGTTGCAAACCAATCTGATGAGTGAGGACGAATAAAAGATTACAGATATTATGAGTGCACAATCGTATATCAAACTTTGGACCGCCGAGCCCTCGGAACATGATGAGGTGCAGGCTTACGACCTGTTGAGTTATGAATATGACTTCCGGAAGCCGACGACCCCATGCGGGCAAGCGGCCGGAAAGACCACTGGGGGACAGATGCAGGTAAGCATAGCCGGATTTCCCTCGAAGGAGTTGCTGGAATGGATGTTCAATTCACGTATCCTGAAAAGCGGGGAAGTGATGAACACTTCGGGAAAGCTGGGGACACCAAAGGAAACAATCAGGTTCAAGGGAGCCCAATGTCTGGATTTCCATGTGCATTTGACCGTAAAAGAGAGTTGTACCTCGCTGCTTATCCATTTCAGGGAAATGGAAGCCGGCGATTCGTGTCACCTAAATTTGAAATGAGATTATGAACTGGTTTGCTGCCTTGTTTAAACGGAAAGAGCCCGGAACGGTGAATGACCGTTATGCGATGAAGCTGTCCGTATGTCATGAGACATACACGGTAGAAGAATTTGACCTGCAATTCAAACGGAATACCGACCGTGACGGATTGCCGGAAGGTGAGGCATACGGCGGTTTCATTACCTGTACCTTGCGGGTATGCCGGGTGACGGCCTGCTGCGGTGGGGTGCCTACAGCCAACCATGCGAGGACGGGAACCTGCGGGTCTACCGGAAAGACAAACCGGACCAGGAAGCCGTATTCGTCCTGCGTTTCGTGGAAGGGAACTGCATCCGTTTGCAGCGTAAGGTTGACCGTATGAACCAAAAGAGCAGCATCACACTCCTGTTTGCCGCAAGGATATTGCAATTCAGTGACGACGAATTTGAGAATAACGAATGGTGCTGACAAGTATGGAAACGAAATTTTGCAAACTGCCTCTGGATTTTGGAGCCTTGCTCAGCGAGGATGTGGAAAACAGCCGCCTCGCGTCCTGTACGGAAATAGAGTCCATCGACCAGTTCATCGAGATGCTGATTGACACGGCTCCCGGGGAACACGCCTTTGACAAGGATTTCGGCTGCGAGATTTTTTATCTTGATTTTGAGAGTATCATTTCGCATACCCGTTGGGAAGGGCAGTTTTCCGACTATATCACCCAAGCCATCACCCGGTACGAGAAGCGTCTTACGAATGTGAACGTCCGGGTCATTATCGACGATACCACCCGGCAGGACAATGTGTTCGAGGCTTCGACCATAAAAAACGCGTGCAGGTATATGTCTATGGCAATCTGGTGCATACCGGAGAGAAGCGTTGTTTTTACTATGTGATTTATTTAGGACCCATTTCAACCCGATGACAAGCGTATGAGTATGGAGAAATATAACAAGGAGCAGATCAGAAACCGTATGCTGAAATACGCGGCGGCGTTCTGGGGAATCAAGAAAGCGGAAAATTTTGACCCTGTCGTCAAACTGATGCTTGAGGCGCTGTCCAACGAACTGTATATGCTGGGGGAAGACTTCACGGCCATCGAGACGCGGCTGCTGGAAAAAACCGCCCGCATTCTGACACCGGACATACTGACCTCGGCACTTCCCGCGCATGGTGTCGTGCATGCCTCTCCCATCGAGCCCGGCTACCTGATTACGAAAGAGTCGGGCATGTATTATGAGAATGACCTGCTGACCCAGAAGCTGTCCGCCGGAAGCATTTCCTTTTATCCGGCCTGTGACACCCTGCTGCACAAAGCCGATGTGAAATACATGGTGTGTGACGACATTCTCTATCAGGTGGACCATACCCTGTCGAAAACCATGATTGCCCGTACGGAAACAAGGACGCCCGCCCGCACGGTGTGGCTCGGCCTGGCGGTGGACGACTCGCTGACGGACCTGGAAAACATTTCTTTCTATCTTGACTTCCCCAACCTTACCGAAAGCTATGAATACCTGTTCCTGCTTCCGTGCACGGAATGGTCCGCCGGTGGAAACCCCATCCGGATGGAGCCGGGCATCTATGAGAAAAGCCGGTTGCCGGAGGAAGCCACCCGTGCCTTCTTCCGGAGCTATGATGTGATGTCCGTCATAGACAAGGAGGTGATGGAACTCTACAACAAGCATTTCCTGCGGGTTTCGCAACCGGTCCCCCTCGACGAGGTTGACAAGGAGCCCCTGCCGAAAGCCTTGTCTTCCTGTTTCGGGGAGCGTGTGCGGGAAAAGATGCAGGAAAAGCTGGTGTGGGTGAAAATCGTATTCCCCGCCCATTTCACTCCGGAAATCCTGGAGGAGCTTCATGCGGGCATCAACATCGTACCTGTGGAAAACAAGCTGCTGCACGAACAGACCACCTCCCTCGAAGACACGTTCAGGGTGATTCCCCTGCGTACCGGCAATTACGAGTCCCTGCTGTCCGTGCACAGCGTGAAGGACTCGGACGGAAAGAGCTATCATGAACTCCAGTATCCGGTACCCGGCTCCACGGAGAGTTACGGCACCTATTCCATCCGCAAGGGAGGCTGCGAGCGTTTTGACTCCCGCTCCGCCAAGGAACTGCTCGGCTATCTGCTGGACCTGCTGGATGACGAGACCCACGCCTTCCATGCCGTTTCGAGTGTCAAGCTGCAAGCGCTCGCCGGCAGATGGAGCAACTGACGGCACAACTGAAACAGGCAACCGACAACATGAACGAATACAGGGAGACCCCCTATTACCTGATGATCGACCAAATGTCCGGCAAAGGGCAGGTCACCGTGAAATACTGGACCACCCACTGCGAGACAGGCAACCAAATACAGGCCGGCGTGGAGCTGTCGCCATACGCCACCACCTATCTGGACTCGAAGACACTCGCGCTTGTCAGTACCACCTACGGCGGGAAGCAAGCCCCCAAGAACCGGGAGCTGATCGATATCTACAAATACGGGATCATTTCACACGGGCGTGTGCTGACGCAAAACGACATAGCCAGCTTCTGCAAGAAAGAGCTTGGCGAGCTTCTGTTGCGGACAGAAATCCGCAACGGGGTGGAAATCAGCGGTGCCCACCGAAGGGCTGATACGCACCAAAGAAGTGCATCTGGTCCTGGGAACGAAGCTGGACGGGCCGTCGCAGGAAAAACAGATGAAAGACAGCCTGCACACCAGACTGTCCGCCTGCTCGCCGGACACATTCAATTACCGCATATTCATCGAATACAATAACGCATAAACATAGAACTTATGGACCCTGTCACCCAACATCTGATTTCATCGTACCTGCTGATGCCCGTACTGACTGTGATTTTCGGGATTGCAGCCTATTTTATCGCACGGAAAAACAAACTGCTCAACAATAAGAAACTGATTGTCTATCTGCTGCTGTGCGGCATTGTACTTGCCCTGCCCGGCCTGTCGGGATTCATGGACTACAGCTTCATGCCCTACATCTATGTCCTACTTGCCATCCTGTACTGGACCGCCGGGTATTACAACCGGTTCCTGCTGCGGAAAGTGTTCGCTTCGGGCAAGGAGACACCTTCTTTCGGTATCCGGTGCCTGCTGACGGTTACAGTCGTGCTGCTGGGCGCGGGGCTCTTCTCCGTAGTGTTCAACCTCTGCAACGAACTCCAGTACGGCATCTGGGCCTCCACCTGCCTGCTGCCTTTCGTCTTCCCGCTCCTGTATACCCAGACGGTAAACAGCTATTTTGACATACCCCTTGAAATATACAAGGTCTGGAAGTATTCGGAAGAGTATGATTCGGACTCCTTGTACATCAACCGTGAGCGGAGCATCGTGGTGGATGTGGAAATTTTCCGCAAGGTGGACGATCCCGCCGCGGAGCGTATTACCGGCAAGGCGTCCGAAGATGTCATTTTCGGGCATTGGTTCCAGCGCATGATTGACGACTGCAACCTCAAATCGCCGTCCTCTCCGATAGTCTATCAGAATGATGGCGGCGCCTATTACGAATGGGTGTTCTATACCAAATCCTCCTTTTTCAAGAGAAGGTTCTATATAGACCCGGACGTCACGCTTGCCGAGAACCGGCTGAAAAGCCATGATGTGATCATAGCCAAGCGCGTGGCGAACGAAATAGTGAATTACAAGGAATATTAAAAAAACAGACATGATGAATACAGGAAAACAGAAACCGGGAAAGAGATATCCGCTGGTAAACTGGGCGGACGGAATGCCGGTCAACAAGAAGCATTTTATCCAGCTGGAGGACCATTTCACGGACCGGCTGTGCGAATACCAGTCATTCCAGCTGAACCGTGCCAATTACGGGCTGCTCCCCTTCAGGAAAGGAGAAGCCGTTTCCGGTGATTTCAGCATCACGGAACTTGTCACGGGCACTCTGGAAGTCCGTTTGAAACGCTGCCTCGCCCTTACCGCCGGCGGCTACCTGATAGATTATGACGCGGGGGGAGACGACGAGCTGACCGCCAGTTTCCATATCGCCATTGACGAGACGGAGGATAAGGACCAGCGGTGGGATGTCATTCTGATGGCAGACCCTTTCGAGCGTCTGCCTTCGGGCGTCCCGGACGAAAAGGAGACCAGTCCCCGCCAGCCTGACGCGCTGCCCAACTACGCGTTGAGCGTCGTTCCGACGGGGCAGATTGATGGCAACAACCTGGGAAGGCACTTCCTGGTAATCGGCCGCCTGCGCAAAAACGGGAACCGCTGCGAGGTGGACGGGAACTTCATCCTCCCTGTACCAGCATGTCCAGCCATCCGGACCTGAAAAACTACTATCTGAAATTCGGGCAGCTGGTCGATTCCATCGAGAAAGCCTCGTCGGATATTCTCGCCAAGGTGGAGAATGCGGAGAAGCAGACCCCGCTTGCCGTGAACATCGGCATGTTGTGCCGCCATGTCATGCTGTTCATATCCGACATCTATTTCTCCTACCGTAACGAAGGGCAGTACTATCCGCCCCTCCGTTTCCTGAACGTATTCTCCACGCTGGCACACCGCCTGTATGTCTGCCTGG
>ENA-OQAS01001622-OQAS01001622.1-human-gut-metagenome-genome-assembly--contig:-NODE-1622-length-10316-cov-4.089214_pt1 | contig 10316 bp, 12 predicted proteins | sample MGYA00242733_ERZ504523 | MGnify/ENA primary metagenome ERZ504523 (study PRJEB26092, sample SAMD00036239) | human gut metagenome | host: Homo sapiens | study: EMG produced TPA metagenomics assembly of...
CTTTGTTTTCTCTTTTCACAAACGGCTGGAGCTGATAGGGGCTTGTACCGTCCTCGGGCCGCAGAAAGTCTATCCGGGCCGCAGCACGGATGGCGTTCTGGTTAAGCTGCCGCTGCCATGCCCCTTGGCTGGGAGCCCACTTAAAGCCGTTGCTATTCAGTTCCTGCCGCTGATTGGCATCGGGCTTTTCCTCAAAAATAAGCTGCAAACGATTTTCAGCCTCGTTGATTTTTGCCTCGCCTCCGGGGAATGTCCAGCCAGCAAACTCGGAGCGGCTGCTCAGTTCCTCAATGCGCTGGCGCACACGGCGGATGTTGGCGTTGTTGTTGGAAAGCAGATAGGCGGGGTACGGCTTGCTTTTATCCAAGTGCCATGACTGCGTCATATCTGCTTTGAGCTTTTCTGCCTGCTCCGGCGTAAGCTCCGGGCAGCCGTCCAGCGTTTTGTGTTTCCGAAAATACGCATTGACCGCCTTCATGGTGACCTGCTGGAACTCCAGCCCCTCCAGCTTTTTTGTCAGCTTTTCCACGGCAAGATCATCGTCTGCGCTGATCCCGCCCATACCAACAGAGCGGATTTTATCAAGCAGCTTTGAAATCTCCGCATACTCTCCATAGTTGCGATCCCGGGCGGCGTTCTGCTTGTGCTTTTTTGCCACAGGGAAATTACCGCCCCCGGAGATCAGAATAGAGGGCACCCGGGCATCAATCACATTGCGTTCATTCAGATTTTCCGCAAGTTTCCGGGCATAGCGATCCACCAGAGCGTCAATCTTATCGTGGTATATGGGATCGACACGGGCTTTCTGGCGTTCCGCCGCTGCATGCGCTTCATCGACCATTGCCCGGTAGCCCGCCGTAGCGGAGCCCGGCTGATAGTCGGAAAAGCTGTTCATATCTTTTGCCCGCTTTGCGGCTTCTTCGTTGATCGGATAATATTTCGGCATAGTATCTCCTTCCACAAAAGCGAACTTGGGACAAATTGTCCCAAAGCCCCGGCAGCTAAAATGTTGACAGCATCTCACGGAAACAGGGCCGGACATAGAAACATACACCTCCCGCAGAAAAGGGCCTTAAAAAGCCTTGTCATAAGCGGGTTTAGGCTGGCCTAATTGTCAACACATCAGCCCGTTTTTTCCGCATATATTCCCGCTGCTGTCTGCGGTGTGCCGCCTTTGCACAGGCCGCCGAACAATAGGTTTGCCGTCCATCAGGAGCCACGCTCTGCCACATACCGGGCAAGCCTTAAAATCCGGCCTTGGCCCCTCTGTCAGCAACGCAGCCTCCAGCGCCGGATCAAGGGGCAGAACTGCCTCGCGGAAGTAGCGGCAATAAGCCCCCGTCCAGCATTTCCCAAACATATAGCACTCGCAATCCAGCGGCAGGCAGCCGCAGTCCCGGTCATAGTTGGCACACCATTTTGACACCAGCCTGCGGATTGCCGCTTTTTCTGTCCGGGTCAGTTCTCGGCCCACAGTATCACCTCCCGTTGCCCGGTGGTTTGAGCTGCTCCCGGTAGCAGAACACGCAGCCGATCCCGCGCCAGTAAGGGCAGCCGTCACAACGGGAGCCTTCGGCGGCAGGCTTGGCGGCACACCCTTAAAGTAGCTTTTTTCTTTCATAAATCCTCATAGGGGTTATTTGTAAATCTCATTCATTATCCTCGCTTTCGGTATCGTCCTCGTCCCAAGGCGGCCCATCGTCCTCGGGATCGTCATAATCAGCCAGTTCCTCACTGTAATCCTCTTCGGGTACAGCAGCTTTTTCATGCTTCGGGCGGTAGATTTTGAAGTACCAGCTGCACCGCCGCCCAGAACAGCCACTGCCAAAATCAGCAGAAGCGTCCCGGTATTACTTTTCTGCTGGGGCTCGGGTTCCGGCTCCTCCGCAGGTTCCGTCACCGGAGCGGATTCGGGAGCTGTGCCAGCACACTCGGTCATGTTGACCGCGCAGACCTCGCAATCCGTATGGATGGCTCCGGGCGCACATTTTTCTGTGCAGGAGCAGGCCGGAAGTTCTCCGCCAGCGGCCTCCAGTGCCGCCAGCAGATCGGCTTCATCCACCATGTTCAAAAAGTAGGTGTGATACTGTTCGCCGTCCTCGTCCACAGGCTTGTCATAGTCAATGACAATGTAAAAGGTGTTGCCGCCGCTGGTTTCCACCGTGATGAACTGTTTGTTGGTTGCGGCATCGTAGAGCAGATCGCGGGTCACAAGGTTCCATCCTCCGAAAAGCCCTCGCCCGGGGTAATGGTAGGCGCTGGCTCCGGGGCCGGAGTTTCTTCCACAACAGGCGGTTCCTCATTCCCGCCGTCCGAATAGGCGTAGGCTGGGATCGCAAAGCCGCATAAAAGAACGGCGGAGCAAAGCCCCGCCGCCAACATACGAAAATGTTTCATATTCAGTTTTCCTCCTTTTCTTCTTCGGACTTCGGGACACTTTGTCCCAAAGTACCTCCGTCCTTCAGCTTTTCAAACAGCAGCGGGAGCTCCGTAAGGGAGATGCTCATACCGCGCACAATGTCCACGATCTCGCTGTTTTCTGCCTCCAGCTTTTTCTGCTCCAGCTCCTTGACCGGGCCTGCTGTTCACTGATTTTGGCCTTGACCTTATCAATCTCGGCCTGAATTTTCATGCTTTTGGTAGTTGCCATTTCAAAACCTCCTGTCACGGTAAACGCCCGTAGGCGTAAAAATGAGATTGCCAGTAGCTTGTATTCAAATTTGCGTAGCCGATGGGATCTCCGCAATGCAGCATTTTTCCGTCACCGACATAAATCCCGCAATGGCTCACGCCCGGCGTGTCATAGGTGCCTTTGAAGAACACCAGATCACCGGGTTTGGGAGAGCTGGTCGGCGTACAGATGTTATAGAGTCCCTGGCTCCCAGCCTGCCCACATTCCAGCCGGAGTGATTGATGACCCACGAAACGTAGCCCGAGCAATCAAAGGAAGTGGCAGGAGAACTGCCACCCCACACATAGGGATAGCCGATATATTTCTGCGCTTCGGCAAGCATCGCGGCAAAGGTTTCATCGTCCAGATATTCTCCGGGCACTTCGTAATCACCGGGTTTCCCGGTAATGTACTTGTTCACATAGGGAGAATCCGGGAACAGATCAGGGCGGTTTCCCAGCGTTGCCATATAGATGGCATACCGGGAAAGCTGATCCTCACCCATAACGTATACAGGCACATGGGACAAATCAAAATTTTCCAGCGTGACCGTACAGATGTAATAATCGTAAGGCACCTGATAGGTGTCCGTATGGGAGTTGCCATCCTCGTCCGTCCATGTGTCGGTTTCCGTGCGATACCGGGTTTCCACCACTACATCCTCCGTGAGAATATACTGGCGGTCAAACAGCATTTGCAGCGTTCCCTGTACTTCGTCTATTGTCCATTGCCCCTCATGGAGCGCACACAAAAGAGAAAGCAGCACATAGGGTCATGTTCGATTTCGTCCAGATCGAAGTGGTATTCGTCATAGTCATGGGTGCTTTCATAGGTGTCCAGATAATGCTGCAAATCATCTTCCAGCGCACAGTAGGCAGCTTCGGCGGCCAGCATATCCCGATCCTCGCAAGGATAGGTGCTGGCCCCTAATGCACCGGCCCCGGCGTTCCCCAGCATAAGCATGGTAGAGGAACAGGACTGCATAGCAAACAGGAGTAACACACAGAGCACCGCAACCACGGCACCTGCGGGATGACTTTTGACAAATTCCACTGCCCGGGCGGTCAGGTGTTCTGCGGCTGTGGCAGTTTTCCCAGCCGCAGCCGCGCCCTGCTTTGCAGCCTCCTTTGCCTGCTTGCGGTATTGCCTGCGAAGCCGTTGCTTTTGCCAGTAGCGGGTAAGGGCATTTTTCGTCAGCTCCGGGTGCTCCTGTGCGGCGGTGTGAAAATGGTGGTCCGCCGTGTATTTGGTATAGCGGGCCTCGGCCTTGCGTACCACTTTTGCCGGATGTTCCCGGACTTTACGGCGCACAAAGCGGGAGCCGTGCCGCAGCGCGGTTTCTCCCACAAGCTCAGAACGGTGTGCGCTTCTGTGCCGACATTTCCTGTTCCACTTCAAAAATCTTGCCATGCACGAAGCTGTGAACGGAACCACTGGCAACACGGCCTATGCGTTTTACCGGGCCGGGCTTTTTCGGCGGCTTTTGTTTTGCCAGCTTCTCCCGGGCCTGTTCCAGCTTTTCGCCTTGGGACTCCATACGGAGCTTTGCCGCCGCAGCCTGTTCCTGCTGGCTCTTTTTGCGGAACTTGGACTTTGGGACACTTTGTCCCGAAGTGTCGGAAGCCTCTGGCCCGGGCTGTTCCCCGGCAGGGGCGTGGGCGGTCTGCGACCAAGCCTCCTCCTTGGTCTTATTCGTTTTTCGTTTCATTCTTCATATCCTCCGGGCGGGTAGTCAGCAGGTCATAGATTTCTCCGCGAGGGAACCGATCCACAAACGGGATGGTCACATTTCCATAGAACAACAGGCCCTCGCCGGAATTGCTGTGTGTGATATAGGAAAGCTGGTGCTCGGAAATGCCGAGCTGTTTTGCCAGAATGGTGCGGTCACTCTGCGCCTGCGAAAGCAGAATCATAAAATCCGTGTTGTCCAGAATGTTCTCGATTTCCCGGCTGGCCAAAAGGTCTTTGACGTTCTGCGTCAAAGCAGACGGCACACATCCTTTTTTACGCAGCATTTTCCAGACTGCCACAAAGTAGCTGGCTGTCAGCGGATCGCGGAGCAGGATATGAAACTCGTCAAAGTAGCACCAAGTCGCCGCACCCTCGTGGAAGTTCTGATCCACCGCCTGCGAAACAAACTCATTTGTGATGTGCATTGCAATCTTTCTAAGGTTTTCGCCCATGTTTTTCAGAACGATGCACACCACACGGCTGTCCGTCTTGACGTTGGTAGGATGGTTAAAGAGATTGAGGGAGCCTGTGCAATAAAGCTCTAAGGCAGTTGCCACGCGCCGGGCTTCGGGCTCCGGCTGGCGTAAGAGCTCTTCGTACAAATCCTGCAACAGCGGTGTTTTTGCAGTTTCCAGTCCGAGCGCTGTTCCCGGTACACCAAACGCACACAGCGGTCAATGACCGTCTTTTCAATGGGCTGCAAGCCTTCCTTGCCGCCGACCACCAGCTCGCACAGGGATAAAAGAAAATCCGCCTTCATGGAAAGCGGGCTTTCACCGGCGGCCATATTGAGCTCCACATCCATCGGATTGAGGTGGTGCGGGCTGTCCGGGGCAATCTCGATCACCTGGCCGCCCAGCCTTCGCACCAGCGGCGCATATTCGCCCATCGGGTCAACCACGATAATGCGATCCTGCGGAATGGTAAGAAACACATTCAAGAGCTCACGCTTTGCAGCAAAGCTCTTGCCGGAGCCCGTAGAACCCAAATACATCCCGTTTGCCGATTTCAGCTTTTTGCGGTCAGCCATGATGACATTGTGAGAAAGTGCGTTCATGCCATAGTAGAGGGCCTGCCCAGCCATGCGGAGCTCCCTTGTCATAAAAGGAATAAAGATGGCTGTGGAGCTGGTGGTCATACCGCGCTGGATTTCTACCTCGTTGTAACCAAGGGCCAACGAGGAAACAAAGCCCTGTTCCTGTTGCCAGTCCAGACGGCGCAGAGCGCAGTTGTATTTCTGCGCGATACCGCCCACGGTAAACACATCGTTTTCCAGCCGCTGGCGGTTAGGAGCAAGGTTTACCACCGTAAAGGTCAGCAGAAACATTCGCTCATTGCGGGATTGCAAATCAGCCAGAAGCTCCGCTGCGTCCTTGCTGAATGTAATCAGGTCAGGGGGAAGAATATCCGGGTCATAGCCGGAGCGCACAGCCTTTCTCTGTTCCTCCACTTTCATTTTTCCGATGTCCGAGATTTTCCCCTTGATGGTCTTAATTGCCTTGAGCTGATCCACGGTCTGAATGTGCATGGTCACGGTCATTTCCGCATCCAGCTCCAAGATTTCCGCCAACAACTTATCCGAAAGCTCCGATGCCATAATCTGTAAGTAGGACACCGCGCCCCAATACTGGCCGATGCGGAATGTGCGGGACTGGCGGAAGTCGAGACTGTCCGGGGCAATAAAGTCTTTTGTGCCGAGCCCGGCCTGTGGGATGTCTTTCCACGAAAAGCGGAACGCCTCGCGGCTCCCCGGATGCATCTGGCTATGAAGCAGCGCAAGGCGGGCCCGTCCGTCCATCGGCTCCGAGGGAACGCCCAGCCGCTTAAAGTTTCCCATGACATCAGCCTCCACACGCTCCAGACGGGGCCGTGCCTCCGCAATCCCCTCGCGGGTATGCCAAAGGTGATGTATTTTGAGCGTTCAATGCCGTTATTGCTTTTGGCAATCTGATTTTTCAGCATCCCGGTAAACTCGTCCCGGACGCTGTTATAGTTGTCATCCGCTTTCGGGATATTGACTGATAGCGGCTGCGGGAATGAGAACGGCGGTTGATAAAGGAAAGCTGGAACGGCAGCGAACTGTCAAAGTAGTTGAGGAATGAGCTCCATCCGCTGAATATGGCGGTCTGATCCTCGGTGGATGCCACGGAGTAATTGATGTCCTCATATTCCACGGTTTTGTATAGAGCCCGCCCGGGAGCTTGCACACACCGTCCGGGTGCATGGACAGATACGGGATTGTCTGCTGAGCAGACAGAATCGCCCGGCCTTTACCCTTGGCGGCGGCTCCGTTTTTCTTCTTTGTGTTTTTCAATCACATCCTCCTTTCCAGCGCCCAGCCCGGCAAAGGGCGCATAAATGTTTTCGGTTCGGTAGGCCCTGATCCCCGGCCTTAGAAACTTGGCCCGGATGATGTTTCGCACAACCTTTTCAAAGGGCAAGCCGTCCTTTTCATACATCGCCAGCAGGAACGCCGGGAGCATAATTCCCAGCATGAGAAACATCGCCCCGGTATTACCGAGGGTGCCACGGGTCAGCAGATAGGCCGGAATCCCCACCGCGCCCGCGCTGCCGAAGCAGACAAGCTGGCGTTTGGTGAGGTTGAAAGCCATCTTTGTTTTGATTTTGGATAAATCGTTTGGTACGTTTACATAGGGCATAGATCACACTCCTTTCTGCACTTCGGGACAATGTGTCCCAAAGTCCGGGATGGTTGGTGTTACTTCATTCCCCCATACAGCCCAACCGGGCGGGGTCTGCCTGGCAAAGAGCTCCACGCGGGGCAGATCGCCCATCAGGGAAATGATTTTGGCGCGGGCCTCGTCCGGCTTTTTGCTATGGGCTTCAATCGGGGAAATGATGAATTGATGAATGTTGCAGCCTGCCGCTTTGGATGTCCCTTGGTTGCCAGCAGGCAGATTTCTGCATTGCCCCTTGTCCAGAAGCCAAGGCCGTAAAACCAGCTATCCGCCTTCTTGTTCTTTTTCAGCCAGACGAAAGCAACGCTTTTGTAGGTGAAGCCCCAAGCCTCGATCAGCCGGAGCGCCTCCGGGAGCTGCGGGAAAGTAGCCCATAAAAAGAGTGCGCTGTCCGGGGCTGCAAGATCAGCCACAGGCAACGCACATAAATCCTCAATGCTCATAGTGGGATAGTGATTTTCCGCCGCGCCTGTACTTCTTAGCCGAGTAGCGCCAAGGGGGATCGGCGTAAATGATAGAATACTGCTGGATAATTACACTCCTTCTCGCCGGAGCTTTTTACTGCCTGCGCCGCACGGATGCGCTCACTGGCGGCGGCATAAAAGGACGGGGCCGTTTCAAAGCATACAAAGCGGCGTTCTGTGTTGATGGCTGCAATCGCGGTTGTGCCGGAGCCAACGCAAATGTCCGCGACCAGTTCGCCGGGGCGGGTATAGGTGCGGATCAAATACTCGCAGAGCTCCACGGGCTTCTGCGTGGGGTGGATGCCGCCGGACACCGTAGGCACAAAAAGCACATTTCCGGGATAGCGGCGGCCATCGTTGGACTCCGAGCCCTGCCGTTCAAATTTTCCATAGTTGGAGCTTGTACCGCTTCGGGAATGTACGCGGGTATAAGGCTTGCCATAAGTAAACTGCGGATTGTAGACCGGGGACTTCTGGTAAAACACCAAAATATTCTCGGACTTTTTCAGTGGAGCCCGGTTTGCATTGAGAAAACCTGTTCCGCGCTCCTTGTACCAAATCCACTCATAGCGGAGCATGGCGAGGTTGGATGCGCCAGCACCTTGTCAAAGGGGCACTGTGCGAAGAACAGCACTGCACCATTCGGCTTGACCGCCCATTTCACCGCCTCCCACAGTTCCGGGAGCGGCAGGGGCACATCCCAATAATTCCGGGTTGTGCCGTAGGGCGGATCGGTCAGCAGCATATCCACGCTATGTTTGGGCAGGGAGCGCAGGCCCTCAATGCCATCCATGAGAAACAAGCCCTCCTTCGGGACACTTTGTCCCAAAGTGCGGCTATCGGTCATTACGGGCCTCCTTTGTCTTGGCAGGCGCAGGCCGGGCAGCGTTTTCTTTTCCCGCTTGCTTTGCAGCCTCGGCCATCTGCTCCTTGATCGGGGTAGGCCGTACCGCCTGGGCCCGTGCAACAAGCTGTTCCACCGCCGCATGATACGCCTCCACACCAGCCGCGTTAATCCGTTCCTGTGTGGCGCGGTCAGGAATCCGAACCGTAGCCCGGTATCCCGTCCGGCTGGCAGGATCGGGTTTAGAGGGAGCGCCGAGGAAAATCCCGTTTTTCCCGGCCACAACCTTAAAATCGTCGATGACCACACCGCCAAAATTGACGCTGGCGAAGCCGATCAGTTTTCCCTGCGGCTCAATCGGGCGGACAGATACCGTGATCGGAACAACCGCCTCCTGCAAGACAGCATCTGTCCGCATTTTTACTGCCTCATCAATGCTAATGCCCTTGACTTCTGCAAGCTCCGCGATGGGAGCATCAAACAGCCAGCGCCGTTCCTCCGCAGCAATCTGCTCCGGGGTCAGCAATACATCGTCTTTCTTACTCAGATAAAATTCCTCCTTTCCGCTTGCCGGAGCAGGCTGGGCGGGGTCGTCCATCAACTCTTTTCTTTGCAGGACGGCCTCTGTTTCCGCCATAAAGCGGTAAGCGTCTGCCTCAGTAAACTCCTCCGGCGTTTTTCCATTCCATAAGCGCGTTCCGTCTGCCCCGTATCTTCTCGGCATAAGCACCACCTCCTGTTAATGAGCGCCAAAGATACGCTGGGCAATGCTCCCGGTCTTAAAGAGCATGAAGCAAAGCAAAACCGTGTAGCCCACAGTTCCCCAAATCGCCCCAATGGGATCGCCGCCTGTTGCGATGCTTGAATGAGCACTGCGTAAATTGCAACACATACAAGGATCAGCAGCCCTTGAAAGCCCACGGCAAACAGGGACTTGATGTAGTTTTGCCCGGTGCTGCCAAGCTCCCGGTTGGAAAGCGTAGCAACGGGGATGGGGGCCAGACTGGTCAGCAGATAGATTTCCAGCATCCTGCCATACACCAAAACGAAAATGATAATTCCCATCGCCTTCATCGTGAAGCCAATGAGCGCAGACTGCAGCCACAGCCCCAAAAGCGGCCCCAAATCCATCGCCTCCAGTGAGGTTTCCAGTTCAGCAAGCATATCCGCCGAAACATCGGTAGAGCCTTGAATGAGCCCGCCTGCCTGCGCGATAACGCTCTGCGACACATCGAACACAGCCATGACGATATTGAATGTATTTGACAGGATTAAGATTGCACAGGCTGTTTTGAACATCCATTTATAGAGGTTCGCAACGTCAACCTCGTGCATATTGTTCTTTTCCAAAAGCATCTGTATGAGCTCATAAGTGGCAACAAAGGTCAGCACCATTCCGGCAATCGGCAGGATCACCGTTTCGGAAAGCTGTCGGATCAGGGAGAAAACCCCGGCGTGCCACGCCGCCGGGGTAGTCCCTACCTGTGCCGCAATCTCTCCGACTTGGGTATTGACAGTATCAAAAAGACCTTCGAGGTTCCCCATGATCCCGCCAATCAGAAGCTCTTTGAGCCAGTTTGTGAGCCAGTCGGTGAGAAAATCCATAAGCGCCTACCTTAAAACAGGCCAGACAGCAGAGGGATCAGTGTGGTGCCAATGACGATGATGCCGCCGCCCGCCATGAGCTGTTTTATCCCCAATTAGGTGTAAAACTCTGCTCGATGGCGGGCGGCGGCGTACAAAAAATCTATATGGTGTTTTTAAGAGAACCGTCCCGGCGGGACAGGTCAGGCAGTGACCTGTTCCACCTCTGGGATGGGTTTGAGATTAAAATGAATTTCGATAGAAATGTGTCTTGTTTTATCTTCGTCAATGCGCTCATGCACGACGATTTCTTTGATTAAGCG
>ENA-OQAS01001623-OQAS01001623.1-human-gut-metagenome-genome-assembly--contig:-NODE-1623-length-10315-cov-3.040931_pt1 | contig 10315 bp, 8 predicted proteins | sample MGYA00242733_ERZ504523 | MGnify/ENA primary metagenome ERZ504523 (study PRJEB26092, sample SAMD00036239) | human gut metagenome | host: Homo sapiens | study: EMG produced TPA metagenomics assembly of...
GCACAAGGGTTCCACCTCTTCCCATTCCGAACAGAGAAGTTAAGCCTTGTCACGCCGATGGTACTGCGTCACAGTGGGAGAGGTAGGTAGCCGCCGTTTTGATTGAAGCCTCCGGACTTGAAGAAGTTCCGGAGCTTTTTTTTGTATACGCACGCATGAAATGTGGCCTCTACCGTTTTTTCCCCGTGGGTGTGGGTACCTTTCCCACGGAACTGTCCGGAACTCCGCCATGTCCTTTCTCCGGCGGAAGCGGTTCCGGAAACTCGCCGGGTACTCATGTTTTAGGAATATTTATTGAATATCCCTACTTTAAGTATAAATTAGTTGGCTAATTTTATGATATTTATTGTATCTCCACTTTAGAAGATCAGCGGGAGATGCACTTTTTCTTTTTCATTGAGCTGAAAAATCTTGCTGCTATGCTAAGCATAATAATACAAAGGAGTTAGGAACAGTACAGTTCTCTTTCTTATTTATGTGTATAAGCTAGTGCTGCTCCCAATGCCGTGCGATACTCTGCATATTCAGGTATCCAAAAATGGCATTGGTACATTTCTTCCATAACTGGGAATATTTCTTTGCATTGTGGCATTTTGGTCAAATTACCTATTAGGACAAAATCTTTAATGTGGCTATTCAGTGCTGCTAATATGACAGATTGTCCTATTGATTGTAATACCATATGAATGATTCCCGCTGCTACATCTTCCATAGAGGCGTTTGAACTTGCTTTGCCAATGTGGAAGCGGTGGCATCCAGAGGCAGTCCAGGTAGAGGGGTATTGCAAATATCCTTGATTTGCAGATCAATATTTTCTATTACACCTTTTTCTGCCATCTTTACCACTTGATGAATATTCTGTGTTTTTAACAACAGGCGAGATAGTCCTTGAATGGTTCCTCCGCCAATACCTATACCACCTATGTGAGATATGTTTTTACCTCCTTCCACTTTTACAAAAGAGGTGCCGGTACCCATGCTTACTACAATAAGGTCTTGCAATTGGGAGTCATAGTGAGCTCCAAGACCGTTTGCTAGAAACTCATCCGTATGATCAGTAGAGAGTCCATATAAGGGTTGGTTTACGTAAGCACTTCCCACTCCTGTCAACATGACTTTATCAATGTCGTTTAAGCTGATTCCATTATCATATATGTATTTGCCGAAAGCACCGAATAACGAAGTGATAGGATCTTCGGCTTTTACAATCATAGGATGTTTTATGCCTTCTTTATCCACACCTATTATCTTGGTGGTGCTTCCGCCTACGTCTATACCTATTACCATTCCCATTGTTTTTCTTTGTTTATTTTAAAATAGTGCAAATATACAGGAATTATCTAAGTGGCTATTCATATAGCTTGCAATAATTACCAATTATCTGTTCGGAATGGAGCTACAGGCAGGCCTGATGCTCCGAATAAGGTACCATCAGTATGGTTGGCCCAATTGTATCTTACGGCTACAGGATGAGGTACATCGGGTGATTGTACAATTATTTCTTTCTTTTTTACAGTTACTGTTGCCGGATAAAAAATCCGATCTGTACCTGCGATTATAAATCCGCGTACTGGGTCGGGATGCAAGAATCCTTTTCCTAAGTTTTCAAAATGGATGCGAAGGGTATTTCCTTCGATGCTGTAGCCTTTATAAACCGGATATTGAGGCATTTTTCTTTTTTCCGTAAGTTTGCTTTAAAGCTAACTGTGATAGGCGAAGACCTGTTTCCAGAGTACTTTGGAAGGTATCGCTTTTTTCTTTCCCAATATCGGTGGTTACCACCATGCCTGTATGATTCAAGTGTAAAGCCTGTGCTTGTGCTTCACGCATGGCCGCCCAGTCTGAATCATCTTGTGCTTCTTCTTTTTTCTCATGATTGGGCAGTTGCACAAAGTAGAAAGGCATTTGTAGTTTTTGCCATTTATCGCGCCAGTCGGCTATCAATGACATGAATAAGTCTGCATATTCATCGCTGCTTTCCAAATTACTCTTTCCTTGATACCATATAACACCTTGAAGAGGGAAAGAGGTAAGCGGATGTATCATTGCATTGAATAATCCTGTGGGATACTTAGGGTTACTTTCTGGTGAAATGGGTACAGGGGGGATTCCACTTAATGAGAGACCGGATAGGTATTTCCATTCTCCTGCCAATGAGATAGGATCTTTGCCTTTTACACTCAGCTTCATGTCTTCTGGACGGCCATATATTCCTCCTTTGCTTTTGTAATTGGTCACACGTATGGTCAGTACAGCTTTTCCGCGTTTTACCAGCTTATAGGGAATTGTGTAATAGCGGGACGCATCGGCTTTCGTGTTTCGTCCTATTTCAGTCCCGTTATAATATACGATGCTTTCATCGGCAATGTTCCCTAAATTTATTGTGACATTTTTTCTAGCCCAGTTACGTGGAATATCTATCGTTTTTCTGAACCACACTACTCCATCGAAGTCTTTCATTCCCTTATCTTCCCAGTATCCCGGAAGTTCCATTGTTTTCCAGTTCTCATCCGAATAATCAGGTTCCGCCCATACTTGGTGGTCATCGCACCATCCCATATCGTGTTCGTAAAGAGCTTGATACCACTCTTCTCTTTGACGGGCATATTCTGCTTCTATTTTTTCAGGATTGAACCCCAAGGATTCAAGCATTTCAGTTTCTTTGTTGTAACTTGGCAGGTTTTCTAACGCATCATAACTGGCCCATGCTTCTGCAGGAGTATCTTTCCAGGTACAACTTATTATACCTATGGGTACTTTCAGGTTTTTTTGTAACTGACTGGCAAAAAATATCCGATTGCAGGGAGTCCGGTTATGGTTTCAGATGTACATTCTTTCCAACCTTCTTGTGTAGCATGCAAATCTTTCTTGGGAACTAAAGAGATTTCTTTTTTTGTCTGAAACAGACGGATATAAGGTTGGGAGGGTATATCTATGGGAGTTTCTGTTTCACATTCTCCTGTATACAACCATATTTCGCCAATCAGAATATTTTGCAGTATGTGCTCCTCCCCGTCCGAAATGATAATTTCATAAGGACCTCCGGCAGATGGGGTAGGAACTTCTATTTTCCAATTTCCTTCTTTGTCAGGTGATGTCGTATAGGGATGCTTATTCCATCCCGTTTTTATTATCACTTCTTTTTTTGTAGATGAATGGCCATGAAAAATGACATTCGATTTTTGTTGTAATACCATATTGTCTGTGAATAATGCAGGCAGTGTTACTTTGGCCTCTGCCATACAAAATGCCATTAACATTCCCAATAAGATCATTTGTTTTTTCATAAGTGCCAAGTTTGTTGTGTTATTAAGTTTATAGTATTTATTTATGTTGTATAAGTCCCCGGTCTTTGAATATGAGTTGTACCAGGCGGAAAGCCAAATTTGTAAGCAATATTCCCAAGGCCGCACCAATGATGACATCAAACAGCCAGTGACGGTTATTCAGAATGCGGGTAAACCCTGTAACTATAGCTGCTGCGTATGCTACTAATCCTACCCAATATCCTTTGAATCCATATTCCTTATACAATAGGGTAGCTGCCATAAACGCTGCTGCCGTATGTCCGGAAGGAAAAGAGAAATAATTTGTGGCATCCGGGCGAAGCACCCCGGTGGTGAGTTTTAATCCATTTACTACCAGCTGCGTCAGTACGACTGACAAGACTATGAAAGTGAACAGTCGTTTCCATCCGAAATTACCTCTTATTCCTCCCAATTTCAGTCCGAATAGAAGTATGAGTGGAAAAAGTTGCAGATAATTGTCATAAGTTTGATGGAAAGCCGGAGCATGTACATTACGCAAATTACGTATGTATAGATTTGCATTTTTCGAAAAAATGGGAGAATGTTCCGCTTCCGTCTTGCAAATACACTGCAATAACAAGTAATACAGCTACGTAAAACGTGATGATTGCCATCATTTTAATTTTTCCTATCATAAGTCAGTTTATTCTACGGATGAATGCCCCGAAAGTACTCATTTTCTCTTTTATCTGTTAATGCGTTAATGATAAATTTTGTTCAAAATAAGTTTCTTTAGGAATCTTATGTTTTAGTCGGTTCTTCCTTCATTTCTCCCTTGCTATATCCGCTAGGACTTATTTTATAGTATTTTTTGAATACCTCGCGGAAATATTTTACATCATTAAACCCGGTCATATCTGATATTTCGGATATATTATACTGTCCTTCGGATAGTAATTGCGCTGCCCGTTTCAGCCGGATCAGGCGGATATAGTCTGCCGGAGCTTGGTCTGTCAATGCTTTTAGTTTATTGTAGAAACTGGAACGGCTCATATTTTGTGAAGCACAGAGTGACTCCACGTTGAAACCTGAATTGTCTAGATTTTCAGTTATTGTTTCTTTTACTGCTTCCAGGAACTGTTGATCCAATGTGTTGCTATAATTTATGGAAATGCTGTCATTGTGTAGTTCCATTTCTGCATATTTGCTACGAAGTAGTGCACGGTTAGTCAGTATATTGGCTATGGATGCTTTTAGTATTCCTATGTTAAAAGGTTTTATCAGGTATTTGTCCGCACCTGTTTCCAACCCTTCAACGATATTCTTTTCGTCATTTAATGCTGTTAGCAGAATTACAGGGATATGAGACGTCAGTATATTATTCTTGATAGCAGAACACAATTCGTCCCCCCGCATTTCGGGCATCATAATGTCCGATAATACTAAATCAGGCTTAAATTCGGGGATGATTTTTAAGGCTTCTTTTCCATTGGTACATGTTTCCACTTGATAAGCTTCGGATAAAGTATGAGACAGATATTCGCGTAGATCGTCATGGTCTTCCACAACCAGGATGCGCTGTGCATTTTGAACATGCTGCCGATACTGATCTTTATAAGTGTGGGGAGAGACTGCACTAGGGGATACTGGTACCACGTTTTCTTGTTGTACCGTTTCTGTCGGAACCTGTTGACTTCGGAATTGTTTTTGGGGGAAGATAACCTTTACGCGGGTGCCTTTATTCTCTACGCTTTCTATGCTGATCTTTCCTTTATGAATACGTACCAGTTTCCACACTAACATCAGTCCGATTCCACTGCCTGTAATTTTTGCATTGATGGCATTGCTGCCCCTGAAGTGTAACTTAAATAACTTTTTCTGTTCTTTGGCAGGAATCCCGATGCCCGTGTCCGTAATCTCCAGACTCCAGTTGTCCTTGTCATGGCGGGTGATAATGTGTACCTCACCGTGGGCGGGAGTATATTTGATGGCATTTGAAATCAGATTTTTTGTGATCGAGTCCATCTTTTCTTTGTCGAACCATACATTTTGATATTCAAAGTTGCTTTTTGTAGTCGAGTTTGATCTGTTTGGCTTCTGCATAACTATAAAAGGCATGGTATATTCCTTCCATATAGGTATTAAGTTCGTGTTCCGATATACGAAGGGAGGAGGAGTACACATTGGCTTTGCTGAAGTTTATCAGATTGGTGGTGAGGCGTATCAAAGTGTCCACGTTCTTCATGGCTGTAAGCATATTGGCCTGACTTCTTCACTTAAATTTTCTTTTTGTTGAATTTCTTCCAAAGGTGCCTTTATCAGTGTCAGCGGAGTACGGATATCATGCGCTGTATTGATAAAGAACCGAGTTCTTTCATCCGAGGCCTTTTTTTCTCTGCGCATGGAATGAAGGCGGAAAATGACGTATGTTGCTAAAATGATAGTCAGGACATAAATACAAATAGCCCAAAAACTGAGCCACACGGGATGTGCTACAGTTATTTTCAATATCCGCTCCTGCAACACGTGTTTATTATCCTCTTTGGAAACGGAACGTACACGCAGTGTATAGGTGCCGGGAGCAACATTAGTAAATCGGATAGTTCCTTCGTCACTGGGAGTAGTCCAGCCATCGTAGAATCCTTCCAACTGCCAGGTATATAGTATGTCCGACGGATAATCGTAATTGATAGAGGATACTCGGATGGAAAATGTATTTTGCATATATTTCAGATTCAATTTCTCTATTTGGTCGATATCTTTAGTCAGAGGAGAGTTTGGATCATTGGGATATACAGTTTGGTAGAAAATACGGAAATCGCTGAATATCATATGTGAATCTCCTGTTTTGGGCATCTCTATGTTTGGGGGAATTCCAGTGCACCGTCTGTACTTCCGAATACGGTGTTCCCATTGGCACGTAGTACGCCGGAGCCGGCATTGAAACAGGTGGACATCAACCCTTGTCCGCGAGTCCAGTTGCGGAACTGGCGGTTGGTAGGCGAGAAAATACTGATACCATTTTCGGTACTCATCAAGATATTCCCGTCTTTTGTGGGTAGAATAACATAAATGCTGTTTGATACTAACGGGCTGTTTCCTGTATGGTAATGGGCGCTGATTGATTCTTTTACCGGATCATAAGTAAATAGTCCGGAACCACTGGTGCCAATGTAGAGTAAACCATTGTCTTCTTGGTGTAACGTATAAATGTAGGTTGCTCCACCGGGCAGAGGTATTTCATGGTATTTGCCCGAATTCCGGTCTAGTAGAAAAAGATTGGTGGAGGTACCTATCCACATAGATGTACTGTCCTTTTCTTCAATGGCAGTAACAGAACCTAGTCCGGGATAAAGACGTCCTTGGCGTGTCTTCAGATTAAAGCATTTCAGATTATAATATCCTCCGGACCATATACACCCGTATCTGTCCTTTTTAATGTCGCGTATGTATTTGTCGGCACATACATTCAGATGGAAGGATTGGGCAGGGGTGAGGTATTCTATGTTTCCGTTTTTCTTGGTAATCTGGAAAATGCCCGATGCATATCCTCCCGCCCATATAATACCCGGAGAGACTTCGCATAAAGTAATAAAAATGCGGTTCTGATCTTTTAGTCCGTGATTGAAAGAGCTTAGGAAAGAACGCCATTGCTTTTGCTTTGAATCGTATAAGCTGATGCCGTTGCTTGTTCCAAACCACAGATCCCCGTCACTGTCTTCTATAATGGAGTTTACTTGGTTGTTTACTAGTGACTGCCGGTTGCCAATAGAGTGCTTTATCCAGTTGTAGTTGGTATATTGGTTATTGCGGACGGTAATTCCCGTAGGATAGTTGGACAGCCAGATACGCTGCTCGTTGTCTACATATACATCATTGATAATGTTTCCGTCCATTTCGTTGTAACTACCATAGTTCGCAATGATATAAGGATCTGTTTCATAGGTGTCTATGTTTAACTTGTGTACTCCTGCTCCTTCAGTGGCTACTAATAACTCCTTTGTGTTCAAAGGACTGATCCGTGTAATATTCACATCTGTCAGTTCTACTTCGGGACGTACAATTTTCTGGCTGTTCAAGTCATATATATAGACTCCCTTTTCAAAAGTGCCTATAAATAGTTTGTTGGCTGTACGGTGTAGATATAATTCATGTACGTGCATATCCATCATTCCCAGTTTGCCGCAGGAGAGCTCTTTTAAATTCCCGTTTTCCAGTTTTGCCAGATAGATTCTTTTGTCTGTACCTATAAAGAAATGTTCACTGTTTATCTGTTCTATGCAGGTGATATTTCCCAGTCGGTTAGAGATTTGTTGCTTTTGTCCGGATTCTATGTTAAAAAGGTGGATACCGATTTGCCGCACAGCCATACGTTATCCTCCTGGTCTATGTAACTATATCTCACGAAAGCATGGTAGTCCTTATTCCAGTAATTGTACATATTGTATATCTGTACAAAACGGTCGTGGCCTGAATCATAACGAAAAATTCTGCCTTGTTTTCCTGTGACCAGTAGTGTACCTGTTTTATCTAAAAAAGTCCAGTTTATATTCAATAACGGGTCTAGTTCCCTGTTACCTTCTCTTAATTTATAATGTTTTATTTCTTTTCCGTTATATTGGTCTATCCCCACATGAGTAAGGAACCACATATATCCACGAGCATCTTTCTGAATTTTGTATATTTTCTGATTGCTTAGTCCTTCTTCTATGCCAATGTATTTATAAGTCTGCGATGAGACGGTTAATGACAGTAGTAAAAAATGAGACTTGTGATAGTAGCTTTCATAAAACTCTTTATTCTAAATCTTTTCTTTTTTCAAAAAACAGTAACAAAATTAAGATAAAAAAATCATAGGATTAGTAATTTGAGATGAGCTAAATTTCGGTAAAATTATCCCTTTGTTCGCCTATGGCTCGCTTGTGTGAATATAAGAAATATAAATGGAAGAAGGTTTGTAACATAACTGTCAGATGATTATGTTTTCTTAACAAAACTTCGTGCAGCATTATGGTATGGCCTGCATTTCTTTCAATAGAAAGGACTTATAAACTAGAATAATTAACTAAGTAAAGAAAAGCACAATGAAAAAGTTTTTTGGTTTTAATAAATTGCTTGCGTCTGTAGCGGTGCTTGCTTCTGTGATGATCTTTCAATCCTGTTTGGATGATGATGATAATGATTATTATAGATATGCGTTGCCCAATGCACTGGTTACTGTGAAACCGGTGGCCGACAATTCATTTTTTATGCAGTTGGATGACAGTACGACACTGTTACCTGTCAATATGAAAAATTCTCCCTATGGTGAGAAGGAAGTAAGGGCCCTTGTAAATTTCGATCCGGTGAATGAGTCAAGCGGAGAGTATGACAAGGCTGTACATATCAATTGGATAGACAGTATCTTGACAAAACCGATTGCCGGTGATTTAGGAGATAAGAATGATGAAGTATATGGTACTGACCCTGTAGATATGATTAACGATTGGGTGACAATTGCCGAGGACGGTTATTTGACTTTGCGTTTCAGAACCATGTGGGGGAATCGCAGTCAAGCTCATTTTGTCAATTTGTTGATGAGTAAAGATGCTGAAAATCCTTATGAGGTGGAATTCCGTCATAATGCTTTTGGTGATGTATATGGTGAACCTGCCGACGGACTGGTGGCATTTAATTTGGATTCCTTGCCTGACACTGAAGGAAAAACAGTGAAGCTGAAATTAAAATGGAAATCATTTAACGGAGAGAAAACTGCGGAATTTGATTATTGTACCCGTAAGTCAACTCCTGCAAACAGTGCAGCCATTACAGCCGGACGAAGTGTCTTGAGATTAAAATAAGGTTTAATAACCGAGGTGCAATTTCACTCCCTCCTGTTCTATGTGGTATAGAGCCGGAGGGATATTTTTGCTTTATTCGCTCATCCATATCCCTAGCATTACTCCGAGGATACCCAATACCACACTACCGATGATGTAGGTGAAAAAAGAGGGGTAGAGTCCTGATTTCAGTAATTGCAGACTTTCGTTGCTGAAAGTGGAAAAAGTAGTGAAGCCACCGCAAAGTCCGATAGTGAGCATCAGTCTTATATCATTGTTGATATGAATGCGTGAGGTGAGGGTATAGAATACCCCGATCAGTATGCAACCCAAAATATTGACTGCGAAAGTACCCCACGGAAAATTCGTTGTTCCCTGGCGATAAATGCTTATGGTAAGCAGGTAGCGAAGTACACTTCCTGTACCTCCTCCCAAGAAGATGAGTAATAGTGATTTCATAAATGCTACATTTTAATGCAAAAATAGCAATGATTATTCATTCAGAGCCAAACTTTTTTCGTAATTTTGCACCCTAAACAAAAAACAGCAAAAAGGAATGGGTGGTTTTTTTGGAACAGTCTCAAAGGCTGAATGCGTCACCGACTTATTTACGGGACGGACTATAATTCACATTTAGGAACAAAAAGAGGTGGTTTGGCTACGTATGCCCAAGGAGAGGGATTTATGCGTTCTATCCACAATTTGGAGAGTTCTTATTTCCGCACGAAGTTTGAATCTGAACTTCCAAAGTTCAAAGGTAGTTCGGGTATCGGCATTATCAGTGATACGGACCCGCAGCCTATCGTGATAAACTCGCATCTGGGCAAGTTCGCCATCGTCACAGTAGCTAAAATCAATAACATTACGGAATTGGAACGCGACTTGCTGGCAGCTAATATGCACTTTTCTGAAATGAGTCTTGGCAAGACGAATCAGACGGAGCTGATCGCATTGCTTATTGTGCAAGGGAAAAATTTTGTAGATGGTATAGAGAATGTCTTTAATAAAATCAAAGGATCATGCTCCATGCTGATATTGACGGAAGACGGTATTATAGCAGCACGTGACAAATGGGGGCGTACTCCGATTGTGATAGGTAAAAAAGAGGGTGCGTATGCTGCGACAAGTGAATCAAGCAGTTTGCCGAATCTGGATTATGAAATAGAGAAATATGTAGGACCGGGCGAAATTATTCGCTTGCGTGCCGACGGAATGGAACAAATGCGCAAGCCGAACGAAGGAATGCAG
>ENA-OQAS01001624-OQAS01001624.1-human-gut-metagenome-genome-assembly--contig:-NODE-1624-length-10314-cov-1.646707_pt1 | contig 10314 bp, 12 predicted proteins | sample MGYA00242733_ERZ504523 | MGnify/ENA primary metagenome ERZ504523 (study PRJEB26092, sample SAMD00036239) | human gut metagenome | host: Homo sapiens | study: EMG produced TPA metagenomics assembly of...
CAATATATCCACTTTGGCTTGATAGACAGTAAAAACGGATAAGAGTAGAAGTGTAAGATGTCTCATATCGCTACTTATTTAGTTGAATGATTTACGTTGTCGTAATATAGGTTGGCGAAGTACTCAATGGGGGTATTACCCGTCACCTCCTTAAACTGGCGATAAAAAGAGGTACGGGAGGTAAAACCTGCTTTCTTGTATAGCTCCTTAGGTTCCTGTGTGAGACATTTGGAGAACTCCTGTATAAGATGCTTTACCCGATAGTTGGCTAGCCAGCGACTGAAGTTCATACCCGTCTGATTGTTCAAGGTGGAGGATAGCCGGGTACGGTTCGTGCAAGCGAGGTTGGCCAACTGGCACAAATTGAACTGTGGATCGAGATAAGGCTTCTTATCCTCCATGATTTGTAAGATACGGGCATATAGCCTGCGTTCGATTAGGGATGGCTTTTGCTTTTCTTCCATATTGGTACTGTCTTAAGTAACCCGCATAAGAGGGACTTGCGAGGTCAAATATAGACAGTCCATTGGTATACCAAAGGAAGGGAAAAGATGCGAACGTATTGAAACTTGATCCGAACGATCTGGTACACCAAGGGCCGTAAAGACCTTGCGTCAAAGGTAAGGCCGGTACTTTAACAGATTATTTGCCGGTCTCTTTTCGTACGTTTCTGTATTGGTTGGGCGTAAGTCCGGTGACTTGCCGGAACTGCCGGAAGAAGGAGGTTCGGGAGGTGAAGCCTGATTCGGAGGCTAGTGCGGTGATGTCGCTGTCGGGACGTAGGGCGACGAGCGAAAGGAGGTGGTGTACCCTGTATTCAGCCAGCCAACGACTAAAGTTCATTCCCGTCTGCTTATTGAGGGTGGTGGATAGTTGTGTTCGGTTAGTACCACTAGACGGGAGAGGGTCACAAGGTCGAGATTAGGATTTAAGAAAGGCTTTTGCTCTTTCATAACTGATAGGATTCGTTGATATAGGAGATTATCAGCTTTTGTTGTGACCTCGGTGTTTGCCTCTGAATGATCTGGTAACTTTATTTGTGGCCGGGAGATTAGCGGAAGTGGATCGTGTATTAGCAACCAAGCTGCATGATGGCTTATCAATAAATCGAATAACTGGCGTAGGCGACGGCGATGATTTCTCCACCAAAGATATCCTCCGGTTAGGATAGCCATGAGTAAAATAATGATTCCGGTTAGGATATACTGGATGAGCCGTGCCTGTTCCGCCTCCACCTTCTGACTTTTTAAGCGGGTGGATAATAGTTCGTTTTGTAGGCTTTCGCTGATCATCTTTCTGCGTATGTTCATTTGCTCTTGGGCATAATGGGATTGTAGGGAGTCAGCCCGGTTTGCCTGTTGGATGGCTTCCGATTGATTTCCGGTCGTATAATAGCATTCGGACAACATACGTGCCACACGCACCTTATATTCCTCGATATTGTCTTTGTTCCTCAAGAGAGGCGTGGCGACATTATTGAATGAGACTTTGTCTAATTCCTCCAATACGGATAGTGCCTCTTTGTTTTTTCCATGTTTCCGGAGAGAGACGGCGTATTCCATGAAGAGTTGATATTGCAGATAGCTGATCGTGTGTATTTGGTGTTTCGCCTGAAAGTGGCGGATATCGGTAATGCATCGTTGGGTCCATTCCTCCGCTTCGGCGGTCTTTCCCGTACGGCTTAATGCTATAGCTTTTACTAAGTGAGGAGAGCTTATCACTTTATATTTCAAGTTCACCAATGCTGAATCCGCATAGATGAGTGCTTGGGGATATAATCCACATTCAAGACAAGCGTTAGCCGCCGTGATATACCAGTTTTGAGGATTTATATATGCATATTTTCGTGCCTCGTTTATCCATCGCTCGCATTCTGCGGGTTGGCGTGTCTGTGCGTGAAGAAATGCCATACGCAGGTGATTCATGAGAAGGTGCTTGTCTTTTATGCGGATGGCGTAAGGTTTCATGCGGTCGAGTAGCATTCTCGCATGAGCCGTGTCCTGTAATCTGCAATAGCGAGTGTATATGATTTGGCGGGTTGCCAGCAAAAGCGAGTCATTCCCTATTTCTTGGGCATGGGTTTCTATCTCTTCGCATAGCTGGTCGTTCAAGGGACCGCTCAACAAAGAATAATCATTCAGTTGCGCTATTTGCTGATCCAATTGCTGCTTGGGTGGAAGAAGAGAGTGGGAGTCGCAGGCGTAAAGGACTGACAGTAGGAATATGTAAAGTATGCTTGTTTTCATGATGTCATAGTTTTATTTGTAATTCCAGACCGAAAAAAGGCTGGGTATTTTGTTGAAGGTAAGATCTCGTGCTGGCTGAATAGCGAGTGGGGCGTAAATCGGCGAGGTTGTTGGCAAAGAATGCCAGCGTGATGTGCTCTCCGAAAGCTTTGTTTACCCGAATATTCAGCATACCATATGGTTTATAAGAGTTTGGTAGGAATCGTTCCGGTGCGGTGGTGGAGAGTAAAGGCGCAAAGGCTGGATCCTCTTTCTGTGCCTCGGTGAACGGATGTATGATTCCGTCTGTTCCACACCAATATAGGGGCCATACATTCTCGCCAGTGCTACCGTTGTAGAGCGTACGATATTTATAGAGCCATATCATTTGCCACGTAAGGGTAGTGACCAGTCCGATTCTGGGGATGCGGGTGATGAAACGGAAGTTCGTGGAGATGATCTCCGAACGACTTCATTTCCCGGTCCGCCTTGCCTGTCGTAAAAACTACGTAGGGGTATTCTGTTTTATCTGTGTACTGGATCGGCCAGATCCCGTTAAGGGCCGTATTCTTTTCTCGTACATATAACCAAATCCCGTCTACGATTAGGGAGGTACGCAAGGGTGAGAAAGTCCCGAGGTCCGCTACCATCTCAATCCCATGTTTCTTCCTATGGAGTGTATTGACTGGTACAGATACCGGCGTGTAACTATATTTCTCTTGATAAGGGACAGCCTTACCGTTCACCCATACCTGTCCATCTTTGTATTCAGGACGAAGTTGGGCGGTTGATAGATAATCATATTCCCGATAGCTGAACGGAATATATTGCGCCGAGGAGGAAAAGCCATCCGTTTGTTTCTCGAAAAAAACGGTCATGTCTAGTCGGATGGCCGGAGTCTTCCCTATAAGGCCAACCTCTATCTTTCGATTTACGGTAGGTTTTAATTTCATATTTCGTTCCATTCCGGGGGCATGTGTCGTGAGAATACCAAGGGTGTTTCCACTTTCATTGCTATCATTATAATAGAAAGAGACCTTATCATTATAAATAGCTTCCGGGTAGAGTTTTTCCAATGTCGGCATGAAACTGATCCATCCGACCCCGGCTTTAAACTCAATGTATAGCCGGAGGGAGAGGAGCAGAGAGACCATAAGAGATTCAGGCGAGGTTCTGTCTGATAGATTAAGGCATAATCCCGGCTTTTCAATCCTTGATTTCTTAATCCGGCTTTTACATGGAGGTTGGGAGTCCGGTATGTGGCCTCAATGAAGCCACCGAACGTATGCAAGGATGGGATTTCCCGGAATGAGCGGGGACGGATAGATGTAGAAGGAGGCCTTTGCCGATCGAAATCCCTGCCTCGCCCTTCGTTGCCCTCACCACGCATGAGAATCCGGCGGCTAAGCTGATTTCACGTCTCTGCCGTAGCGGAAATGAGGTAGACGCCAGCATCTCGGTTTCTACATAAAAAGGTCGGCTTTCATTGACTAATGTGTACATGTAGTTTGAGGATAAAACATTGGCTTCCCATTCGCCGCTCTCTTTCTGGTCTGTATAAAGCTGGCTAGAGGCATTGTTGACCTGACTCTTTGTTTGTTTGCTTTTTTGAAGGGAACCGTCTATTCTCAGAGACAGTTTCTTGAGCCAACGTCGGTCGGGTTGCCATTCCCCTTGTATGGAAAATCGCTGATCCAATCGTTGTCTTTGTGTATGATTCTGCTCGTTGACGAATTGCTTTTCCTTTCCTATGCGAGAGGTGTAAGTAAGGCTTAATTCTAGTTTTTTCCCTGCGGCAACCAATGGTAAAGGTTTGCCAAGCGTATGCCGCCGGTATGGAAATCGCCTTGGCTGGTATAGTCCGCTAACAGGTTGAGCGTATGGCCTTGTGGGAGATACAGAAGCCTTTTCCAAGCATATATTGTTTCAGTTTCGGATTGTAACGTATGCTGGTGGAGAGAGGCATTCTACCTTGATGAGTCTTGAGTAATAATACGCTATTTGTTAAGTTTCCGTACCGGGCAGAAGGTATTCCCCGGATGATTTCCGCCTCTTTCACTTGGTTGAGAGATAGAAAACGGGCATCATATCCTTCGTAAGGCTCGTTGATGCCGGTGTTGAAATGAAGAGGAGAGCCGTCTACCCATATTTGGGCACCCATAGCTGCGTTTTTATGAAATTGGTTTACCCCGTTCTTTAAAGAAACCTCCCGCACTGAGAAATATTGTGCGTCTGTCACCCCAGAATTATTGGTGAGACCTCCTGGTAATAACTGTGTCAGATCAGCGATCGTGATAGGTTGCGTGTGTTCCAATGTTGATGCAGGAAGCAAGGAAACCGTACCCGGAGTCTTAGACTCGATGGCTGTTACCAAAATGTTGGGTAAATAGAAGGACAGAGTATCCGGTTGCTCTTGCCCGTGAAGGTAATTGCCCGGATGAAGTGATGATAATAAGAGAAATATCGTCACGATCCTTATTGGTATTTTGTACAAAGTTGAGTAACGCATAGTATTAGACCTATTTATAGCCAGATGACAATACTGAAGTTTTCCACCCCCTCCGAGGGTCGATTGAGGACTTGTCGTTTTGTTCGAGACTACCCTTTAAACGAAATCCCGCTGATAAGGCGGAATGAATGGGATGCCGATATTCCATTTCCGTACCGATACCCAGACGGGTTGCCGTGCGAGCAATAAAATCCTCGTTCACTTTTTGCATGTTCTGCTCTAGCTTGATTTCTGCTGAGCCATTCTCATCCTTCTGCGTTTCCTTCTCCCATTTGATCTCGGTACCATAGCCCGATACGATATACACGGACGGGCGGATACTTAGCTTGTTTTCTTTAGGTAGGCGGATTTGTCGAAAAAACGCAATCTCTCCGTGGAAGAGCCCTGTATATTGTTTGACCGTAAAAGGATATATGTAGAAATCATTTTCCAAACGATTCCATCCGACAGTCATTTGCCATGTGGATGCCTTTCCGCCCGAAGTATCATTCTTTGTCGCCTCGTAACTTAGTTGGGTAGATAACATCCGTTGCCTTGCTAGGCGATAGGTGGCGAATGTAGTCCATATGGCAGACGAGCTTGTGGTGGGATTCCGTTGTAATATGCGGTTGGCCGTAGTTTGGTTGAATCGGGCTGTGGGCGACCAGATATGCGTCCGCGATTTATTCGTTCGGGTAAAACGACCTTGGTAACTGATTTGATGCAGCCGTTCTTCCCAGCCTCTCAAGTTGCCGGAGTTATTTGGATTGTCCGCTAATTGCTGGGTCTCGTAGAAGAGATCATGGAAAAGACTCCAATGCTCTTTTAGGGTTTCCGTTTGCAAGGAAACACCTAGGCGTTTTCCTTGGCTGCGAAACAGGAAACTTCCCGATAATTCTTGCATCGGAAGCCAATAACCCAGAGGAAATGTATAAGTTTATCTTTACTATCCGTATCATACGTTAATTCCTCTGTACGATGGGTATAATGGATCGAGGCTCCAAAGCGTCTGCGTACTTGTTCGTAAACGATACCTCCTGATATCCGGATTAAGTGTGCCATCCCATGGTAGATATGGTAAGAGGAGCGATCTTCGTTGCTTGTAGCTGTATAGTCTCCATCTATCCCGACCTTGATTTTCGGGGATAAGACGTAAGCCGCTTGTCCATAGATCCTGTATTTCTCGATGCGTTGTGGCTCTCCCAAGGAATCGCCGGCCGTAATCAGATAGTCCGGTTGCGATAATAAATTCCATTTTCTCCCTTCCAGTAGGCTTTGCGACCAATCGATACCACCCGCCAGCCAAAGCAGACCCAGCTTTCGGTTACCGGATACATAAGCCCTATAGGTCTGTGTTTGATCCGGCTGGTCGCTGGCAGGTAAGGCAGCTTGATGGATCAAATAACTTAAACCAGCTTCCATAGCGCTGCCCTTAGGCACATAGCTGATGCTGACAGGATTGGCGGATAAAGCCCATGCGCTCTCTTGTTGAGCCCATGACCGTGAGGCATAGACAGATAGTGATATCATATATAGAATGATAGTGATCTTCATAGAGGCTTACCGTTTTAAGGAAGGTGGAGTTTTCTCGAAATCCTCGGCGGTGTTATTGGAATCTTTCCAGCGGAAGCGTTTCCCCTCTTGCTCATATTTCCGACGCATTGCCAGGCCGGAACCGCCGGACGTGGCTATACCCGGACTCACATCCATAGAAGATGGGATACGTGTGTAAGCTACCGTAGAGGTTGAAGAGACGAAATTCGCGATATCCAGCACCCAATCAGCGGGTATATGGAGGTATTTTAGCGTATTGAAACTCTCTGGTTCTTTTTGGATGTGATCCGGATTGGCGATCCATTCTCTTAAGTCCGTTTTGGGACGGAACAAGAGGATCGTCGGGCCGTTCATGGAAAACAGATAGGAGAAACCGGTGCCACGCCATACCAAGTTTAGAGGTTTTACACCGGCGGAGATTTGGCTTCCGGTCAAGATAGGATCCCAAAAAGCCCATTCCACGCTGGATAAATCGAGCGAGGCCGGAACTCCCACTTCGCTATTGGTATGGTTTATGGCGTTAATCGCTATTGTTTGTCGCTCCCCCGGTTGAATGGGATATTCGGTTCCCGTTCCCGGAAACTCCCAGCACATCATGAATAAAGGTATTTCTTTCATATCGGTATGGAGCATCCATCCGGAAGGCTTTGTCACGCTTACGGGTCCTGCTTGTGCGATACATAGGCCATCTAGGAAAATCAAGTCATCGGAGTTATTGACCAACGTGAGGTATTGATCTTTGTTATAGACATTTTTCCCGTCAGGCCAGAGACAACCGCTGAAATAAATTCTCGCTAATCAGTAGACGGCCTCGTTCGGACACTTCCAAAGGTATTTCCACGGATCGTTCTTCTCCATTGGCCTCGAACTGGATATTGGAGAGGCTACCACTCAATATATAATCCCTGTTGCCAGTCGTGGTTTCCTGATTTGCGGAGATTGCGCATATGCCAGCGGTTAGTTCAAATAGAGCTAGTCCATTTGTGTCGGTGGTCGTGGTGTAGACACAGCCTATACTTTGATTGATTAGTGTGACCGGGATATTCGCCAAGGAGATATCTACGTATCCGGAAGGTTTCTTCAATTGGATATGGATACTCCCCGTTTTGAAATACTCATTCTCGCATCCTGCCAGAAAACACAGACAGAGCAGGTGGGTGAGGAGAGAAAAATGTTTGTCTATCATGAATATGAGGCATTGTGCTTAATAATTGTAGACAAATATATGTGATTTTTTTATATTTCCATTTAGGAGCTAAAAACATTAACATGTGTTCTTCTTATTTCGGTAGCTTCAGCACGAACCGGATCAAGGCCACGAACACCTTCCCATACCGGTCCAGCTTGATTTGCCCACGCCCCGGATGTCGCTGAACTGGTCCAAGGTGACCGGTTTCTTCTCCACCATGTCTTCCAAAGAATCGTCGGAGAAGATGATATAAGCCGGCGTATGCTCTCGCTCGGCGATTTGCTTGCGAAGTTGGCGGAGGGAGTCCAGCAAGGTCTCGTCCGTAGAGGCGGACCGGATCGGCCGGATCGGCTGGGCCTTGAAGGAGGATTTCCGCTCGCCTCTCCGGACGGGGCGTGTCAGCTCATCCGGTTCCCGATAGATGACGAGCTGGGCCTTTTGCTCCCCGTACAGGACACGCCTGCCTAGCGGGGTCATCCGCAAGACACGCTCGGCGGCGTAGTCGATCTCCATGTACCCGAGTTGGATCATCTGGTAAATGTACTCCTTCCATTCTTTATAAGAGAGATCCCGTCCGGCTCCGTACGTCTTTAGCTTATCGTATCCTCTCTCCAGCAGCTCCGCGCGGGCGGAGGCACGGAGTATGTCGATCAGCATCTGCATGCCCACGTGCTCGCCGGTCCGGATAACGGCGCTCAGCGCCTTTTGTATCAAGACACTGCCGTCGAAACGTTGCGGAGGGTTCTTGCACACGTCGCAGTTGCCGCAATCATGGTCCGCCTCCTCGCCGAAGTAACTTGAGCAGGACACGGCGGCGGCACATATCGGACTCGCAATACCGTCTCATCCGGTTTAGCTTCTCCAAGTTCACCTCGCTTTGGCCACTCTCCTCGCGAAACGGCGAAGTACGATCAAGTCGCTCAAGGAATAGAACAGGAGGGCATCGCTTTTCATCCCGTCCCTTCCGGCACGGCCGATCTCTTGGTAGTAGTTCTCGATACTCCCCGGCATGCTGTAATGCACGACCCAGCGGACATTGCTCTTGTCGATACCCATCCCGAAGCTACCGTGGCGCACACCACGTCCACCCGGTCGTTGATGAAATCGTTTTGGGCCTGTTCCCGTTGGGCGGGCAGGAGGCCGGCGTGTAGGCGATCGCTTGATATTATACATCGCCAACTCATCGGCCAGCTCGGTCGTATCGTTGCGGCGCATGCAATAGATGATACCGCTCTGCTCCCGGTGCCCCCGGATGAAATGGACGATGGCGGCGATCTTCTCTTTTCTTGTTAAGCCCTCGGCGTACCGTGAGGGAGATGTTCGGGCGGTCGAACGATGATATGAACGTTTGGGGCGTACGAAGCCGTAACTGCTCTAGGATATCCTTCCGGGTGATTTTATCGGCGGTAGCGGTCAGGGCCAGACCGGGACTTTCGGGAAACGTTCCTTCAATATCGCCAGTTGCGTGTATTCCGGACGGAAGTCATGTCCCCAATGCGATACGCAATGTGCCTCGTCGATAGCGATGAGCGAGATGTCCAGCCGGGGCAGGAACCAGTCCGCCTCCATCTTGATCCGTTCCGGGGAGATATACAATAATTTGATCTTGCCCTGCACGCAAAGTTGCTTCACCTGTTGTTGCTCCTCTTCCGGCATCATACTGTTCAACGCCGCCGCAGGGATGCCGTTGCGATCAACCCTCTACTTGATCCTTCATCAAGGCGATCAAGGGGGACACCACCAAAGCCGTACCCGGCAGATAGATAGCCGGTAGCTGAAAACAGATCGACTTGCCTCCACCCGTGGGCATCAGCACCAACGAGTCCTCTTTCTGTAAGATACGCTGTATGATGTCCGCCTGCAAGGGACGGAAGGAGGTATATCCGAAGAACTTTTTCAGTAGTAGTAATAATTCTTTCATATCGCTTTACGGGCATAAAAAGCGCAAAGATAGTTTATATCATAAAGTTTTACTACCTTTGCCCACATTATTTACATAACGAGCCGTGATGGCTCACCCTATTTTAGAATGACATTTGAAGATTTAGATTTGATAGAGCCGATACGTAAGGCTCTCGTGCAAGAAGGTTATACGACTCCAACACCTATACAATCAGAAGCGATTCCCATCGTTTCGCAAGGTTATGATTTATTGGGTTGCGCCCAGACAGGAACCGGTAAGACGGCGGCCTTCTCCATCCCGATTATCCAGCGGTTATATCTCCAGAAGAAGAAAGGTTACAAACGGGGTATCAAGGCATTGATCCTTACGCCTACCCGTGAGCTTGCCATCCAGATCGGAGAGAGCTTTGCCGCTTACGGCCGTTTCGCTGGATTACGCCATACGGTGATATTCGGGGGAGTAGGGCAAAAGCCCCAGACGGAAGCCTTGGAAAGAGGCATCGATATATTAATCGCTACGCCGGGACGTCTGCTGGACTTGATCGGACAAGGATTCATCCACTTGGATACCTTGGAGTATTTCGTCTTAGACGAAGCGGACCGTATGTTGGACATGGGCTTTATCCATGACATCAAGCGTATTTTACCGCTATTGCCCAAGAAACGCCAGTCCTTGTTCTTCTCCGCTACCATGCCCCCTGAGATCGAGCGCTTGGCAGGTACGATCTTGAGCGAGCCGCAAAAGGTGGAAGTAACCCCGGCCTCATCGACCGTGGACGCGATCGACCAATCCGTTTATTTCGTCGAGAAGGCGAGAAGATCAACTTGCTGAAAAGCTTGTTGGAGAACCCGGAACTGGAATCCGTATTGATCTTTACCCGTACGAAACACGGGGCGGACAAGTGGCCCGTGTCTTGTCGAAAGCGGAGATAGGGGCGGAGGCGATCCATGGCAAC
>ENA-OQAS01001625-OQAS01001625.1-human-gut-metagenome-genome-assembly--contig:-NODE-1625-length-10309-cov-1.774308_pt1 | contig 10309 bp, 20 predicted proteins | sample MGYA00242733_ERZ504523 | MGnify/ENA primary metagenome ERZ504523 (study PRJEB26092, sample SAMD00036239) | human gut metagenome | host: Homo sapiens | study: EMG produced TPA metagenomics assembly of...
CTTGATGTATTCCGTGTTACTTCGGGTTTTTACTTCTACGATAATCAATCCGTTGTCCTTGGTGGCAACAATGTCCAGTTCCAAACGGTTTTTCCGCCAGTTCCGGTCGCGTATCACATATCCGTTATGTTCCAGATAAGCCGCAACCGCATCTTCTCCGGCTTTTCCCAGAGCATTATGTATTGCCATAGTACAATTTTCTTTCTTTCAGTACAAAAATACGTTTTTTCTGCTTTGTTTTTACAGAAGTAAAGCTAATTTTGCAAAGAAATATGAGAAAAAGAGACAAAACGTGTGCAAAAGCAACACCGGAAGAACCTAAACGCGAGCAGCGCATGGTATGCCTGATGAGCGAAGAAGAGCTGCGGATTGTGGATCGTTATCTGGAGAAGTATAAGATAACGAACAAATCGCGCTGGCTGAGGGAAACCATTCTCATGTTTATCCATAAGAATATGGAAGAAGATTATCCTACACTGTTCGGTGAGCATGACATGCGAAGATGAGAGTGGTGGAATAGGATAGATGTGCGATGTGGAATGAGATAAACTGCAAGTAGTAAGAATTATGACAAATACGGATTATATGAAGCAGGCGCTTTTGGAAGCGCAAAAAGCAGGTGAGCGGGGTGAAGTGCCCGTTGGTGCCGTTGTTGTTTGCAAAGACCGTATCATTGCCCGTGCCCATAATCTGACTGAAACGCTGACGGATGTCACTGCACATGCCGAAATGCAGGCTATCACTGCCGCCGCTGCTACGCTTGGTGGCAAATATCTGAACGAATGTACTCTTTATGTGACCGTTGAACCGTGCGTGATGTGTGCCGGTGCCATAGCATGGGCACAAATGGGACGCTGGTATTTGGTGCGGAAGATGAGAAACGGGGATACCAGCGTTATGCGCCGGAGGCTTTGCATCCTAAAACTGCGGTAGTGAAAGGAGTATTGGCGGATGAATGCGCTGCATTGATGAAAGACTTTTTTGCTGCAACGCAGATAATACTTTTCTGAAAAATTTCGCTATAACAGGTTTGCTTTGTAGTGCGGAATACAAATAAATTATCTTACGGGATAATTATTGTGTAATGATATGACTCTCTGCAATTGTTATTCTTCTTTGATTTCTTCGAAATCCACATATTCCCCCTCGTCCTGGGAAAACAGTTTCTTGTGCCTGCCATGTGCGGTTTCTTCTTTTATCCTTGTTTTAGGTTCTTCGTTGGAAGAAGAGCCGGACTGTTGTCTGTCATTGAAAGAATACCCTCTTCCGGATTGATAATTTCCATTGTCGTTCCGGTAAGTGTTTGATGAGCGGCGGCTACCCAAGCCGAAAATACTCCGGATAACAGTGCCGATGATGCTAAGTCCGATAAGCAGGATGGCGATTATAATGATAAATAAAAATCCTAAAAAATGAAACATGGGCTAATGTCTTTTTATGTGTTCGTTTTCAGCGAACGATAATACAACAACCGTGCCAAGAAAATGTTTACTTACGCTTTCCTGTGAGAAGTGACAGCAAGATATACCATACAATTACCGCTGCGAAACCACTGACTTTCAAACAAACAAGAAGCGGAATACAGATAATCAGGAAACTGAAACTTACTTTGTTGTCTTTCCATGAGAGGCTCTTGAATTTCAATGAGAACATCGGTATTTCCGATACCAGCAACCACGAAAACAAGCAAACCAATGCTAAGAGATAAAGCGGATTAAAGCTCTCCGAGATAAGTATGGGATGTATTCCCGCCACTAACGACGCCCAAAAAAGGGCATTGGCAGGAACCGGTACGCCGATAAAGGAACTGGTCTGGCGGGTGTCGTTGTTGAACTTAGCCAGACGCAACGCCGAGAATACGGAAATAAGGAATGCTGTGTAAGGCATATAAGGAGCGATGAACTCTATGGATGCCGGATAATGCATTTCTTTAAATAAAGAGAACACTATTAGTGAGGGCGCTACGCCGAAACTTACATCATCCGCCAGCGAATCCAAGTCTTTGCCGATGGGAGAGTGTGCATTCAGCAGACGTGCATCATGCCGTCGAAAAAATCGAATACGGCACTGAGGATAATGAATGCGAGCGCCAGGTTATAGTTGGCTTCAAAAGCCATGACGCAGGCGATACACCCGGAGAACAGGTTCAGGCAGGTTAAGGTATTCGGTATGGAGCGGGTAATGCAGTTTGCCATTGTTACTTGAGTTTTGCTATTACGGTCTGGTTGCCGGTAGTCAGTTGTCCGAGTTTAACAAGAACTTCCGTACCCAGCGGAAGGAATACATCCACACGCGAACCGAACTTGATGAAGCCATATGTTCGTCGATATAACACTCTTCGCCCGGTTCGGCATAAGTTACGATACGGCGTGCCATGGCGCCGGCAATCTGGCGTGCCATGATTTCCACACCTTCGGGGGTTTCGATTACTACAGTGGAACGTTCATTGTCGGTGCTTGCTTTAGGCAACCAGGCCTTCATGAACTTGCCGTTCTGGTGAGATACCGACTTCACGGTTCCGTCCACCGGATACCAGTTGGCATGTACGTTGACCAGACTCATAAATATGGAAACCATGATACGGCGGTCATGGAAATATTCGGTTTCTTCAACCTCTTCCACTACCACAATCTTTCCGTCAGCCGGGGCAACCACGATTTTTTCAGTATTTTCCTGGCCGAACAAACGTATAGGACAACGGAAGAAGTTCACTAAAATGCCATAAACCACAAGGCTGATAACTGCCACTACGTAGAAAGGAATCTTACATTCCAAACCGAAGTAAAGCCCTGCGTTTACGGCGAGTATCAACAATAAACTGCCGGCCAATGTATGTGTTCCTTCACGGTGAATACGTATTTTCTTTAATTTTTTAAGTCGACCCATGTATCTTGTTTTATTCTTTCTAATGCAAATTATCTGCAAAAATAGGCTTATTTTGAAAATCTAACAAGAATTTAGTCATAGAATTACAGATGTTGATAACTTTTTGAGGAATATTTTTGTTAGATGTAGCATAGGTCGTACCTTTATGCTCACTTATAGAAAGGATAAATTTATGCAGGATTTTGTTCATTTGCACGTACACACCCAGTATTCACTTCTTGACGGTCAGGCCAGCGTAAGCCGGCTGGTAGACAAGGCGATGAAGGATGGTATGAAAGGTATAGCCGTTACCGATCATGGTAATATGTTCGGTATCAAGGAATTCACCAACTATGTCAATAAGAAGAACAGCGGTCCGAAAGGGAGATAAAAGACCTGAAAAAACGGATTGCCGGCATAGAGAGCGGTGAGATAGAATGTGAGGATAAGGAAGCGGAGATAGCGGCTTGCAGAGCAAAAATAACGGAAGCCGAAAATAAACTGTTCAAGCCCATTATCGGTTGTGAGATGTATGTGGCACGCCGCACGATGGACAAGAAAGAGGGTAAGCCCGACCAGAGCGGTTATCACCTGATTGTATTGGCGAAGAATGAAAAAGGTTATCACAATCTTATAAAGCTGGTGTCCCGTGCATGGACTATGGGATACTATATGCGTCCGCGTACCGACCGCAATGAATTGGAGAAGTATCATGAAGGATTGATAGTCTGTTCCGCCTGTATCGGTGGGGAGGTTCCTAAAAAGATTATCAACGACCAGTTGGAAGAGGCGGAAGAAGCCATCCGCTGGTATAAGAATCTTTTCGGGGATGATTATTATCTGGAATTGCAACGTCATAAGGCAACTGTTTCCCGTGCCAATCATGAGCTTATCCTTTACAGCAAAAAGCCAATGCCAAACTGTTGGAATATGCCAGGAAGTACAATATAAAAGTAATCTGCTCCAATGACGTTCATTTTGTGGACGAGGAGAATGCCGAGGCGCACGACCGCCTTATCTGTTTGAGTACGGGCAAGGATCTGGACGACCCGAGCCGTATGCTTTACACCAAGCAGGAATGGATGAAGACCAAGGCGGAGATGAACGAGCTTTTTGCCGATGTTCCCGAAGCGCTTTCCAATACACTGGAGATTTTGGACAAGGTGGAATATTACTCTATAGACCATGCCCCTATCATGCCTACTTTTGCCATTCCCGAAGATTTCGGAACGGAAGAGGAATACAGGCGGAAATATACGGAAAAAGATTTGTTCGACGAGTTTACGCAGGACGAAAACGGAAATGTCGTCTTGGACGAGGAAGCCGCCAAAGCCAAAATCAAGCGTTTGGGCGGTTACGAAAAACTTATCGTATTAAATTGGAAGCCGACTATCTTCCAAACTGGCATTTGACGGTGCCAAACGGCTTTACGGTGACCCGTTGTCGGACGAAGTGAAAGAACGTTTGGTTTTTGAGTTGTACATTATGAAGACGATGGGTTTTCCCGGTTACTTCCTGATTGTACAGGACTTTATCAATGCCGCCCGTACGCAATTGGGCGTTTCGGTGGGACCGGGACGTGGTTCGGCTGCCGGTTCGGCCGTGGCATACTGCTTGGGCATAACCAAGATAGACCCTATCCAGTACGACCTGCTGTTCGAGCGTTTCCTTAATCCCGACCGTATTTCCTTGCCTGATATTGATGTGGACTTCGATGATGACGGACGCGGTGAAGTATTGCGCTGGGTAACGGAAAAGTATGGTCAGGAGAAGGTGGCGCATATCATCACGTATGGTACTATGGCAACCAAACTGGCCATCAAGGATGTCGCCCGTGTACAAAAGCTGCCTTTGTCGGAATCCGACGTCTGGCAAAATTAGTTCCCGATAAAATTCCCGATAAGAAACTGAATCTTCCCAATGCCATCGCTTATGTACCTGAGCTTCAGGCTGCAGAAGCATCGCCCGACCCGTTGGTGCGCGATACGTTGAAGTATGCCAAGATGCTGGAAGGTAACGTGCGCGGTACGGGTGTGCATGCCTGCGGTACGATTATCTGTCGTGACGACATCACCGACTGGGTTCCTGTGAGCACGGCAGATGATAAGGAAACGGGAGAGAAGATGCTCGTTACCCAGTACGAAGGTTCGGTCATTGAAGATACCGGATTGATTAAAATGGACTTCCTGGGACTGAAGACCCTTTCCATTATCAAGGAAGCCGTTGAAAATGTACGTTTACACCGGGGACTGTCGTTGGATATCGACAAGATTTCCATTAAAGACCCCGCTACCTATAAATTATACTGCGACGGACGGACTATCGGTACCTTCCAGTTCGAGTCCGCCGGCATGCAGAAATACCTGCGCGAGTTGCAGCCAAGTACTTTCGAGGATCTGATTGCCATGAATGCTCTTTATCGTCCGGGACCTATGGACTATATCCCTGACTTCATTGACCGTAAATGGGGACGCAAGCCTATCGAGTATGATATTCCCATCATGGAGAAATATCTGAAAGATACCTACGGCATTACCGTCTATCAGGAGCAGGTGATGCTTCTGTCCCGTTTGTTGGCAGACTTTACCCGTGGTGAGTCCGATGCCTTGCGTAAGGCAATGGGTAAGAAACTGCGCGACAAGCTGGATCATATGAAGCCGAAGTTCATTGCTGGCGGACAGAAGAACGGACACGATGCGAAGGTGCTCGAAAAGATTTGGGCGGACTGGGAGAAGTTTGCATCCTATGCTTTCAATAAATCTCATGCCACCTGCTATTCATGGGTTGCCTATCAGACGGCGTTCCTGAAAGCCAATTATCCGGCAGAGTATATGGCCGCCGTAATGAGCCGAAGCTTGTCCGATATAACGACGATAACCAAACTCATGGACGAATGTAAGTCCATGGGCATCAAAGTGCTTGGCCCCGATGTGAACGAATCGAACCTGAAGTTTACCGTGAACCCCGAAGGTAATATCCGTTTCGGATTGGGTGCGTGAAGGGAGTAGGTGAGGGTGCTGTGCAAAGTATCATGGAAGAGCGTGCGAAGAACGGGCCTTATACCGGTATTTTCGATTTTGTGCAGCGGGTCAATCTGAATGCCTGCAACAAGAAGAACCTGGAATGCCTTGCCCTTGCCGGTGGTTTTGACAGTTTCCCTGAGCTGAAGCGCGAACAGTATTTTGCCGTCAATACCAAGAATGAAGTCTTTATTGAGACATTGGTGCGCTATGGCAACCGTTATCAGGCAGATAAGGCGGCAGCGGTCAACTCCCTGTTCGGTGGAGAAAATGTAGTGGACATAGCCACTCCCGAAATTCCGCAGGCAGAACGTTGGAGTGATCTCGACCGGTTGAACAAGGAGCGGGATTTGGTAGGCATTTATCTCTCCGCTCATCCTTTGGATGAATATGCCGTGGTGCTGGAATATGTTTGTAACACACACATGGCGGAACTGGAGGACAAGACCGCTCTTGTGGGACGTGAAATAACTATGGGGGGCATCGTTACTTCCGTCCGCCGGGGCATCAGTAAAAACGGCAATCCTTATGCATTGCCAAGATAGAGGACTATTCCGGGTCGCAGAGTTGCCTTTTTTCGGAAACGACTGGGTGACTTACCAGGGATACCTGGGCGAGCGTACCTTCTTTATATAAAGGCGCGCTGCCAGCCTAAACAGTGGCGGCAGGACGAATTGGAGCTGAAGATTACCTCAATGGAACTGCTTCCCGATGTAAAGGAAAACTGATAGAGAAGATAACGATCCTTATCCCGCTCGGCGTGCTGAACAAGGCATTGGTGACGGAATTGGCGGAACTGACGAAGGAGCGTCCCGGTACAACGGAACTTTACTTTAAAGTGACCGACCCGGAGAGCAAGATGACCCTTGACCTGGTGTCCCGTCCGGTGAAGCTTTCCGTAGGCCGTGAGCTGATCTCTTATTTAAAAGAGCGTCCGGAGCTTGATTTTCGGATAAATTAATTATCTTTGCTTCACTGATGGCAGTAGGCGGATAATGCTGATACTGTACTGTTGAATTGATATTTAACTTAATATTTAGAAGAAATGGCATTAGAAATTACAGACAACAACTTCAAGGAAATCCTGGCAGAGGGTAAACCTGTGGTAATTGATTTTTGGGCGCGTGGTGCGGACCTTGCAAATGGTGGGTCCTATCATTGAAGAACTGGCCGGCGAATATGAAGGCAAAGCGCTTATCGGTAAATGCGATGTAGACGAAAACGGAGATGTTGCCGCCGAATACGGTATTCGCAATATTCCTACCGTACTGTTCTTCAAGAATGGAGAACTGGTGGACAAGCAAGTGGTTCTGCTCCTAAACCGACTTATGCAGCGAAAATTGAAGCACTGTTGTAAGGTGGTGGTACTATTAATCCTTTAAAGATATAAAGCTATGGGACTGGAAGACGATTTTTTGAAGAATGATCTCGATGATGAAAAGACCATTGAGTACATCAAAAACTATTTGCCGCAGGAGTTGAAAGAGAAGTTCTCTGACGATGAGTTTTATTATTTTCTCGATTTGATTGACGAGTATTATTCCGAGAGCGGCATCCTCGATGTGCAGCCCGACGGTGACGGATATATCGAAATCGATCTGGGAAAATCGTAGATTACATCATCAAGGAAGCTCATAAAGACGAAATGGGCGATTATGATCCGGATGAAATCCTTTTCATCGTGCAGGGCGAAATGGAATACACGGAGTCATTGGAGGATGAGTAATTCACAGTTTGGATTATAATGAAAAAGGAAAGGCGCGGGATGAAAACCTGCGCCTTTCCTTTTTTCCTGTATGTTGTATATCAGTCTTTCCGTTTATGCTACCGGCGGAGTATTCAGAAAAAAGAATACCGCCGTGCCGATAAGTATCATTCCCAATACGCCGTAAAACCAGCGTGCTTGCCGGCGGCCTACATTCCGTACGACAAACTGCGTGTTCTGGGCGGTAAAGAACCAATCCCAATCTAAGATTGCAGCCAGCAGGGAGATAATTCCCGCAACGGCAAAGATACCCTGAACGATGTACTGGCTCATGTAGTGCGATTAGCGGTTGATGATTAACGGCCGGTACTAATCCAGCGGTTGCAGTGTAACTTCCCGTTCACCGTTTTCTATCTCTTCGATAGTGACTTTCACGGTATTTCCCGGCAGCAGCTCTTCAATCAGTTCCGGCCATTCGATGAAGCAGAGCGCACCGCTGTACAGATAATCTTCGTATCCCATATCGTACACCTCTTCCAGTTTCTTGATCCGGTAGAAATCGAAGTGGTAAATCAACTCTCCGGCAATTTCGGAACGGTATTCGTTTACGATGGCGAAAGTAGGGAGGTAATGACATCGGATACGCCGAGCTCTTCGCAAACCGCCTTGATAAAGGTGGTCTTGCCGGCTCCCATTTTGCCGTAAAAAGCAAACACGGTATTGTCGCCCATTGCCTCGACGAACCGGTGGGCGGCTTCATGAATCTGGTCTAATGACTGAATCTTGATTTCCATTATTTTGTATTTTTCTGCAAAGATAATGCAAACCGAGAGCATAAAAAATGAACGTGCTCATTTTTTATGCCGAGGCGCAGCTTATCTTCGCTTTTTCTGCAAAGATAACCAAAAACTTTTTCCCCCTTTACAGATTGCATAAATAATAATGGAGAAGAAGATGATGGCTGCTCCCGAAGGAACATTGAGATAGTATGAAATGAGCAGTCCGCCCAGCAACTGAGGTAACCGATGCCCACAGACAGCCAGATGATGCGGTGAAACCTATGCGAAAAGAGATTGGCAGTCATCTGCGGGATTGTCAGCAATGAGATGACCAGCACGATGCTACCATACGCAGGCAGGCTACGATAGTCAGTGCAATGAACATCATCAGTACATACTCAAAGGTCTGTACGGGTATTCCTTGCGAGCGGGCGAATTCGCGGTCGAATGCCACATAGATTATCGGATGCAGGAAAAACGAGAAGAACAGGATGAGCAGTGCTGCCAGTCCGCCCAGCAGGGCGATGTCGCCAAACGTAATAGTCAGGATATTCCCGAACAGGTAGGCGGAGAGGTCGGGTGCAAATCCGGGAGACAGGAATGTGAATATGATGCCCAATGCCATTCCCAGTGTCCAGAATACTGCAATGGCAGAGTCCTCGCGCATGTCTTTCCGCTTGCTGAGCCATTCCACGCCGAATGCCGACAGTACGGAAAAGACGCTGCCGACAGAATCGGTGAAATCCCCGCATACAGTCCCAGGCCTATACCGCCGAAAGAGGCATGCGTCAGTCCGCCGCTGATAAAAACCAGCCTTCGGGTGACGATGTACGTACCGATAATTCCGCAGACAATGCTTGCCAGCAGACTGCCGATGAGGGCATGTTGAAAGAATGTATATTGTAAAAGTTCCATGCGGCGGGGGTTAGTGATTATTTCTTCTTTCTCCTACAATCAGGAATACTTCGTCTTTTATATTGTCGGGCAGTGCAATGCCGCGCAGTTGCAGGCTGCGCACCCACCCTGCCACGTCTTCCGACTGCATGGTGTAGAACACGTCACGGAACTCATCTTCCTGTTCGGGCGTATACTCGTCGGGAGCGGTTCCGATGTATTTGTCCAGCTCCTCGTCGTCATAGTATTCTATCTTCTTGCTGACGGCGGCGAGCAGGCTCTCTTTTTCGCATACCTCGTGCTGTCCGCAACATTCCGCATCCACTTCCTGCACTTCGGGCATAGCGTCCAGTTCGCCATTGTCAATTTTCTTCTGGAGTCTGCGGTTGCGTACGGTTCCGGCTATGGCAGCTACGACGGCAAGGGCAATCAGGCTAATAATCAGTATCCACATACGTTCTCTTTCCTTGAAAAAAAGTGTCCTTATACAATAGAACGGACAAAGATACACATTGTTTTCGTATCTGCCCGCTTTTGAACAGGCAAAAAGAAAGTGTGCCGGAATGCTTTTCGGTCGTCATGCAATCAGGCTGTCCGCAGCGGCGCGTCGGGCGATGTTAGTGCAGATGGTAAAGCCTGCTTGCTTCAAATCTTCCCAATAGCCCGGATAGGATTTGGATACTACCTGGGCTCGTCAATCCTTATCTGCGGCAGTGCGATGCAGGCGGGGGCAAATGCCATTGCCATGCGGTGATCTTCGTAGGTGGCGATAACGGGAGCGCTTTCGGCAGGGCAACGTTCACCCTCCCACAGCAGGATGCTGTCCTGCTCGGAACGTACCGCATAGCCTAATTTGCGCAGTTCGGCGATAAGGGCGGTGATGCGGTCGGTCTCCTTGATTTTGAGGCTTTGCAGGCCGGTGAAGCGGAAAGGGATATTCATCAGGCAGCAAGTGACGACAAAGGTCTGCGCAAGGTCGGGAATATCTACCATATCTTCTTCAAGACGGTCAACGGGCGTCCCTGCAAGCGTGAGCCGTACCCCTT
>ENA-OQAS01001627-OQAS01001627.1-human-gut-metagenome-genome-assembly--contig:-NODE-1627-length-10308-cov-1.961890_pt1 | contig 10308 bp, 9 predicted proteins | sample MGYA00242733_ERZ504523 | MGnify/ENA primary metagenome ERZ504523 (study PRJEB26092, sample SAMD00036239) | human gut metagenome | host: Homo sapiens | study: EMG produced TPA metagenomics assembly of...
GCGAAGCACGGTTCCTCGATCTGTACGGCTCGCCGGACGCACGGGACGAAACGATGGTGGACCTGCTGCGTGTCACCATCGAAAACGGCATCGTAACCGAGATTTTCATGGGACGTTATGAGTAAGCAAAAAGGACTTCGTCAAAACGAAGTCCTTTTTGATATGGCTGGTTACTTGATGATTTGATACATGCGCTCGATGGTTACAATGGACTGCTCTGCGGTGTAGCCGTCCGTCGGGCAGAACTGATTGTTCTCCTTGCCCTGCATGATGCCGGTCTGGCGCATGGCGTAAACGCTGTCGCGCGCCCAGTCGCCGATTTTGACATCGTCAGCGAAGGCCTTTTCGGAAACCACGTCCGTCTTGCCGCCGAGTACCTGATACAGCCGGTCAAGCATGGCGGCAGCTCCTGGCGGGAGATGGTCTTGTACGGACGGAAGGTGCCGTCCTCGTAGCCGGTGACAATGCCGAGTGCGGCGGCATTGTTCACGTTCGGGTCGTTCCTGCAGTCGGTGAACTTGGTTTCCAGAGCCGGAATCTCCTTGTTGGGATAAATCTTGTTGTACAGGTTCATCGCCAGCATGGTGAAGTTTTCGCGGGTAATGTCCAGCCTGGGATAGGAGAATGACTCAGTGAGACCGTGCTCTCCTGCGGCAGCTACTTCGGTTTTGGCCCAGCTGCTGTACTCCTTGACGTTTGCGGGCAGCAGGGTTTCGCCGCCCTTGCCATCCAGCAGATAAGATTTTGTGCCGCTGCTGCGTGTGCCGATAAAGTGCTGATCGTACCAGAAATCTGGTTAAAATCGTACTTGCCGACAAATTTTTCGGTTTTCGGGTCAAACAGACCGTAGGTGCCGTTGCCGCTCGTATTTGACTTGTCAATACGTTCCCACTTAGTGCTGCCGGTCTTTGCGATGAAGAAATCGGCGTACCAATCCGGTACCATGTCGATGTCATCGAGGATGATGTTCATGTCTTTGTCGGCCAGAGCACAGAAGGTGACATCCTCAACCTGTGTGGTTGGACCATCGCCGGAATACGGGTCATATACCGGCTTTTTCACGTTTTTGAAGAGCACGAACACATTGCTGTTTGGCTCATACGTCGCAAGCTCATAACCGGACGGCAGCTTCATCGGCGTCAGTTTGCCGGTTTCATCGGCGAACCAGTAGTTGGGTGATGATCAGCGTCGTACTGGCTAACCAGTGTTTCCGTGCCGTCAAGCGCAATGTAATAATCGTACTCCACAGGAACAACCAGCTTGCCGGTTGCTTTGTCCAGAATACCATACTTGTGTGTGCTGTCAGCTGTTAGGTTAACCAAATACTGTTTCGCGTTGAGGTTCGAGAGGATAATCTCGCAGTTTTCACCGGTAAAGCCGAGCGTTTTCACCTGACCGTAATCCTTGATCTCCTGCTGTACCTTAGTCATAGCCGATTGCAGCGTATCCTGTGCCGCACTGGGCAGTTCCGCCGCCTGTGCCGAGAACAGCAATGCACCGCTCACCACAACACCGATTAACGCCTTCTGAAACCGTTTCATATTTTTTCCTCCTTTTCACTGTTAATGCTTATACGCTCTATCCTGTATATGACAATAACGAATGCCATCGACAGCACGGCCGCTGCTGCGGTGGGGTCATTGCCATATATTAGCTTAGACGTTTGTTCCGTATGGTTTGTTCCGCCTGTTTCAAAATTTTTTCTCGGACATCGAACCGGTACGCCAAATGCATAGCCGGAACGCATGGAACGCGTACCGTATGCGCGTTTCTGCACAGAAGAACTGTTATATTTATTGTATAGCTTTTTCCGGAAGGACGCAACAGAAAAGCAGCAGAGGCGGGATTGAAAAATCCTCAAATCGGCGGCGCACATGTTTGACAGACCGTGCCCGTTCTGGTATAATATTTACACGCCGCCATGGCGGAACTGGTAGACGCAGGGGACTTAAAATCCCCCGGAGTTAAACCCGTGCCGGTTCGATTCCGGCTGGCGGCACCAAGAAAAAGCGCTGTATTCGCAAGATACAGCGCTTTTTTGTTGCAAATTTTGAGTGTCCGGAAAGTCTTTCTAACAGATTTCTAACAAATCGAATTTCCAGTTAATCATTGCGGGTGTAGAACGTGGCGCGGTCGGAGCCGTGGTAATAATTCACCACATGCACATGTCTGAATTGGTGTTTTCACTGCATTTGTTCGTGGGTAGTTGTCTTATCTATATCAATATTGTAGCCACGCTTATTTTTTGTCACGGTTATGGATTTACGATGAACATATTTATTGCCATAGATATCGCTGTACTGCACTTCAAATTTATAAGTACCGGTTAAGCTTGCCTCATGATAAATGAGTAGCCCGACATAGATCTTTTCTCCAATCGGTATAGAAACCGTGAAAGAACCTGCTGCGAGATTTTTTGTATCGGACTTGATTACAATCGTGGTATTTATGGCGCAGCCTTTTCCGATATTCATCATTTCGATGGGAATGTAGAATACTGGTTGCAAGTCTTCTCCGCATTCGCCTCGTTTTTCAGTATTCCATCCGGTTTCCCTTGTTCTGTTTTGTTCAGATGTTAATTTTTGGACGCATGTCAACTCGTCATCACAAAATATAAAATAATTTTTATCAAACGGGTATTCTTTATATTCTGGTACTTCAGGACTCGAGTTTTGCATTTCCGTCTTATGCATACTTTCCCAATCGACAGGATTGATACTCTGCCTGTCAAGCAGGTTAATAGCGAAATACGGCAAAACATCTCGTCGCTTGTCCTCTCTATACTGTTCATGGGACGCTCGAATCGAAATATGCACACCAACTACGGCCACAATAGCAGCTAAGATGGCAGCCAAAATTGTCCCATAATAAGAGAACACCTCTGCCGCGCCCCAAATCGTTATATAACCGCTATTACTTTGATAAAGCCAGTTGATTATCATCGGACCACCGAAAACTGCTAAAAATACTACAGTTCCAAGCAAACACCAATTATGCCACTGTTTCATTATATAAAATCTCCTGTATATGATTCCATTTCTAGACCGAAACTGCGATTGAAAAGCTCGATCATTGATTATTTTCTTACTCTATAGTTTACCATCAATCTAAAGTGCACACAACTATTGCGGTATAGATAGCTTGTGGCGGTTTGTCTATATTATAAAATGTGATTTAATACAAATAACTCGCTCATAAAATGTGAGCAAAGCAGAAATCTCGCTCTGATTTTGCACAATTGATTTTGAAATTTGCTATTTTGCGATTCAAAGCCCAGTATCGCATCTTTTGACGTGATACTGGGCCTCATGTTCAATTCCATTCCTCGGCCAGGAGAAAATCGCGGATATTTCGGTGCTTGATACCATTTCGGCTCATATCGAATTCATCGAGGGAAACAACATACTTCGGGAAGTTATCACGAATAGTATCGTATGCGCCGAATTCACGATTCACCGTTTCTTCCGATGCCAGCAGATACGTGACCTGAACATACAGTTTCTCGCCGCGTTTGTCGCATACAAAGTCGATTTCTTTATCACCTGTTCTGCCGACAGTGACCTTGTAGTCCCGGCGCAGCAATTCCAGATACACGATATTCTCCAAGATGAGATTGATGTCCCGCATATTTCCGCCGAAAACAGCCTCGCGGATGCCGTGATCAGCAATATAATACTTCTCGTTGGAAGTGAGGATCTGCTTGCCCTGCAAATCTTCTCGCTTCACCTGATAAAACAGATAAGCCTCGCAGCAGTATTTGATATAGTTCAAGATCGTTTCTGGGGCGACGGTGCGCTGCTCGCTTTTCAGAAACTTTGCAAGAGAAGTTGCGGAGAAGGTTGTACCGACATTGGCGATCACATAAGCAATAATTCGCTCCAGCAAATCGACATCCCTGATTTTATTTCGCTGCACGATGTCCTTGAGCTGGACGGAGTTGAATAGATCATGAAGATATTGCTTGGATGGAGCATCTGCGTAGCAGAGGTTCGCAAGGTAAGGCATGCCGCCGGCAAGCAGGTATTTTTGGAAACACTGCTGGCTGGACTCGCTGGGGGAAATTGAACGATATAGCTCCATGAATTCTCCGAATGAGAACGGGTAAATCACGAACTCCACATATCGCCCACCCAAATAAGTCGCAAGCTCACCGGACAACAGCTTTGCATTTGAGCCGGTGATGTAGATGTCGCAATCTAACGAAAACGCGGAAAGATTGATGCACTTTTCCCAGTCCTTGACCTCTTGTATCTCGTCAAAGAACAGATAGATCTTGCCTTCCATTGCCGCAGCTCGCTTGGTGATCTCATCGTGCAGAGCCTGAGCGGTTTGTAGACGAGAATAGCTCATATCTTCAAAGTTGATGGAGATAAACTGCTCAGGGCTGACACCGGACTCCATGAGTTCCTGTTTGATCAGTTCCAGCATGACCGACTTTCCACAGCGGCGGATACCGGTCATGACCTTGATAAGATCTGTTCCGATAAACGGACGGATGCGCTCATATATAATTCGCGTTTGATCATAAAGCTTAGCTCCCTTCCTGTGGCTGACCATAGCATATCACATTTACAGATGATACTCAATAATAAAATTTGAATTTTATAAGTTATAACTGTTAAAATTCAAAATTCGACAAAGAATTTCAGACCCTTGTAAAAGACTTCGTCCATAAAAACTTGCTGCATATAAAGAGAGAAAATCGCCCGGTTACATACATAACCGAGTGATTTTCTTTACCTGTTTTTGCAGTTGTCGCAGCGCTTTTTGCAGCGTTTGCCGGACTTTTCGCCAAAAATTCGCGAATCATGCCCCAGCGGCATTTGTGATTTTCGCAGGCGTAGTCATGCAGAGCCTCGAGCGCATGCAGACGCTCTTTGAGCTCGGCGCCTTTGAGGTCCATCTGGTTCTCTTTGATCAGTCGGCGGTTTGTCGTAAAATCTCCTTCGTGCCAGAGCAGCAGGGCAATGGCTTTCTTGCCGTCGCGTCCTGCTCGGCCCGCCTCCTGTGTGTAGTCGTCCAAGCCGATTAAGGGAGCATGATGGATTACAAGGCGAATATCGGGGATGTTGACACCGAGACCGAAGGCGTTCGTCGCAACCATGATTTTCACCTGTCCGCTCGTAAACCGTTCCAGCCGAGCGGATTTGCCTTCGCATTTTCCGTGGTAGAATTCTGCGTCAAAACCCTGCTTGCAGAGGTAATGGTGCAGCTTTTCCACGTGTTTTATCGTATTGCTGTAGATGATGACACGCTCGCCTTTGTGCTTGCGTAGCTGTTTGCAGATGATCTCGCGTTTGCGCTGTTCAATCAGGTCGGCGTCCTTGCGGCTACCCAATCCATGCCCGACCTCAATGGCGTGCAGCTCAATGTTATCGCGCGTAACACTCCCGCGGATAACCGTAGCGTCCTCGATGCTCAGCTTTTCGAGAATGTATTGTTCGGTCGAGGGGGTTGCAGTTGCAGTGAAGGCACCGACGACCGGCGGATTCGAAAGGCTCTGCACGAACTCTCGGATCCGCAGGTAGTCCTCGCGAAATCCGGGGCCTTGCTTGCAGACGCAGTGCGCCTCATCAATCATGACACCCGCGAGATCAGCCTTGCGGAGCGCCACCTGTACCTTGCGATTCTGTAGCATCTCCGGCGTGACGAACAAGAGCAGCAGCTCGCCCTGCTCGATGCGCGCGAGGATAGTTTTTCGCTCGGTCGAGGACTGGAGGCTATTTAGGCAGGCGGCGGCAACGCCCTTGCCCTGCAGCTGCCGAACCTGGTCGAGCTCGAGCGCAAGGTGTGGTTCGATGACGATTGTCAGGCGTTCCTGCACCATAGCAAAGCTGGTAAAAATTAATGATTTTCCGGACGAGGTCGGCATCAGCGTCAGCAGGTTGCGGCCGTCTAAGAGGGTGGTCAGTGCGCGCTCTTGGAAAGGACGCAGGGCGGAAATGTTCAGTTCGTGCAGAGCGGTTTCAATGGTCATAGGTTGGGAACCTCCTTAATATTATTCAAACGGGTTGGCAATCTGGAGAAAACCGGCCTCACAAGCGCACAATTCGCACAGCGATTTTGCCTGTTGAAGAGCCGTATTTTCTCCGGATAGCCTAACAATTTAGATGTATCAAATGTACTGATTTTTACTTGTGATGCGATTAATTGCTCGTTTCACAAACGGATTCTGTTAAAATCAGTGCATGCGGAACTGGGTCGCCGTTGCGACCGCGAACGTTCTTGCCTACACTTTGCATGAGTCCGTTCTTATCCAGATATTGACGAAACGGCAGCGAGTCGCTTGCCCGCATGTTCAGGCGTTGGACCAGAAGTTTCGAAAAGTCGGTCTTGAGTTCGAAGGCAATGAACTGCTCGCCGTGCTGATTTGTGTAGCAAAATCCAAGGTGTGCCGGCGTCATCTCTCTCGCAGATGGAGCGACAACGTCACCGTACTGATCCGGGTCGCGGAGAATATTGGCGGCCAGTGCAAAGCGACGCTCGCGCTCAGCTCCTGCTGTTCCTGAGCAGCAATCATCCCCTGCATCCACGAAGTCAGCGTACCGCATTGCTCAGTGCTGTCGAACAGCACGCCATCTAGCACCAGTGCAACGGCCCACAGATAGGCCTGCGTGTAGGGAACCCCGTCAAGATGAAGGTGTGTAATCTGATCGTTAATAAAGTACGCCAAGTCCGATGCCTTCTTGAGGCATGCACCAAACGCCTTGCGCAGAACGGCGATCGCTTGAGGATTAACTGTCTCGAAAGCAGGCCAATCGAGTGCGCAGATTGTATTGTCGGAGGGCAATGCCTCACCAGTAAGGATAGGCAAGGTCTGGAGAGGGTGCTTAGCGATGCCGCAGGCAAGAAGCTCACAGTGGCGGTTTTGCATCTGGCGAGTCAACTCGCGCTGCACCGGTTCCTTGTCGAGTCGAACCAGAACCGGCTGACCGCAGACCTTTTCGAGCGTTGCAATGTCCTTCTTCTCTTGGAGCGTCAGCTCTAACAGTCGCAGGGCACACTGCCCATGCTATGACCGAAGGCAAAACCTCCCAGTACATTGCGCAGTGCGTCGTATTGCAGCTCAGCCGCAGATTCGTTGTCGCTGAGGCGCAATGCGGGGTAAAAAAACGGCTTGGCATCTTCCTGCAGGAGCGGCATCACTGTCGCCAGTAAGGACATAAGAATCGCCCATATAACTGCAGTCGGCGTTTCACGGATGGCCGCTGCAATCTGTTCTGTAGGAGGTACAATGCAGGCTCGCGTGTTGCACGCAAGCTGTTCGTTCCAACGGCTGGTGCGATCGATGTAGATCGGCTTCTTGAGGAACTTACGAGCAGTCAGCTGCCGGGACCGCTGCACCATGCCCCGTTCCTTTCCGGACATATTGATGCCGGCAATGCCGATGCCGTTTTCGCTCGCTGCGGCTTGAGATAGCGACAAGAATATCCCCTTTTTGTACAGAAATGCCGCTACTTCATACCGAATCAGACGATCATCGAGCAGGACGATCACATTGGCGCCGGCAGCGGCAGCATCTCTAAGAAGGTGTCACCATGATTGGCTAGGCTGCGTTTACCGGCATGGAGTTTTTCCGTCTGGTTGGTTTTGCTGCGTACAGCGGAGGCCCAGTCAGCAATGATCTTCCGCTGCTTCTCGGTGAACTGTTCGCAGAGGAAATTGCGTTTGAAGTTCTTCGGATGGTAAACCGGAACGGTTCGTCATCAAGCATCTGCCGAACCAGTTTTTTGACCAAATTGCGAATTTTCTTAATTTTTTTGGGATTCATAATTACCTTCCTTTCGTTTATAAAAAAGGGAGAAGTTCTCCCTTTTTAGTTGTTTTCGCCCGCCATAAGTGCCGCACTCATGATTTCGAGCGCACGCTCCTTGCTGCGGGCATCAACATGCGCGTAGCGCGTGGTGGTCAAGTAAGAAGCGTGGCCCAAGTAACTCTGAATCTCGCGCAGACTGCAACCTTCGTGCAGCAGAAGAGTAGCGCAAGTGTGTCGCAGGTCGTGAAAACGGATCTTCGGCAGGTCGCTGTGTGCAATCCGCCAGCGAAAGTGGTCGCTAACGTACTCGGGCGAGAGCAGCTGACCGTTCGCATCGATGAATACGTACTCAGCATCTGCGGTCCGGTATCGGCGCTTTTTCGCTCGGTTTTCCTCGATTTGAGCCTTGCGGCGTTCCAGCCGCTGGCGGATATCGTCCGACAGTGGGAATGCGCGGCGGCTCGCCTCGGTCTTGAGGTCGTTGCTGCGGACAAGCTGGCGCTTGCCGTTAATCCGGACTTCAGCGACCTTGTGCCGGATTTGGAGGGTGCCGGTCTCGAAGTCGATGTCCAGCCAGCGGAGTCCGAGGATCTCGCTGCGGCGCAGGCCGTAGATGACTCCAAGGCGGACGATATCCTCAATCGGGTCGCCCTCGAACAGCCGGAACAGCTGTCCAATCTGCTCCACGGAGAGTGTTTCGCCTTGGAACGTTTCGACACGAGGCGCTTTAACGCACTTTACGGGGTTTAAAATGGGCGCGCCGTTGCGGATCTCATCGTTGAACACCGACCTGATTAACGTCAGATGGTGCTGAACAGTGTTCGCGGACAGGCCTGCATCAAGCAGGAACGCGCAGTAGCTTTCCAGGGCGGTGGGCGATACCTCGTTCATAGTCAGGTCGAGCTTGCGGAAATACGGCAGCAGGCGTGCGGTAATATGCTCGTAGCCCTCGAAGGTGGAGGGTGCCACCTCGGAGCGCTTGCGCGTCATCCAGCGGCGGACGACCTCGTCGAACGGTACCTCACCGACTTCGGCCACAGCCCAGCCGGCTTGGCGGGAGCGGCGGTCGTAGTCCGCCTGCAACTCAACTAACTTCGCGTCGAGCAGCTGCTTGGCGCGGCGCTGGTTGCCCTGCACCGGCAGTCCGGTGCTGACCCATTTCTGGTGCAGCTTGCCGGTGCTGTCGGGAATGCGGAGCACAAGGTAGAACTTACCGTTCTTCTCTTGGAGCGTGCCGGTGACGGCTGATTTCATGTGTCTCATTTGGTTTTTCATCTCCTTTACAAGTGACAAAAGTTATGATAAACTGATATATATGAAAATCTGGCCAGATTTGTTTGCTTATTGTGCAAATATCATATCACGCGGTGGACGCTTTGACGATGCAGTTTTAGGGCGTTCTGGTTACACACTCACGGGGGATTTATTTTGAGACTAGTATTAGACAAAGAGAAACGGCCGCAGCCCGAAGGGACTACGACCGGTAAATGACGATATTTTCCAGAGCGAGCAGCACCGAGGGGTACGCTTGGTACTGGATCAGCTGCATACTTTTTTCACGGCATGCGAGCTGATGGACCTGCCGTTCGATAATCCGTTTGCGTTCTTTGTAAAACTCGATGACGTACTCCACCATCCGGACAAATTCCGCTTAGACGGCAAACCGGCAGATCTAAACGAATACCGATTTCTCCCTATGGGGGTGCTGTTGCTGTATGCGTGCTACGGCAACGACCTGTTCGCGTTATCCGATGCGGCGCATGATGCTCATTTCAGTACATTGTGGCAGCAACCCTCTCTTCGGTACATCGAAGACGAATTGAATCGGCTAGGTGTCAAGCAGACAATTTGCCGACTTGTTGCGCGCGCAGAGCGGCGAGATATTTATCGGCTTTACTCGGAGCTGATTCAGTTTAACGAAAATAACGCCTATTTCAGCCTGAGCAATGGTACACTCCCGCTGCAGGATGTTGCGTGCAGTGTGGAAATGCCTGATGTTTTCGTTCGGGATTTGTATCATCTGTTTCTCTCCTATTACGCAGTAGATCATAGCGGAACTTGCTCTATTTCTGCGCATGAGAAACTTCCGGCGGCAGCGCAGAAAATAATGGTGTATATGGAAGGCCTGTTAAATCTGCGCGCGTTGGAGCGAGACGCATTAAAAGATACGGTGAAAGACGCCGACATGCTGTCCAAGCATGTGGTGAAATTGCTTGATTTAACCAAAGATTATCCTTGCCTGTTTCATTCCACGCCGCACTGCCCGATACCTCCTTGCGCTGAACTTAAAAAGTTTTACACGCAGGTTCATAGTGATAAACCCGTTGAATCTAGTCGACTGGGCAGTAAGAAAGCACGAGATACAGCATTAGCTAACCTAACAAACGCAATCAGTCCGCTTTCGAAAACGCAATTCGATGGATTGGTTGAACGACTGTATCAATTGCTGCACAGCTATGCAGATAACCCGGTATTTCAGTTTTTTGATACCGCATACAAACAGTTGGTAGTATTTCCGGCGTTTCGGAGAATAGCCCGGCATATTTCTGGAG
>ENA-OQAS01001628-OQAS01001628.1-human-gut-metagenome-genome-assembly--contig:-NODE-1628-length-10291-cov-2.613735_pt1 | contig 10291 bp, 13 predicted proteins | sample MGYA00242733_ERZ504523 | MGnify/ENA primary metagenome ERZ504523 (study PRJEB26092, sample SAMD00036239) | human gut metagenome | host: Homo sapiens | study: EMG produced TPA metagenomics assembly of...
AACTTATTTTTTATATTTTGCCCCGTTTTTTCATCTATTATATGCATATTTTGCCCCGTTTTTTCATCTATTATATGCATATTTTGCCCCGTTTTTTTTATCAACAAAAAAGCAGCCGAAAACATTCGCCTGCTTTTTTAAAAACTCTTTGAAAAGATGATCGTTATCTGCGATTGACGTCAAACTTCTTTGCCAATGCTTTGGTAAGTAAGTTGATTCCAAGAACAATCAGCAAAAGAACTACTGCAATACCAAATGCTACCCCGAATTCCCCCTTCGTTGCACTCAGGTAAAGCTGAATGGTAAGTGTTCCCGCCGGCATTTTTGCCTTTGCCAGCAAATCGGTAAAGTTCTTCGGGAGGAGACCTGAACTTCCCGCGGTAAACAGCAGTGCTGCTGACTCCCCAACAATTCGCCCGATGGCAAGAATAACTCCGGTAATGATTCCCGGCATTGCGGATGGTAATAAAATGGTGCGTATCATATGCCATTTTCCGGCGCCCAAACCGATCGCTCCGCTTCGGTAACTGTCCGGAACCGTTTTTAACGCTTCCTGTGTATTCCGGGTGATCAGAGGAAGTACCATCAGAGTCAGAGTAAACGAACCTGTGAGGATAGAATACTTCAAATGCAGAGTCTGTCCAAAAAACATCATACCAAACAAACCAAAGATAATGGACGGAATCCCCGCAAGTGTCTCTGTGGCAAATTCAATCAGACTGACTAATTTTCCCGGTTTTGCATACTCATTTAAATAAACGGCAGCCCCAACACCGATGGGGGTAGCAATCAGCATCGTTACAATGATAATATAAAGCGTATTTACAATATTTCCTGCAATACCGGTCGTTCCCTTTAATACAGATGTCACACTGGTAAGAAACTCCCAATTTACACTCCGGATACCTTTGGCAAATACATAGATAATGATCCCAAGAAGCAGTGCAACGGAAATAATTGCACATACATAAATGGCAATATAAGTAAGGAAATCCGCCGGATGCCTTGTTTTGGTACGAATACTGGTATTCTTTTCTGTCATTGTTCAACGGCTCCTTTCTTTTCCACCTGTGCAAGGACCAGATTGATAATCATAATAAAGATAAACAATACCAGACCTACCGTAAAGAGTACCTCCCGGTGAAGTCCTTCGGCATAACTCATCTCGCTGACGATCTGTGTCGTCAGGAAACGTACCGAATTGAATGGGAACGGCAGATTTACAGAACCTCCGGCAACCATATTGATCGCCATGGCCTCTCCGAGCGCACGTCCGATTCCAAGCACTACACCTGTCATAATACCAGATCTTGCTGCCGGGATCATCACTTTAAATATCGTCTGGATATGTGTTGCCCCAAGTGCAAGAGAAGCCGACTTTAAATGTCCGGGTACTGCACGGATCGAAGAAACACTGATGTTTATCACGGTTGGCAGAATCATAATTGCCAGCACAATAATCGCAGAAAGCAGATTCGATCCACCGGTAACTGATGGGTGGTGCTGCCTGCAAATACCCGCTTTTCCAAACGGTACATCAATGGATTTAAAACCATAAGCCCCAACAATCCGTAGATTACAGACGGAATCGCAGCCAGTAGTTCTACCGCTGGCTGAACAATTGCTGCCAGCTTTTTGTTGGCTACTTCCGTGATAAATACCGCTGTCAGAATTCCAATCGGTACACCGATCAAAATTGCAACTGCAGTACCTATAATTGAAGTCAGAATAATGTATAAAATGCCATAAGATGGTGTTGCTGCTGTCGGCTGCCATACAGTTCCAAATAACAGGTCAATCACCCCGACCTTTGCCAGTGCCGGGGTGCCCTTTGCAAACATATAAACCGTTATGGAAAGAACTGCTACAATGGCAACGGCTGCGCATACCAGAAATATTACTTTTGCAATCGTTTCCACGATGTGCTTTGTTGCTTTGCCGCCTGTCATATCTTTATCCTCGTTTGCCTGTTTACGTGTTTCTTGCTATATTACTTGTTTGGGATGATCAGCTACAGACTTGATAACATTCTGTCCGTCTGCAGAGTTGATAAAGTCGAAATATGCCTGTACCTGCTTGCTCTGCTCAGAAATCTCACCCTTGGTAGCCATTACGAACGGTCTCTGTAATACATAGTCTCCTGCAAGAATATTGTCTTCTGTCGGCTCTACAGAGTTGATCTTTAATCCATTTACGGTGTCATCCAGCACATCTAAAGATACATATCCAACTGCTCCCGGAGTTGCTGCAACCTTTGCTAAAACAGCACCTGTAGAATCAAGTTCCTGTGCATATTTGCAGGAATCCTTTACATCCATCAGTTCCTCAAATGCATCTCTTGTACCAGATCCTGCCTCACGGCCGATGACTACAATCTGCTCATCCGGTCCGCCGAGATCTTTCCAGTTTGTAATCTCTCCGGTATATACTTTTGCAAGATCTTCAGACTTAATATCTGTGATTGTGTTTGCTGTATCTGTAATAACTGCGATACCATCAATTGCCACAATGTTCTCTACGATACCCTGGCTTTTCTCATCGTCAGAAAGGGCACGGGAAGCATCTCCGATATCAACGCTTCCTGCCTCCAGAGATTCAATTCCTGCACTGGATCCGGTAAACTCTGCGGTTGCGGAAACATTCGGATATTTCTCCATAAATGCTTCATTCATGGCATTTGCAAGTTTCTCCATAGAAGTACTTCCTGCCAGTGTAACGGTTCCACTCAGATCCGCTCCATCCGTTGTATCTGCATTTGCATCAGCATCAGATGCGGTTGTATCTGTATTTGCATCAGCATTTGCATCACTGCTGCTGTCAGATCCACATCCCATCACACCTGCAGCGACCATTGTTGTTGCTGTCAGTAAAGCCATCATTTTTACAAGTTTGTTTTTCATGATTTTCTCCTCTTTCTTTCATCTTGTTCCTCATTACAGTTGTTATCTTATCGGTCTGTGTAAAATGCATAACCAGAACTAATGTAAATTCAATGTAAAAAATATGTTGTCCTGTAAAACGACAAAACTTACGAATGTTTTAAGTTAATTTAAGGTTCCCGTCTTATCTTCTATATATAAAGATGTTACAATATAACGGAATGAGGAGGAAACACGATGCGATTACTTCTTGCGGAAGACGAAAAAGACTTATCCGATGCGCTGGTGACAGTGCTCAAACATAATAATTATTCGGTGGATGCCGTATACAATGGGCAGGACGCCCTGGACTATCTGACAGAAGGAGACAACTACGACGGTGCGATTCTTGATATCATGATGCCGAAACTCGATGGCATCAGTGTTTTAAAACAGGTACGTGCCCAGGGAAACCATCTGCCGATTCTGATGCTGACCGCCAAATCCGAAATTGATGACCGTGTCAACGGTCTCGACAGCGGCGCAGATGATTATCTGACAAAACCATTTTCGATGAAAGAGCTGCTTGCACGCATCCGGGCCATGACAAGACGACAGGCCGAAACCACCGATGCCATCCTTTCCTTTGGCGATGTCCGGCTGGACCGAAGCACCTACCAGCTTTCAACAGATACCGGTACACTGCGGCTTGCGAACAAGGAATACCAGATGTTAGAGATGCTGATGACCAATCCAGGACAAGTGATCTCTGTAGAACAGTTTATGGACAAAATCTGGGGATACGACAGTGAAGCGGAATTTAATGTTGTATGGGTATACATTTCCTATCTGCGCAAAAAACTGACTTCCCTGCATGCCCATATACAGATTAAGGCACCCGCGGTCTGGGATACTCTGTGTGTATGCTTCCATAAGGAAAGGACATTTTACGAATGATCAAGAAACTTCGAAAAAAATTTATCGCCATTGCCATGTGTTCCATGGCACTGGTACTGTTTGTCATTATGGCCGGCATCAATACCGCCAACTACACAAACGTCTGCCGCAATGCTGATATGCGGATACATGTCATTGCGGAAAATGACGGAAAGTTTCCGGAAAATCCGGCAGATGACAACCCCCAGGATGACAACCAGACACCTCCGGAACCCAAAAAAGAAAAAGAACTGGCCCGGCGGGATATCTCTCCGGAATCGGCTTTTGATACCCGCTTTTTCACAGTAACTCTCACAGATAAGGGAACCGTGGATCAGGTCGATACCGGAAAAATTGCGGCTGTTTCCACCAAAGAAGCAAAAAAATATGCGGCTTCTTTGTATAAAAAGCAGCATACCCTTGGATTTATCAGCTGTTACCGCTATCAGCTTGTCACTACAGGCGATAACACGCGTATGTATATTTTGTCAACTGTGAACGGGAATTAAACACCTTCACACGTTTCTGCTTGCCAGCATCGGAATCAGTCTTGCCGGACTGCTGCTGGTATTTCTTCTGGTAGTTCTGTTTTCCGGCATGCTGGTAAAGCCTGTCGCAGAAAGCTACGAAAAACAAAAGCGTTTTATTACGGATGCCAGCCACGAAATCAAAACTCCACTGACAATCATCGATGCAAACACCGAAGTGCTGGAGATGACCGGCGGAGAAAACCAGTGGACAAAAAGCACACGCAAACAGATTGCCCGCCTGACCTCCCTGACGGAAAAACTGGTTTTCCTCTCCCGTATGGATGAAGAGTCCACGCAGCTGGAAATGACGGATTTTGCAATTTCCGATGCCGTAATTGATACTGCGGAACCTTTTGTTTCCTATGCAGCTTCCCGGGGCAAAACTTTAGAACTTGACATTGCCCCTGACCTGACTTATCACGGAAATGAAGGCTGTATCCGCCAGTGTGTTTCCCTTCTTCTGGACAATGCTGTTAAGTATTCCACGGAAAACGGAAAACTCCAGCTGACTTTCCACAAACAGGGACGCGCGCTCGCACTTACCGTGTGGAATACAACCGATCCGATTCCTGTCGGCCGGCACGACGAGTTATTTGAACGTTTTACCGCCCGGATAGTTCACGCAATACCAAAACCGGTGGACACGGTATCGGACTTTCCGTAGTCCATGCCATTGCAACCGCACACAAAGGGAAAATTTCTGCTAAAAGTGAAGATGGAAATTCCCTGACTTTTTCCATTCTTCTCAATTAAATATCCCGTGTTTCCACAAAAAAGAGAAGGAGATTCTTACATAACATGCAGAATCTTCTTCTCTTTTTCATTGGATCTTTATAAGTTATTTCAAAAATCCGAAATTGCTGACTATGGCAGCTTCCTTTGCCTTTCCATTGCAGACATTGACAAAACTGATGATACGGACAACCAATAAAATGATAAAACATACGGCTGCTGCAATCGGAACGACAACGGTCCAGCAGAGCACTACAGTAATCAGTCCCAGCAGAACTTCAGACACAAGGATCCTGATTCCCTCACGCACATGAAATCCGACATAAGGAGAATCCTTCGCCACAAGAAGTGCCACGATGGTTCCCAAAATTCCCAGAAGATATGGAAGCATTGCAAACAGTTTGTGATCTGCAATATCCTTTCCGTCAAATTCTGCGGAATGATCCTTTGGATCTACATAAGGCTGCCCGTACGGCATCCCATTGTTCATCTGTGGATTGCCATAATACGCTCCGTTGTTTCCCTGTGGATTTCCGTAGCCGTATGGCGTCCCCTGCGGATTTCCCTGCTGTGGTCCTCCCTGCGAATTCTGATTTTCCTGTGTTCCTGTATGTAAGCTGGCTCCACATCTGGTGCAGAATGTACTGTCATCCGGCATTTTGCTGCCGCACTTCGGACATATCATATAAAATTCCTCCTCTTCATCTGAAATAATCTCTGCCAATTTCACCTTTTATTTTATATAAATTTATGTGGCAAGTCAATTTAGATTCCCTTAAGATTTCCTTTTCTTTCTTTATAAATTGTTTTCAGAACAGACATATGTCTTTTAAAGTTCATTTAAAGTTTCCCCACTATACTAATCCTATCAAAGCAAAGGAGAACTACCATGAGTGATCAAATGATCTTTAAACGATACGAAATGAAATATCTGCTCAGCCGTACCCAATACCTGCATATAACAGAAGCCTTTGACGGCCGGATGAAACCGGATATCCACGGAAAAAGTACGATTTTAAGTCTTTATTTTGATACACCGGACGATCTGCTCATCCGTCGTTCTCTGGAGAAACCACTCTACAAGGAAAAACTCCGGGTACGCAGCTACGGCATTGCAGACACAGATACCACCGTGTTTGTGGAGTTAAAGAAAAAATATCAGTCCGTTGTATACAAAAGACGGATCGCAATGTCCGAAGAAGAAGCCCGGCGCTATCTGCTTTCCCATGCTTCCGTTATGGACACACAGATCTCACGGGAAATTGACTACTGTCTCTCCCACTACCACAATCTGATACCCCGGATGCTGCTTTCCTACGACCGCGCAGCTTTTTATGCAATGGATAATCCACAGTTCCGCATCACCTTTGATGAAAACATTCTCTGGCGGAATCAAGATATAACCCTTACCACAGGCATCGGCGGCACCGCAGTACTTCCGGCAGATACCATTCTGATGGAAGTCAAAACTGCCGATGCCATTCCTCTCTGGCTGGTTCAGCTGCTCAGCCAGGAAAAAATATATAAAACTTCATTTTCCAAATATGGAACTGCCTGGCTCCAGAAGCAGCGCAGATTCTGATTAAAAGAAAGAAAGGATTGATTTAATTATGCATACATTTTTTGAAGGAATTTTTACCACAAGTACCATTACCATCACAAACTTTCTGCTTTGTCTGTTTGTGTCCCTTGCCATCGGCATGTTTCTTGCCCTGATTTATGACAGAAAACTCTGCTCACGCAGTTTTCTTGTTACGCTGGCACTGCTGCCCGCCGTAGTCTGTGTCGTAATCATGATGGTCAACGGAAATGTCGGTGCAGGTGTCGCTGTCGCAGGTGCCTTCTCCCTCGTCCGCTTCCGTTCTGTACCCGGCACGGCACGGGAAATTGCAACGCTGTTTCTTGCCATGGCAGCAGGTCTGATCTGTGGCATTGGGATACCTTGGTTTTGCTCTTCTCTTTTCCCTGATACTCGGACTTGTAATGTATGGCTGAACCATTTTGCCTTCCCACAGAAACACCCACAGAAAATTCTTCGTATCACTATCCCGGAGGATCTCAACTACAGTGACGTATTTGACGATATTTTTACCTCTTACACCAGTACATACAACCTGGTATCCGTAAAAACCAGCAACATGGGCAGTCTGTTCAAATTACAGTACCATGTAACTTTAAAAGATGACACGACAGAAAAAGCATTTATTGACGCACTCCGCTGCCGTAACGGTAATCTGGAAATTGCGCTCTATCAACAGGAGGTGGATTCGTATGAGTTATAACAAATTACTTGCCGGAATCATCAGTTATTCCCTTTTGGCCTGTGCGGTCTGCGGATGTGCCGCAGCACCGGAAACAACTACGGAAAGTTCGCAGGCCTCTTCCGTCAGTGACTTCATCACTTATCTGGATGCAGCAGACATGTTTACCAAACGCGACAAGCAGAGTGACTATGCCTCGGAGGATGCCACAGAGATCACCCTTTCCGATTCAAAGAGTACCTGTGACTCCCCGGCAGTCCGGGTTTCTGATAATCAGATCACCATTACCAGAACCGGTACCTATGTTCTGAGTGGAAGCCTGACCAACGGACAGATCGTTGTGGATGCTTCCGGTGAAAAAGTACAGATTGTGTTAAAAGATGCCAGCATCAATTGCGACACCAGTGCCGCTATCTATGTAAAATCTGCTGACAAAGTATTTGTAACGCTTGCCGAAAACACTTCCAATACCTTAACAAACACGAAGGATTTCGTTGCTATTGATGACAATAACATTGATGCCGTGATTTTCTCCAAGTCCGATCTGAGCTTAAACGGTTCCGGAACCCTGACCATCCATGCTGCTTACGGACATGGCATCGTATCTAAAGATGATCTTGTCATCACCTCCGGCACTTACGACATCACCGCTGCCGGCATGCGCTCTCCGGAAAAGACAGTGTGCGTATTGCCGACGGTGTCTTTACCTTAAATGCCAAAAAAGACGGGATCCACAGTGAAAATGCAGACAATGATGAAAAAGGATTTATCTACATTGCCGATGGAACATTCTCCATCACCTGTGATTCTGATGGTATGGATGCTGAAGAAACTTGCAGGTAGACGGCGGCACCATAACCATCGCTGCCGGGGATGACGGATTGCATGCCGATGGCGACCTCGTCTTAAATGACGGAACCATCACAATCACAAAAAGTTATGAGGGCTTAGAAGGTAAAACGGTTACCATCACCGGAGGCAGCTACGCTGTAACCTCAAGTGACGATGGTGTAAATGCCGCCGGAGACGGCACGGCAGGGGATTCTTCAGATTCTGCATCATCCGATTCTTCCAAAGAGCAAAAAATGCCATCCGGCACTCCTCCCAAACAGCCACAGAATTCTTCAGACTCCACGGAAATGCCGCAGCCTCCACAAAACGGTGACTCTACAGAAGCCCCGCAGCCTCCGCAAAATTCCGATTCCACAGAAGCCCCACAGCCTCCACAAAATTCTGATTCCACAGAAATGCCGAATGCCCCAAAGGGGGCACCGAATGGTAATGGAAATCCCGGACCAGGAGGCATGGAAGATGCCACCGACTATAACCGGATCCAGATCAGCGGAGGAATGCTGACCGTCAACGCTGGCGGAGACGGTCTTGACTCCAACGGTGACCTCACTGTCACCGGAGGTGAAATTTATATTGACGGCCCGGTACAGGGTGGAAACAGTGCTCTGGATTGTTCCGGTGCCGCAACAATCAGCGGTGGAACTGTCATTGCTGTAGGTTCCAGTGGCATGGCAGAGAATTTTTCCAGTTCATCCACACAGGGAAGTATGCTCGTCACTGTATCCGCTTCCATGATCTCCGGAGAAATTACACTACAGGATTCCAATGGAAACTCACTGCTTTCCTATACCCCTGCCAAATCCTATAATTCCGTTGTAATCAGTTGTCCAAAGCTCACCAGCGGAGAAACGTACACGCTCCTTGCCGGTGATACCACCACAACGGTTACATTGGATTCCCTTGTAAAATCGGTAAAAAATAAGTGTGCGTTTACCGCACACTTTCGCGCCTTGCGGAGACACAGCATCATCTTTGACTCCGCAGGGCGCGCATCTTTGCAGGCTGACCTGCTTTAATTGCCAAGTTCCAGCATGGTATCAATACAGCGTTTTGCTTTTATACGCACTTCTTCGTCCAGCTTGATTTCCTCTCCGCCGGTGCCCTTTACACACTGGTATACATCTCCGAGTGTGGTCAGTTTCATATTGTGACAGACACAGTCTCTTGATAATGGATAAAACTGTTTGTCCGGACATGCAAACTGCAGATGCTGCACAATACTGTTCTCGGTTCCGATAATGAATTCCTTTGCATCACTTTTCTTTGCATAATCCATGATTCCGGTTGTACTTCCCCGATAATCCGCCAGCCCGGAAACCTCCGGCAGACATTCCGGATGTACCAGAAGAAGTGCGTCCGGATGTGCCTTTCGTGCTTTTTCCACATCCCGTTTCGACATGCGGACATGCGTTGGACATCCCCCCTGCAGCAGTTTGATATTTTTCTCCGGCACCTGATCAGCCACCCATTTTCCCAGATTGCAGTCCGGATAAACAAAATATTTTTATTCTCTATATTCTTTACAATCTGAACTGCCGATGAGGAAGTTACACAGACATCACAAATCGTTTTTAACTCGGAAGTCGTATTAATATACGCTACCACGGTATAATCCGGATACATCTTTTTCACCCCGGAAATCAGTTCCACATCCATCTGCTCTGCCATCGGACATCCCGCATTGCTGTTGGATAACAATACCCTTTTCTGTGGGGACAGAATCTTGACCGTCTCTGCCATAAAACGGACTCCGCACATCAGCACAGTGCTCTGCGCTGCTTGGCAGCCTGCACGCTCAGCCCATAGGAATCCCCTACATAATCAGCCACCTCCCAGATATCATGACTCTGATATGCATGTGCCAGAATACAGATATCCTTTTCTTTCTTCAGGCGGATGATCTCGTCCTGCAGTTCTCTTGTCGTTAACATAAAATACTCCTTTTCACGAAATACCCTTCTATACAGACATTTCTTGTTACATTCAACATATTACATAGAGTATACTCACATGCCCGTCAGGTGTCAAGACACAAAAGGGGTTAAAACCACGGAAGCCTGTGAAACGATGATAAGGATTTCCTTCGACTTCATGTCATCCGTTGTAATGTAGGTATGTTTCC
>ENA-OQAS01001629-OQAS01001629.1-human-gut-metagenome-genome-assembly--contig:-NODE-1629-length-10284-cov-4.701290_pt1 | contig 10284 bp, 12 predicted proteins | sample MGYA00242733_ERZ504523 | MGnify/ENA primary metagenome ERZ504523 (study PRJEB26092, sample SAMD00036239) | human gut metagenome | host: Homo sapiens | study: EMG produced TPA metagenomics assembly of...
GCCGCCTCGGCCAGCGCCCACCAGCAGCACAGACCCACAGCGAGCGGTGCCAGCGCCACATTCCACATAGCCTGCTCCCGCAGGATCCAGCTGTGGGGCAGGCACCGTTCAGTGCCAGCAGGCCCAGCACCAGCACTGCAGCGATGCATTCCAGTGCAAGGCGCTGTGTGCGGCGCAGGCCAAGGCCCAAACCGTTCGGGTAGCGGCCGTGGATGCGGGCCAGATCATCGGCCAGCCCCACTGCGCCAAAGGCCAGCGACCCCAGCAGTGCAATGAGCAGGCGGGAGGTCATCTGCCGGTCGCTGCCAAGCAGGGAAGGCTGTGCAGCACATGCGGCCAGCCAGCCCACGCCCACAGCGGCAAGGGTGCCCACCATCAGGCACAGCCCACCCATGGTAGGCACCGGGCTGTCCGGGGCATCGCTGTCCGGCTGTGTACCGCGTGCCGCACGCTGCAGCTCCCGCAGCAGCGGTACCATCATATTGCCGAGCGCCGCAGTCAGCACAAAACCCAGCACCGACGCGACGACCAAGGCGAAACGAATCATTTTTCAATCTCCAAATTCATGCCAAAGGGTTATTCTTCGGCATCTTTCTGCTCTGCGTAGAAAATTTCCAGCACTTTTTCCAGCGCCATGCCGCGGCTTGCCTTCACCAGCAGGGCATCGCCCGGCTCTATCCGGTTCAGCAGAGCATCCGCTGCCTCGCGGTAGTTGTTGGCATGGAGGGTCTTGACCCCCTTGGCTGCAGCCACCACAGCCGTGCGCTTTGCGTTTTCGCCGTAGGTCACAAGGCAGTACAGATCACTCTCCGCAGCCAGACGGCCCAGCTCCTCGTGGCTTCGCGGGACAGCTCGCCCAGCTCCAGCATATCGCCCAGCAGGGCAAAGCGGCGCTTGCAGGGGAATTCCTTGAACATGGCAAGCGCGGCCTTCATGCTGTCGGGGTTTGCATTGTAGCAATCCTCAATGACGGTAACGCCCTTGCTGTGCACCACCTTCTGGCGACGGCCGGTCTGCTCAAAATTGGAAAGCCCCTTGATGACACCGCGCGGGTCGCAGCCCAAGCGGGTGGCGGCGCAGTAGGCAGCCAGAGCGTTTGCCACATTGTGCTTGCCCATGGCCGGGATCTTGACCACAAAGGTGCCCTCTTCCTGATCTTCCAGCACAAAGCTCATGCCGTCCTCTTCCTGCCGGATGGACAGTGCACACACATCAGCGTTCTCATCTGCCAGACTGAACCATACCGGCTTCACGTGGGCGGGCAGCTTTGCGGCGCGCAGGAACTTATCATCATAGTTCAGCACCAGCGGTGCACCCTCCGGCAGGCCGTTGCAGATCTCCAGCTTTGCCTTGCAGATGTTCTCCTGACTACCCAGATTGCCGATGTGGGACACACCGATGCAGGTAATGATGCCCACATCCGGGCGTGCGGCCCGGGCCAGACGGTCGATCTCGCCCGCATGGCTCATGCCCATCTCGATCACGGCATACTCAGTGCTGCTTTCCAGCCGCATCAGGTGCGGGGCATGCCCAGTTCATTGTTCTGGTTGCCCTCGGTCTTGATGGTCTCGCCAAAGCCTGCAAGGGCGGCGTAGGTCATCTGCTTGGTGGTGGTCTTGCCCACGCTGCCGGTCACACCCACCATCTTGGGGTGATACTGGCTGCGGTAGTTCGCACCCATCACCATCATGGCGTGGTAGCTGTCCGGGCAGAGGATGGCCTTTTCCGCAGGCACGCCCTCCACCGGGTGGTTCACCACCACATAAACAGCACCGTTCTCCAGTGCTTTGGCCGCAAAATCGTGGCCATCAAATTTTTCACCCGGGAACGCTACAAAAATGCAGCCGGGCCGCACCTCGCGGCTGTCGGTGGTCACCAGTTCCACCTGCACCTCTTCCCGGATGAAGTCTGCGGGCACCAGCCCTGCCAGAAGCTTGCTTGCAGAAATTTTTTCCATTGTTCATGTCCCCTCTCTTTTATCTTGTAAAACCCTCTCAGTCAATGCCTGCGGCATTGCCAGCTCCCCCGAAAGGGGAGCTCTTTTGCATCTTACGATAAAGTGCCGTTCTTCAGAAGATTCACTTTACCGTGCCCACTCATAAAGCTCGCCCTTCGGGAGAGCTGGCGCGCAAGCGCCTGAGAGTTCTTGTTACCCACAGGTAATGGTCACGACGGTGCCGCGCTGCACACTGGAACCGGGGTCTGCACTCTGGGCCTGCACGGTGCCGTTCGCATTGCCCTCCACCACACAGTTCAATCCGGCGGCAGACAGCATCTGGCGGGCAAAGTCCGCGCTCTTGCCGGTCACATCCGGCACATCGGTATGGCTGCCTCATAGGTATCGGTATACAGGTACACGGTGGTGCCGTAGGCACCTTTGCACCCGCGTGCGGATACTGGTAGGTGACAGCTGCTGCCGCCTGACTGGTGGTGCTTTCGGCCAGCTGATGCCTGAGGCCCTTGATGTTCAGCTGCACCTGCGCACTGCTCCACTCGGTGCCCACCAGATTCGGCACAGTGACCACAGTCTGGCTGCGATCCTCGCCGTCGGCGGCAATGCCAAGGTAGGGTGCGATCTCGCTGATGATGTTGCCCACAACGGGCGCTGCCAGCAGGGACGAGTAGTCCGTTCTGGCGTTGTTGGGGTCATCCAGCATCACATAGACGATGATCTCCGGGTCGTCGGCGGGCAGGACAGCGGCAAAGGATGCCACCTTCTTGTAGTCGCCATCAGCGCGGCGGTCCATGTTCAACTGTTCGGAAGTGCCGGACTTGCCGCCGATACGGTAGCCGGACACATAGGCATACTTGCCGCCGCCGGTACCGGCGCCCACCTCATATTCCATGAACTGGCGGATCACATTGCTGGTGCTCTCGCTGATGACCTGACGGCGCACATTGGCACCGATCTCCTCGATCACGTTGCCATTTGCATCGGTGATCTTATCCACCACATGGGGCGTGACCAGATAGCCGCCGTTGACGGCCGCGGCCACAGCGGTGCACATCTGCAGCGGGGTGATGGCCATTGCCTGACCAAAGGCCGAGGAAGCCAGCTGCACTTCGCCCAGCTGGTTGGCCTTATAATACTGCATGAAGCCCGTCTCACTGGGCAGGTCCACGCCGGTGCGGCTGGTAAAGCCAAAGGCATCGAAGTAGTTATAGAAGGTCTGGGAGCCAACGCGCTGGCCCAGCTGGATATAGTAGATATTGCAGCTCTGACGCAGAGCTTCGGCCAGTGTGATGGTGCCGTGGGCTTTGTGGCCTGCGCAGTGGTAGGTCTCCTTTGCCACGCCGTAAGCACCGGCGCAGGTAAAGGTAGTGTTGATGTTTGCAAGGCCGGAGTCCACGCCCATGGCCGAGGTGATCACCTTGAACACACTGCCGGGGTAGTACAACTCGGTGATGGCCTTGTTTTTCCACTGAATATCGCGGAAGTAGCCGGAGTAATCGCCCTCCTCGTCCAGAATGCGGTTGCCGTTTGCATCCTTCAGCTCGTTGCCGTTCTCATCCTTTTTGTAGATGCCGTACAGCTCCGGCTCAGCGCGCACCAGCTCGTTGAGGTAATCCAGATTTGCGCTGTAGTCCAGCGGGTCGTTGGGGTCAAAATCCGGCTTGGAAGCCATGGCAAGGATGGCACCGGTCTTGACGTTCATCACGATGGCGCAGCCGCGGTTTTCCACCGTGTTGGCTGCAATGGCTTCGTTCAGATACCGTTCCACGATCTCCTGCACATTCACATCCAGCGAAAGCACCAGATTGGAGCCATCCTTGGCTGCAAAGGTGGTGGCATTCTCGTCCGCAATGGCGTTGCCGTAGGCATTGCGCTGGGTAATGGTGCGGCCATCCACACCGGCCAGCGTGGACTGATAGGATTTTTCCAGACCGTAAGTACCAATGCCGTCCGCATCGGTAAAGCCCAGCACTGCCGCTGCAAACGCTCCGTAGGGGTAATTGCGCTGGAAGCTCTTCTCGCTGCCGACCGAGATGTTGCCCTTGCGGGAGGTCTCAGTGGCACGCTTGTGTGCCTTGTTGAACTGGGAAACGTAGGATTCGATGGACAGCTTGACAGCGTTGTTCACCTTGGTGGCCAGCACCTGATACTTGGTGTCCGTCTTGGAAAGTGCATCGTAAACCTTCTGGTACTGGGTCTGGTACGCTTCCGAGGAAGTGTCCACCGCGTCCAGACTTTCGCCGTCGCCGGAAAGCAGGCGCAGGGTCAGTTCCCGGCTGACCTCGGCGCACATGGCCGTGTCCAGCGTGCGCACCGTCTCCTCATCCTTGCCGGTGGTGGTATATAAGATTTTGCTGTTGTCCGGGTCGGCCCAGATGGTCCACACCACGCTGGTGGAGGCCAGCGTGATGCCGGAGGTATCGTAGATCTCGCCGCGGGTGGCCTTGATGGTGGTATCCAGCAGCTGCTGCTTTGCGGCCAGCTGGCGGTAGGTGTCACCGTTTTTGATCTGGATATCATACAGGCTGTAGGTCACACGGGCCGCAGCAAGGCCCATGACCACAAGGGCCAGACCGCCGCAGATCAGACTGGTTCTGGGGTTCATGCGGGCACCGGTGCTGGTTTCCGGCCAGGGGCCTTTTATTTTTTTGATGAATTTTCGGAAGAATTTCGACATGGTATGCTCCTGCGGCAGCGGGCATTTGCTGCCTTCTGCCGCGCTTTTGTCAAATTTGGAACTGCCCTGCAAACAGGGTGTATAAACCGAAAAAGCGTGCGCTGCCGCACGCTTTCCCGTATTTGGTTCACTTTACAGTGCCAAGAATGTTCACGGCACCGTTGTAGATAAAGTCGGTCCACTGCCGCACAGCGGACTGGGTGCGCTCCAGCGTGTCGCTCTCGCCCAAACGGATGTAGGTGATCTGGCTCTGATCAATTTTCATCAGGCCCAGCCTGCCGGCCGTCTCTTCCACGCTGGTAATGTTGGTCTTGCTGTTCAGGGTGCTGTTATAGTAAGTATACTGGCTCTGCTCACTGACCAGCTGAGCCTTTGCGTCCTGAATCTGGTCGTTCAGCTCCACCAGCTTGGACTCGCTCCACAGCAGGCTGATGGCAAACCCCACCAGCAGTGCTGCTGCTACCAGATGCATGGCGTTGTGCACCGCTGCCTGCAGCGGCGAAAGCCGACGCTTGCCGCCCTTTGCTACCCGCAGATCTGCCTTGCGCTGTGTCTGCGGGGCTTTTCTGCGGCGTACCGCGTTATAATCATATGCTGCCTGACCCATGGTTTGCTCTCCTCCTCACACAACGGCTTCTGCCGTTCAGCATTTTTCCAAAACTCTCAGGTGGGCGGACCGCTGCGCCGGTTCTCTTCCAATTCCTGACTGTTTGCTTCAATGGGTTTGCGGGTGATCAGCTTTGCTTTGGCTTTGCCGCCGCATACGCACACCGGAAACTCCGGCGGGCAGGTGCACGCGGTGGACCAGCGGCGAAATTTGTTCTTCACCAGCCGGTCCTCCAGCGAGTGGAAGGTGATCACGCACAGCCGGCCGCCCGGCGCAAGGTGATCAAAAATGGTGTCCAAGCCTTCTTCCAGCGCATCCAGTTCATGGTTCACTGCAATGCGCAGCGCCTGAAAGGTGCGGCGGGAAGGGTTCTTGTTTTTGCGGCGTTCCGCCGGGGGCATGGCGCTGGCCACGATGTCTGCCAGCTGCAGGGTCGTTTCGATGGGAGAATTCTCCCTTGCCTCCACGATCCTGCCCGCGATCTGCCATGCGAAGGTTCTTCGCCGTAATCCCGCAGAATGCGTGCCAGCTCTTCGCGGCTCTCGGTGTTCACAAGGTCCGCTGCCGTTTCGCCCTGCTGGCTCATCCGCATGTCCAGCGGTGCATCCGCACGGTAGGAAAAGCCGCGGGCCGCATCGTCCAGCTGATGGCTGGAAACGCCCAGATCCAGCAGCGCGCCGTTGACCTTGTCGATGCCAAGGCTTTCCAGAGCTTGTCCGGCATAGCGGAAGTTGATCTGCACCACCGTGGCAGGCAGGCCCGCAAGGCGGGCACGCGCGGTCTGCACCGCGTCCGGGTCCTGATCCAGCGAGATCAGCCTGCCGCCCTTTTCTGCATCCAGCCGCAAGGCGATCTGGCGAGAATGTCCCGCGCCGCCTGCAGTGCCGTCAAGGTAGGTGCCGGCCGGATCAATGGAAAGACCCTCCAGACACTCGTTCAGCAGAACGGGGATATGCTCAAACGAGGCCGGGTCAAAGGCTGCTTGTGTTTCAAGTTCCATCGCTGCGGCCTCCTTTCTCAGTTCATAAGCTTTCCGTGTTCCGGGTACTGTGCACACAGCGCACACTTTTACCCGATAACACAGTTTTATTTTAACAAATCAGGCCCCTGATTGCAAGGGTTTGTGCTCCCGTTTTTGCCGCAAAATGCAACAAAAAAGTCCCTGTCGGCCGTCATTTCTGCCTGCAGGAACTTTGGTTTTTGCCGTATGTGTAATTTGTGTGTGAAAAAGGCTGTCTTCAGCCGTTTTTCTTGGCGTTCTGGCGCAGATTTGCGCGCACGTTCTTTACCTGTGCCGCATTTTCCACCATCGTTTCCTCGGTGTTCTTGAGCATGTTGTCGCAATAGTCGGTCACGGTCTGGCGCAGGGTGCGGGCCTCGTTCTGGGCTGCAGTGGTGATTTCCCCGGCGCGCTGCTGTGCAGCCTTCACGATCTCGGCTTCGCTCACCAGAATGCGCGCCCGCTCCTCAGCTTTTTCACAATGGCCTGCGCCTGTGCGTTGGCCGTCTCCACGATCTGAGCGCGGTCGTTCACGATCTGCTGGGCCTGCCGCAGCTCGCCGGCAGGTTTGCGCGGATCTCGTCCAGATAATCCCGGATCTGCTCCACATCCACGATCTTTTTGCCGCCGGAAAGGGGCACATTAGCACCTTCCTCCAGAGCATCCTCAATGGTATCCAAAAGTTCGTTCACGTTCATAGTGCTTCTCCCTTCGGCTCGTTCTCGGCAGGGTCTGTGTTCTGCATGGGCTTTGTGTATTTCCACAGCAGCACCCTGCGTACTTGTACTGTTTTTTCAGGGTCAGGCCGCCAGCCTCGGCCGGCAGCACGATGCCGGTCTCGCTCTCGCACAGCACGATGCCGCCGGGCGCGGTGCATTTATCCACCGCAGGCAGGATCTTTTCCAGTGTACCATTGCGGAAGGGCGGGTCCAGCAGTACGATGTCGAACTGCTCGCGGCAGGCGGAAAGATACCGCGCAGCCTCGCCGATATTAACGCGGCTGCGGTCGAACACGCCGCAGGCCTTGCAGTTGCGCATGATGATGTTCACCGCCTCGCGGTTCTCGTCCAGAAACACGCAGCGCGCCGCGCCGCGGCTTAGTGCTTCAATGCCAAGCTGGCCGCTGCCCGCATACAGGTCCAGCACCCGTGCGCCGGGCAGGTCGAACTGGACGATGCTGAACATCGCCTCCTTTACCTGCGAAAGGGTGGGCCGGGTCACGTCGGTCCCCGGCAGCCTCCAGACTGCGGCCCCGGGCTTCTCCTGCGATCACGCGCATGTTCTCTTTCCTCCTCCTTGCAGCCGGAAGATGTGGCTGCAAACACGTTTTTTGTATCACTTTATTATCACCCAACTGCATATTCTTGTCAAGGGCCGCGCGTTGCGCCGTCTGGCGGTTTGTGCTACAATAAAACCGGCAGCGCCGGGCTTTTGCGGCGCATTCTGGCATAAAAGGAGAGTATTCCCATGAAAGTTCTGCTCATCAACGGCAGCCCGCACGAAAAAGGCTGCACCTATACCGCCCTTTCGCTCATTGCAAAGGAACTGAACGATGCCGGTGTGGACACCGAGATCCTGCATGTCGGCGGCAAACCCGTGGGCGGCTGCATCGGCTGCGGCGGCTGTGCCGCAGGCAATGGCTGCGTGTTTGGCGGCGTGGTCAACGAGGCCATCGAGAAAGCCAAAACCGCCGATGGCTTCGTGTTCGGCAGCCCGGTGCACTATGCATCCGCATCCGGCAACATGACCAGCTTCATGGACCGCCTTGCCTACGCGGGCGGCAGATATCTGGCCTACAAGCCCGCCGCCATCTGCTGCTCGGCCCGCCGTGCAGGCACCACCACCACGCTGGACCAGCTGGTAAAGTACCCGCAGTTCTTCCACATGCCGCTGGTGAACGGCTCCTACTGGGCCATGGTGCACGGCTCCAACGCCGAGCAGGTGCTGCAGGATGCCGAGGGCTGCGCCGTAATGCAGGAGCTGGGCCGCAACATGGCATGGCTGCTGCACTGCATCGAAGCAGGCAGGGCCGCTGGCTTTGAACACCCGCAGAACCCCAAGCGCCCCATGACCAATTTTATCCGCTGATCGGAAAATCAATTTCTGATCCAGAGGCTCAGAACAGTCCGTAAGCTGCTCTGAGCCTCTTTTTCTTTGCAGTCCACACCATTTCGTGCCAAAAACAGCAAAAAACCTTTTTCAAAGCGCCTTCCGCTTCTTTTTTCGTTCATAAGTTTGTGTTACTATAAGATGTAAAGTGATTTTAGCAGGATGGAGACCCTTGTATGGAACACTACGATTGGAACGAAGGCTGGCTGTTCACGCCCCGGTTCGACCCGGCACTGGTGCGGCCGGAGTGCGGACTGGAACTGGAACCGGTGCGCATCCCCCACACTGTGCGGGTGCTGCCCTACAATTACTGCAACGAAAACGAATACCAGTGCCTGTGCGGCTACCGGCGGGAGTTTTTTGCACCCAGAGAGTGGGCAGGCCGCACTGTTCTGCTCACCTTTGGTGCTGTTGCCCATGACACGACCGTGTTCTGCAACGGGCGGCGGCTGTTCCACCACGCCTGCGGCTACACCGCCTTCACGGTAGATCTGACCAGCGCTTTGCATCTGGGTCAGAAAAACGTGGTGGCTGTGCGCTGCGACAGCGTGAGGATCTGAACATTCCTCCCTTTGGCGGCAGATCGATCACCTGACCTACGGCGGCATCTACCGTGCCGTCAGTCTGGACATCAAGGAACCCGCCTATCTGCGGGATGTGTTCATCGAGACAAAGGCCGAGGGCGATTTCCGCATCTATACCTCCACCGTGGGTGAGACGGTAGGCTGCACACTGCAGGCCGAGATCCGCAGCCCTTCCGGCAGCCGCGCCGCCTACAGCGGCGAGCTTTCCCTGCCCATCACCGGCGTGCTGAACGGTGTGCACCCGTGGAGCATCGAGCATCCCACCCTGTACACCCTCACCGTACAGCTGATCCGCCCCGGCTCTGCCGGTCTGCCGGACCGTGTGCTGGACGAAAAGACCATCCGCTTCGGCTTCCGCACCGTGCAGTTCGTGGCAGGCGGGCTGTATCTGAACGGTCAGCGCGTGGAGCTGCGGGGCCTGAACCGCCACCAGAGCTACGCCTATCAGGGCTATGCCATGCCGGACAGCATCCAGCGGCTGGATGCTCAGATCCTGAAAAAAGACCTTGGCTGCAACGCGGTGCGCACCAGCCATTCCCCCCAGAGCCCGGCGTTTCTGGATGCCTGCGATGAGCTGGGCCTGCTGGTGTTCACCGAGATGCCCGGCTGGCGATACATCGGCGACGAGAGCTGGAAGGCGCAGGCCTTGCAGAACTGCCGCGAAATGGTATGCCAGTGCCGCAACCACCCCAGCATCTTTTTGTGGGGTGCCCGTGTAAACGGCAGCGCCGACGACGAAGCGTTTTATAAGCGCACCAACGAGGCCATCCACCGGCTGGACCCCACCCGCCCCACGGCAGCGCGCGGAACCACCGCAAGAGCCAGCTGCTGGAGGATGTTTACGCCTACAACGATTACTCTTACCGTGGGCGCGGTGCCGCCTGCGAAGCCCGCGCCGCGGTGACTTCCGATCCCCGCAAGGGCTACCTCATCAGCGAGTTCGGCGGGCAGCAGCTGCCCACCAAGCCCTTTGACGACGAGACCCACCGGCTGGTGCAGGCTCTGCGCTATGCCGCCGGGATCAACGATTCCATTGCGCAGCAGGGCGTGGCCGGCAGCTTTGGCTGGTGCATGGCCGATTACAACACCCACCGGGAATTTGGCAGCGGCGACCGCATCTGCTACCACGGTGTGATGGATATGTTCCGCAACCCGAAGCTTTCGGCGGCGGTATATGCAAGCCAGAAAACGCCGCGTTCCCCCTCGGACATCGTGCTGGAAGTCTCTTCCGGCATGGCACTGGGCGACCTACCCGGCGGCGTTCCCACGGCCTGCTGGGTGTTCACCAACGCCGAAAGCGTGCGGCTGTACCGCGGCAACGACTACATTGCCGAGTTCACGCCTGACCGGCAC
>ENA-OQAS01001630-OQAS01001630.1-human-gut-metagenome-genome-assembly--contig:-NODE-1630-length-10284-cov-1.851826_pt1 | contig 10284 bp, 9 predicted proteins | sample MGYA00242733_ERZ504523 | MGnify/ENA primary metagenome ERZ504523 (study PRJEB26092, sample SAMD00036239) | human gut metagenome | host: Homo sapiens | study: EMG produced TPA metagenomics assembly of...
TCAGTTTGAGAACGAAGCAAGTTTACGTGAGCATCGTAAACCGTCATGTTCCACTCTGAAGTCTGTGCGTGAGCAACCATCTTGCAAGCGCATTCGCAGGCCGGCTTATAAGCGGCTACGATCTCGGCCCACAACCAACGAGCCGCACGGAACTTAGCGATTTCCATGAAGTAGTTAGAGCTGATACCAAAATTGAATTTGATTTTCTTGGCAACCTCGTCAGCGGTGAAACCAGCCTCGGTTAGTTTTGCCATCAATTCGTTACCCCAAGCCAAGGCGTAACCTAATTCCTGAGAAATGTAAGCGCCAGCATTGTTGAAAAGGAACGCATTTACAGCCAATACACGGTAGTTAGGCAAAGCCTGTCCAGCTTTGAGCACAGCTGCGGCACCTTCTACCCACTCACTGTTTTCTTTACCTTTTACTAAAGGTTTCTTGAAAGCGTCATAGTTTACAGAACCGTAGCACTTCTCTGCGTCGACACCCTTGCCTTTGAAGTAGTCAGCCAAGATACCGATCAACTTCTCCGCTTTGCAGTTGCAAATGTTGAAGTTCAATTCTACGGAAGCCGGACAAATACCCTCTAATAAAGTAGTTATGTTCTCCTCGTTCACCTCATCACCTTTGATGATGAACCCAAGAGAAGTAACACCTTTCGTCAAAAGGTCTAGTGCTTTCTCGTTAGCACCCTTGAAGCAGCAAACTTCAATGTTCTGGCGTACCTTCCAATCGTTGTCTTTCTTCGTTCCACGAACATAAGGGAATTCACCGGGAAGAGACTCTGTAGTCTTTAAACCCTCGATGTCTTCTGCACGATAGAAAGGATTTACATTAAATCCTTCGCCTGTCTTCCAAACAAGCTTTTTCTCAAACGGTACCCCTTTCAGGTCGGCCGTTATCTTCGCCATCCACTCTTCAGTAGACACAGGAGCGAATTCTGAGAAAAGTTTTTCTTTAAGTTCTGCCATAATATTAGTTGTTTATTAAACTGGTATTAGTAATGTTCAATACTATTTTGTTCAATTACAGATGGCAAAGGTAGAATAAATAAACAGTACCGACAATGAAAAAACAATGAAATCGCAACTACTTTTAACGCCTTTTAGTGGTATTCTCCCCGTTTTCTTGGCATTTTGATAAAAAACACACTTTTTCTTCAAAAAAACTCAGTCCAACTATTGCAGAATTAAAAAATATATCTACCTTTGCATCGTCAAACAAAAACAATGACATCTAAATGGTGGATTCGTCTAACGGTTAGGACACATGCCTCTCACGCATGTAATACGAGTTCGATTCTCGTATCCACTACAAAAGCTCTCAACCTATTGGTTGGGAGTTTTTTTTTATATACCTTCGCTACCCGATAGTATCCTAAGTCTTTTATTATACACTAAATTATATCATGAAAGTAAAAAGACCGTCTTTCTGACCGGAGCCACCGGGACGATGGGGCATGCCGGATTGGTCGAGTTGTCCAAGCGGTAGATCGTTTTAATATAACACTTTTGGCTCGTCCAAGCAAAATCAATAAAGAGAAATTAGCCGCATATGAGGCCATGGCAGGGATCCGTATCGTTTGGGGAGACTTGACAAATTATCAAGATGTCTTAAATGGAGTAATGGGGGCGGACTACGTATTGCATGTAGGTGGAATGGTTTCCCCGGCAGCGGATTATTTCCCTAAAAAAACCTTGAAAGTAAACACGACCGCCGCCCAATATATCGTGGATGCCGTAAAAGCACAACCGAACTCAGACCGGATCAAGGTAGTCTATATCGGCTCCGTGGCGCAAACCGGCCACCGTAACGCACCTGTTCATTGGGGACGTACGGGAGATCCGATCAATATAAGTGTCTATGATCATTATGCCATCTCAAAGACAATAGCCGAACGTATTTTCGTGGAGTCGGGTATTAAACATTGGGCGTGCCTTCGCCAAACCGGTATCTTATGCCCCGAATTATTATTCAAGGGTTCGGACCCAATCACATTCCACGTACCGCTAGACGGCGTGCTGGAATGGCTACCGCCGAGGATTCCGGTCGCTTACTAGCGAATGTATGCGAGGAGGAGGTGCCGGATGAGTTTTGGAACCGTTTCTATAATATTAGTAGCGGCCCGTCTTTCCGCCTGACGAATTATGAGTTTGAGTGTAAATTGTTAAAAGCGATTGGTTGTCCCGCCCCAGAGAAAATATTCGAACCGAACTGGTTCGCTATCCGTAATTTCCACGGACAATGGTATACCGATTCAGATCTATTGGAAGGATATCTGCATTTCCGCAGTAACCAAACTTGCGACGATTATTTAAATGGATGGCCAGCCAAGTCCCTTGGTATTTCCACCTAGCAAAGATCGTCCCTCCTATCTTCATAAAACTGGGTATGGGAGCCATCGCTAAAAAGCCGGGACTGGGAACCCGTAACTGGATCAAGAACAGACACCAAGATCGTATATCCGCCTATTTTGGCTCGTATGAGGATTGGCAAGCAATCCCGGTTGGGATAAGATCCGGACAACGCCCCTCCGAAACACCCGTCTTTCTGGATCATGGTTATGATGAAGTAAGCCGAAGTCGGAATGGGATATCGAGGATATGCGTAAAGCCGCAGAATTCAGGGGAGGAAAATGCTTGTCCCCGGCCATGACAAAGGAGACTTATCGACCCCACTCGATTGGGAATGCCAATTCGGTCACCGTTTTAAGGCCTCTCCCACATTAGTATTATTAGGAGGCCATTGGTGCCCGGAATGTTTACCGCTCCCTTGGAATTACGACGAGATCGCTAAAGGAAATCCGTTCTTCGCCCAAGTATGGTATCCATTCCACGATAAAAAGGAACACAATGTATACGATGAATCCATATTCGCTGACTTCAAGGAATAAAATTCAACGCATCAAGAGATTTTTGTTTTTTAGATTATTTATCTCAACGCAACATACTTTTACCGGATATTATCTGTTATAACAATATAAGCACTATATACCATAAACATAAAAACAGATTTATCATGACAAAAGGATCGATCGGATTAAATGCAGGAGCTATCTGGAATTTGCTTTCAGATGGCCAACATTGGAGTTTTGAGGCGTTGAGAGCAAAATCCGCTCTAACAGATGCGGATCTATGGTCCGCTATCGGTTGGCTCGCTAGAGAAAATAAGATTGAAATTGATAACACCAGCAGCCACCCTATCTTCTGTCCGGGTACCAACTTTTATTTTTAAATGACATTTATGATATTTCATTGCGAAGGATTTCACTTTCTTCGCAATGAAATCTTCAAAAAAGTACTTACTTTGTAACCCTAACGAATAAAAACAATACGATTATGAATCCTACTTTCGGAGCTTCCATCCTTTCTTGGATACCACCTATGTGGACACCAGAAGGCGGTCTTTTCGCCATCCAGCAAGCATCTGCCGCCGGTTTTGATTTACTGGAAATCTTTATTGCCTCCTTCCATGGAGTTCGACGCTCCAACCGTAAAGCGACAATTGAAACAACACGGATTGAAGGCGACTTGTTCTCTCAACCTTCCCCAAGAAGCGCATATTCCTTTTTATCCCAAGGAAGCGACTCGCCTGATCAAGGCGGCGCTGGATAAAGCGAGCGAACTGGAGGTTGATTACTTGGGAGGGGTCTTACATTCCGGCATCGGGGTCTTCTCCGGCAAACAGCGAACACGGGAAGAAGAGAATACGCTTTGTGAGGTATGGGCGGAGGTTGCCGAATACGCCGGCCGATCCGGAATCACGATCGGTATAGAGCCGATCAATCGCTATGAAAGCTATATGTGTACCTCCGCGGAGGAAGTCTTGCGCTTTATCAAACGCGTAGTACGCTCCGAAATTTATCTTTGCATCTGGATACTTCCATATGAATATAGAAGAGACTAGTTTCTATGAACCGGTTATCGCCGCAGGCAGCCGACTTCGCCATATTCACATGACTGAAAGCAACCGGGGAATGCTGGGTGAAGGAAACGTACGCTGGGATGATTTGTTTCGGGGACTACAGGAAATCGATTTCAATGGAAACTTAGTTCTGGAGAATTTCTCCAATTCCGTTCCCGGCATGGCGGAAGCCGTATCTCTTTGGCGTCCATCTAAATACAACGCAGATGAGCTAGCTAAAGGCAGTCTCGCTTTCATGCGTAAGATGACATGCGAACATCAATAAGGCATCAATACTGCAACCGGCTTTACAGTAGTACTGCAAGGCCCGTGCAGTAAATCTCCATTTAGAAAGTAGCGCGAAGTCCTATCATTTAAATAACCGCTGAACGACAGCGCTATCTCCATCATTCGGGGCGGGCTGTATATTCAATAAGCGTGCGATCATCAAATAGAGGTTCACGTTCGCCATTTGCGGAACCTCTACGTGTTTCTTGAACGAGGGACCTGCCGCATAGAATATAGCCTCCATCTCCGGTGTAAAATTATCGTAACCATGTGTCGCCGCATAACGGGGAGATGATTTCTCGCGGAATTGCACATACGTTCCAATATGTGGAGAAACAACCAGATCACTAACTCGAGGATTCTTTCCGTAAACCAATTTCTCAGGGATCTCGTTTTTCTTCCATACGGTTATATTCGGCACTTTCTGTAAAATCGCATAGGCAGTATCCACATAGGTTTTCTTCGGATATAATAATGTAGGAACGCCATCAAAGACATAATCGAAACTATCCCGGGGTAGATAATCATTCAAGTTCACATATCTCTCGGGATAATAGGTGGCCATTCCATGATCCGAGAGAACGATAAAATCGATCTTATCGAAAATATCCAGCTTACGGGCTTCCGTGAAGAAATGATTCAAGACTTTATCCAAGTTCTCTACCACATCCAAGGTTGCCGAGGAATCCGGGGTAGCGGAATGACCTATCGCATCCGGCTCTTCCATATACCACATAATCAAATGAGGACGTATATCTTCCGGCAACTTCAGCCAAGAGATCACGGAATCAGCACGATCTGAAAAAGAAACCGATTTATCAAACGGCTTCCATATTGAAGGCTGGCCACTCGCCAAAGGCACCTCGCTACCAACCAATAGAAGGAAGCGGTACGAACCCCTTGGCGTTCCGCCGTATTCCAAATAGGTTCTCCACCATAAAATCGCGGATCCAGGTTTCCCATCCGGTATGAACTATCAAGCTCCACGTCATAAAAGAAATTATTTACCAAACCATGGTGATCCGGATGCAATCCGGTAGCCATGCTATAATGATTCGGGAAAGTCACGCTGGGATAACATGGGCGAAACGTGGAGCGAGCCCCTACATTCGCCAAAGAATCCAACGTCGGAGTATGAGCACGTGAGGGATAATCAGAGCGGAAACCGTCCATTGATAAAACTACGACATAACGATCCGATCGTTTTTTCGTTTGGCAACCGGTAAAAGCCAATGAACAAATACAAAAGAAACTAACGAGTAAGAACTCAATACGATTATTCCACATATCATTAAATTAAAAAAGAGGTCCACAAAGATAGTGAACCTCTTCTAATTATTAAATTTTATCTAATGAAAGATTTTTCTTTTAGAAGATATACTTGATACCGAATTGCATCTGCCAACGAGACACATCGTTCAAATTATCCTTGAAGGTCTCATCCAAATCTTTCGCCATCGTATACTTCAACGTATAGTTGTTCGCCGCACTCGGGCCTTGTCCTTTCGGGATCGTCAAGAACTGATATTGCTGATTACCCAAAACGGTTGTTTGTACCACACCCCAGTTACGATTCAACAAATTCAAGAAGTTGGCGATATTGAAACTAAAGCGCAAGGTATGTGAGCGACCATTCTTCTGGTAAATCTTTATATCATGAGAAACGCTCAAATCCAATTGATTCGCAAATGGAGCGACAGCACCGTTACGTTCGGCATACTCACCTCTATGTTTGCTCAAATAAGGATCTTGCTCGATAAAGGCATTCATCGCTTTCCATGCATCTTCTTGGCTATCGAAATCGCCCGGTAACAAATGATCTTTTACCTCGTCAAAATTCGCAGGGATATACATCAAGTCATTGGAGAACTGAGAATCGCCATTCGCGTCACCATTATAACAATAAGAATAACGGAACGGACGATAACGCTGATAGATCAAACCAAAACTTGTTGCCGCATATTTACTCCAGTTAGCCGTATAAGAAGCGGACAATAACAAACGACCATCAAAAGAACCTGCCGTATAACCTACTTCTTCCGCATTTCCATCCAAGGCCGCACGGTACTTCCAAGCGGAAGTCGCCACAGACGATGTTCCGTCTGTTACACCTCTAGACTGCCCGAAAGAGTAAGATCCATTCAAATACAATCCCTTCAGGATTCCATCAACAAAGTTTTTCTGCAACTGGAAGGTCGTATAAAGCGAATGTCCTTTGCTGGTATTACGCAGCATCACGACATGATTCGCGGCCTTTTGATTTCCTTCCCTATCGCTATAATAGCCATTATAATATGGACGTGCGTTACCCGCTCCACCGTCATTTACAAATTGCTCGGTCCGATACAATCCGATATTGTCATGATAAATAGCGTTAATGTCTTTTGAGTACAGCAACTCTATGGTAGCTACCCAGCCATCACCAAACTTATAATCGGCAGCGATATTACTTTTCCATAAGCTCGGATATTTAAGTCCGGATCCGTAATCGCTATATCCGAACGGGTAGCGCTACCTTCAGCCGGTTTATAAGTATCCATATTTCCGGTAAAACCTAGCGAAGGTCTGCCATCGCTAATGATATTGTCATTCTTGTCCTTTACCGCCCGGACATTCAAGTCACCAAACAAAACGCCATTGTTGCCGGCTTGATTACTGATCCATACATAAGGAGGAGTACCCGTGAAGAGTCCCGTACCACCACGGATCTGCAAACTTCCATTCTCATCGTCAAACGGTTTGTAGTTAAAACCGAATCGAGGAGAGAACTGAGGTTTGGCGTTCGGATATTTAGAAACATCGATCTTGATGCCATCCCGATAGGTCTCGGCGGCGACTTTATCATTCGACTGCAAATCAGTCATAAAGAACGGAACATCAATACGTAAACCTAACGTCAAGTTCAATTTATCACTTACCGTCCACTTATCTTGGGCATACAAACCTAACTGGAATACATTTATCTCGGCGAATGGAAAATCATCCGTCATCGAATATCTTTGCGCATAGTACTGGTACCCCGTAGAAGAAGAATTCGTAATACCTGTCACATTGGAACCAAATCCAAAATCTTCGGATTAAACTCACGGATATCAAATCCTTGTACACTTCCGTTATGAGCGGCCATGTATTGTTTTGTAGCCAATACGTTGAACTTAAAATCATCGACAGAGTTAAATACCCAAGAACCCGGATAGTTTTGAGCGAAACCATTCTTAAAGGCGCGATAGTCACTTTGCGTTCCAACCGTAATCTGATGTTTGCCAAAATTCATCAAGAAGTTATCCTGTATCTGCCAGATATCACTGTTCAACTGGTTATTATAGGAGTTTGCCTCGGTTCCGAAAGTCGTATAAGCATTGTTATCACCATCCAAGATATCCACTTGCGGGAAGTAACCACCATCCATATCGCGATAATCACGCAAACGGGAATAACCGATCTTCAAATAATTAGACATACGGTCATTAATGGTCGTATTCAAGTCGGCCATCCAAATATTGAAGTTATTATTCGTCCGGTAGAAAGAAGAAGAGAACGGAATAGCGAACGCATTCGGTCCACGTCCGTTATTCGGCGCACCGGAAGTAGAAGGGTTATTCGTATTAAACGATTTCAAATAATAATATTTTAAGCTCAACACATTATTTGAGTTGATATTCCAGTCTAAACGAGCCGTGATTCGATCCGCTTGAGTATTTGTCTTATTCACGTCGAATTTACCCGGATTATACCCAAGCTCATCACCTAAGAAATCAGATAAACCCTGCAAGACTGTCGCATCCGCCGCAGAATTAGCGGTCGTATAAGAAATCGGTTCCTCCTGACGATCCATCTCACCATTGATGAAGAAGAATAACTTATTCTTAATGATCGGACCGGATAAACTGATACCGTATTGGTGATTAGAGAACTCTGAAACACCAATCGTCTCATCCTTCACACGATATCCCATCATAGACGGACTCTTCGTGTACATATATACAGAAGCATGAAACTCATTCGAACCGGATTTCGTTACGGAGTTAATACCCGCACCCGTGAATCCTCCATTTCGAACATCAAAAGGAGCGATCATCACCTGTACCTGCTCGAGCGCCTCCAAAGAAATCGGTTCCGTACCGGAAGCTCCAAGAGCAGAAGCCAGACCAAACGAGTTATTAAAGGAGGCACCGTCCACCGTTACATTATTAAAACGGTAAGAGACACCGCCAAAATTCTTACCGCTACTCATCGGGGTTAATTTCACGAAATCATCCAAAGAACGGTTAATCGTAGGCAGCTTATCCATCTTCTCACGAGTAATGATTTCCTGCGCACCTGTACGGCTTCCTGAAATAATGGGGTTCTTATCCGCAACCACGACTACCTCGTCGAGAGCTTGGGTATCTTCCCGCATTACTACATTCAGTTTCAGATCCTCACCCAAAACCAAGTTTATTCCTGTCCGGCTCTCCGTATTGTATCCAATATAAGAGAACTCTACCACATAAGGGCCTCCGATACGAAGGTTGTTAAAAGAATAAGAACCATTCGGCTGGGTAATCGTGTAGTATTCGGTACCCGTTGGCGTATGCGTAGCCTTGATATTCACTCCGATCATCGCTTCCGATGATGTATCCGTGACTTTACCACTCATACTCGCCGTCGTCACCTGAGCATGTATGGATATTCCCACGCACAACAAAAGTAACGTTAAAAGTAGATAAGTTTTCCTCATAACAAGAAGTATTTATATTTAAAATAATTATAACATTTTTGTATATCGCCGCAAGATAGGGATTAGATATCTCTTTTGTCACAAACTATATATAATATTCATAGCATTAACATTCCTCACACAGATCTCCAGATTATTATTTTCAACCAATCACATCCATAATCCAACAATATGCAGGAAAAGCGTCTATAATTCTTTTAAATCACCGCCCAACAGGGAATGTTAGTTAAGAATCATCAAATTAAAAATTTCATAAAGAACCCTCTTGTTTTGCCAATACAAGCCATCCATCTCCGAATAAGGACATTACTCAATTCCGCCCCGTCACAGCAACTTCATGAATATGAAACAAGTATTAAATAAGAAACATACAATGATATTAAAAAATAACCCATAACTTTGCGAAAGTTTTTATTACATTAACTATTTTAAATTATGAGCAGACATTTACAGACGCTATTCCTTTTAGCTGTACTGAGTTTCTTGTTTGTCATCCCGACACAAGCACAGGTAACAACAGCCAGTATGAGTGGAACAGTTATGTTTCAAGATGAACCCGTTATTGGTGCGACCGTTTTGGCGGTTCACGAACCTTCTGGGACAAATTATGGTACGATCACAAACGTTGACGGACGCTTTTCCTTACAAGGTATGCGTACAGGAGGTCCATACAAAGTTACGATCTCTTACGTTGGTTATCAATCTGCCGTTTATTCCGGCATTACCCTGCAATTGGGAGAGAACTACAACTTGAATGTTAAGTTGAAAGAATCTTCTGAGACCTTGGACGAGATCGTAATCACAGCGGCGAAAACGAAGTTCAATACGGAAAAGACGGGTGCGACAACCAATATCTCCTCGTCACAGATCACCTCTTTACCCACCATTAACCGTAGTATCTCCGATATCGCACGCCTTTCTCCTTATGCCTCCGACATGAGTTTTGCCGGTGGCGATGGCCGTTCCACGAACTTTACGGTAGATGGAGCGAACTTTAATAACAACTTCGGCCTTTCGGATAATCTTCCCGGAGGCGGTAACCCGATCTCTATGGACGCTATCGAGGAAGTACAAGTGGTAATCGCCCCGTTCGATGTCCGCCAGACAAACTTCATTGGTGGCGGTATCAACGCTATCACCAAATCCGGTACAAACACATTCAAAGGTTCCGCTTACACTTACTTCCAGAACCAGAATATGCGAGGAAACTCAATCGATGGAGAAGACTTGGGCGCACGTGCTAAGGAATCCAAAACGATTTACGGAGCTACGTTCGGCGGTCCGATCATCAAGAATAAATTATTCTTCTTCGCCAATGTAGAGGTGGAAAAACAACCGCAACAAGTGATCAAATGGAGAGCTCGTACCGAAGGAGA
>ENA-OQAS01001631-OQAS01001631.1-human-gut-metagenome-genome-assembly--contig:-NODE-1631-length-10281-cov-1.999902_pt1 | contig 10281 bp, 17 predicted proteins | sample MGYA00242733_ERZ504523 | MGnify/ENA primary metagenome ERZ504523 (study PRJEB26092, sample SAMD00036239) | human gut metagenome | host: Homo sapiens | study: EMG produced TPA metagenomics assembly of...
TTTAACAGGAAGATGTCAGGAGAGATGCTGTTTGAATTGTACAAAAAAACATAGTTTTCCTACTTGACATATATGTTATAAGACGATATAATTCAAAACAATAAAAACCTATTAAACAGATAGGTAAATAAGGAAAAGAAATATCTTTCCAGTGGAATTTATTCGGATGAGACGAAACGATAGAAAAAGAGAGGATTTTTCATCTGGCTGAAAAATCCTCTCTTTTTCTATTCTTCAATCACCTGAATTTCCAGAAAATCAAAATCAATGGAATCCACGAAACTGTCCTGATAGAATCTCGCTTTGGAATGTCGCTTGAATTCGTTGATATTCACATCCAGCCAGATTGGTTTGCTGAGATCAAATTCATAGCAGATCTCATCCAGAGCATTGAAAATCTTGTGGGTTCTTGTATCGTCGCTGTCATCACAGATGGTGGTGTCTTTGATCATACGGTTGTCTTTAAATTCTTTTCCCCATAAGCGGAACATGGCAAAATCCTCCTTATAATAAATATGAAAAATGCCGGTCAGGCGAAGAATGTTTTTGTATCAAGTGATTTTCAGTATAGCGGATTTAGGGGAGAAAGTAAAGGAGACAGATTTTATTCTATGATTCTCTGATATGATGTGCTATATTGATACTAAAGTTTATGAAAGAAAGAGAATCATTTTCAATAACATGGAATAGGATAGAGAAAAAAGACAGGGAATCAGAAAAATGTCTGGAATAAAACGAGAAACTATAATCCGGGTTATACTGGGAATCTGTATGATATTTGTATCGATTGGTATGATATATGGTAAGTCCAAAGCCGGGAACGCAGATGAAAAAGGCAGAACCTATATAGAAGAATCAGAAAAAACTGCAAAGCAGAAGAACACAGAGAAAAGCAAGAAAGACAGCACGGAATCAACAAAGGCAGACAGCACAATTAAAGCCCAGATGGCAGAAGCGCAGCAGCTATCAGACACCGAAGCAAAAGGCATTGCGAGGCAGAAGCTATCGAGGCATCCATCCAGCCGGGACAGTATCCGGTGATGGGGATCAGCAGTATCCGCGTCTGGCAATTGGTAAATTATTTTAAAGCGCATGGAAGCACTTATCCGGCAGAAGTTTTGACGCAGGGAGGTGCACCGGATATTGAGACATTTGCACAGATGTATTATGAAGAAGCCACGGCAGAAGGCGTCCGTCCGGAGGTTGCATTTGCACAGGCGATGAAGGAGACAGGCTGGCTGCAGTATGGTGGGGATATGCAGATCACTCAGTATAATTTTGCCGGGATCGGGACGACGGGAGGGGGCGTACCGGGGAATTCCTACCCGGATGTCAGAACCGGGATCCGGGCACAGATCCAGCATCTGAAAGCTTATGCGACAGACGAAGCACTTGCCGGGGAATGTGTAGATGACCGTTACTCTTACGTGACAAAGGGGAGCGCACCGTATGTAGAGTGGCTGGGGCAGAAAGAGAATCCGGAAGGGTATGGCTGGGCAACGGGTGAACGTTATGGATACGACATTGTGGAAATGATTCATGCAATGCGAAAATAAAAGAAAAGAGGTACATTATGAAAAAACTTTTAGTGGTAGTGGACATGCAAAATGATTTTGTGGATGGAAGTCTGGGAACAGAGGAAGCACAGGATATCGTAAGTGGTGTGGTTGAAAAAGTGCAGGATGCAAGAGAAGAAGAGACAGATATTATTTTTACAAGAGATACCCATCAGGCAGATTATTTGCAGACTCAGGAAGGGAAAAAGCTTCCGGTAGAACATTGTATACAGGGTACACATGATGGGAGATTATTGATGCGTTAAAGCCGTATGTATTAAAGAAGATTGACAAGCCAACGTTTGGAAGTACGGAGCTGGCAGAAATTGCAAAAAAGATGAGATATACAGACATTGAACTTGTCGGACTTTGTACAGATATCTGTGTGGTGTCGAATGCCGTTACTGTTAAAGGCGGTACTTCCGGAAGCAAGGATCCAGGTGGATGCATCCTGCTGCGCAGGTGTGACACCGGCGACCCATCAGGCGGCATTAGAAACCATGAAAATGTGTCAGATTGAGATTATCTAATTTATTAAAATACTATGAAGCTTGCCCGGGTGTATAGATTTCAAAGAGAAAAAATGGTATACTGATTTTACTTTCGGGACGAAAAGGGAGATAGATTCCGGAGGGAAGTATACATAAAAAGGGGAGATTACATGCAGTCAGCAATGAAGTATTACGATGACGTAGACAGCTGGAAGACCGTCATGTTTCTTTACAATTCCGCATTGAAAGAAGTAGGGACGAAGCTGGAGATACTGAACGATGAATTTCAACATGTACACAGATATAATCCGATCGAGCATATCAAGACCAGGATCAAATCCGCAGAAAGTATTGTGAAAAAGCTGAAGCGGTACGGATATGAGACAAGTATTGAGAACATGGTACGCTATGTCAATGATATCGCAGGAGTCCGTCTGATCTGTTCGTTTACATCCGATATTTACCGGCTTGCGGAGATGATCGGGAATCAGAGCGACTTAAAGGTTCTGTCGATCAAAGACTATATCAAGAATCCGAAGGAAAGTGGATACAAGAGCTATCACATGCTGGTGTCCGTTCCGATCTTTCTGTCGGACAGTGTGGTGGATACGAAGGTCGAGATCCAGATCCGGACAATTGCGATGGATTTCTGGGCGAGTTTGGAGCATAAGATTTATTACAAGTTTGAAGGACAGGCACCGGAGTATATCAGCCGGGAACTAAAAGAATGTGCGGATATGGTATCGGCACTGGATGACAAGATGCTGTCACTGAATGAAGCAATTCTGGACTGTCTGAAAGAGGGCGGTGAGAAGCCGGTTCCGGAGAGAACAGAAGAAGTGGATGCGGAGATCATTGAGAATCCTATGATCCGATAAAGAAACATAAGGAAGTAATTATAAAAAAGCAGGATCAGTCAATTGATTGTTGAGGAGCATACTCAACGTTAATTGACTGATCCTGCTTTTTGACCCTGAACAGAAAAAAATCATATTTAACAAAAACTTTACACTGCCAGGATTTCAGATTTTACAACCGTTTTATATGATAGAGACCGTGAAGAAAAGAAAAAACAAAAACACATAAAACGGAGGATTTTAGTATTATGAAATTCAGAAAATTAATGGCAGTAGCACTTGTAGCAGCAATGGCAGCAACAATGGCAGTTGGATGCGGAGGATCATCATCTGACAAGAGCGCAGATGGCAGTGCGGATAACAGCAGTGCAGATGGCGGAAGTGATTTTGATACATCAAATGATATCACAATCGTATCCCGTGAAGATGGATCCGGTACAAGAGGAGCTTTCATTGAGCTGTTCGGAATAGAAGAAAAACAGTCAGACGGAACGAAAGTAGATATGACAACAACAGATGCGCAGATTACAAATAATACATCGGTAATGCTTACAACTGTAGCAGGTGACGAATATGCAATCGGTTATGTATCACTCGGATCTTTAAATGACAGCGTAAAGGCTCTGAAGATTGACGGAGCAGAAGCCACAGCAGACAATATCGAAAATGGTTCTTACAAAGTGTCAAGACCTTTCAATATTGCAGTGAAGAAAGATCTTGATAATGAAGTTGCAAAAGATTTTATGGCATATATTATGAGTACAGAAGGACAGGAAATCGTATCAAATGAAAAATACATTCCGGTATCGGATGTAGAAGCTTATGCAGGATCAAAACCATCTGGAAAATGTGTAGTAGGTGGATCTTCTTCTGTATCACCGCTGATGGAAAAACTGATTGAAGCATATAAGAAAGTAAATCCAAATGCAGACATTGAGCTTCAGACTTCAGATTCTACAACAGGTATGACATCTACGATCGAAGGAAGCTATGACATCGGTATGGCATCCAGAGAACTGAAAGATGACGAAGCTTCAGAACTGGAAGCAACAGTAATCGCAACAGATGGTATTGCGGTTATCGTAAATAAAGCTAACCCGGCAGATGAGCTTTCGGCAGATCAGGTAAAATCAATCTATGTTGGGGATGTTACAACATGGGATGAAGTTTCCAAATAAATAAAAGAGGAAATTAAAGAATGAAATCAAAAGCATGGACTGAAAAAGTCATGCAGGGAGTGTTCTTCATTGCCGCCTGCACTTCGGTGCTGGCGGTAGCTCTTATTTGCATCTTCTTGTTTGCGAATGGGATCCCTGCAATCAGACAGATAGGATTTGTAAGATTTATAACCGGTGATATCTGGCGTCCGGGAAATGAACTTTTCGGTATCTTCCCGATGATTATCGGAAGTATCTATGTAACAGCTGGAGCGATCGTATTTGGAGTCCCGATTGGAATTCTGACTTCGGTATTTATGCTATGTATTGCCCGAGGAAAATTTACAGACCGTTAAAAGCGGCAACAGAACTGCTTGCTGGAATTCCGTCAGTTGTATATGGCTTCTTTGGCATGGTGATCGTTGTTCCGATCATCCGGGACTTTGGAAGAGCTTTAAAAATGATGGGACTGGTTCAGAAATCCGGCGATGGAAAAGGAATTCTGACTACATCGATCGTACTTGGAATGATGATCCTTCCAACGATCATCGGGACAACAGAAAGTGCAATGCGTGCAGTGCCGCCACAGTACTATGAAGCTCGCTGGCACTTGGCGCAACCCAGGAAAGAAGTATTTTCAAAGTTGTGATTCCGGCGGCAAAGTCCGGTGTGATCACAGGAATCGTACTTGGAATCGGACGTGCGATCGGTGAGACCATGGCAGTTATTATGATCGCAGGAAACCAGCCTAGACTGGTCAATAATATTCTGCTCGGTGTCCGTACTCTGACTGGTAATATTGTAATCGAGATGGGATATGCGACCGGACTTCACAGGGAAGCGCTGATTGCTACAGGAGTTGTACTTTTTGTATTTATCCTGATCATCAATTTTAGTGTTGCGCTGCTTAAGAGGAGGGGTGAACATGAGTGATCAGACGAAAAAACCTGTTTATATCAACCGGGAAAATTTTACAGATAAGATAAAAAGCTATCTGAGACATCCGGGATCCATGATTTTGATGTTTCTTGTGATGCTTGCGACATTTATCACGTTTGCATTGCTCCTGTTCCTGATTTTTTATATTTTGATCAATGGAATTCCGTATATTAAACCGTCATTATTTTCATTACATTATACATCGGACAATGCATCTGTTATACCGGCATTGATCAATACGGTCGTTATGACACTGCTTTCTCTTCTGATTGCAGTACCATTCGGAATCTTTTCCGCAATCTTTCTCGTAGAATATGCAGGAAAAGGCAATAAATTTATCGAAGTGATCCGCCTTACTACGGAAACCCTTTCCGGCATTCCATCTATCGTATATGGTCTGTTTGGTATGCTGTTCTTTGTAAATACACTGAAATGGGGATTTTCCGTTCTGGCAGGTGCATTTACCTTATCGATCATGATTCTTCCGCTGATTATGCGGCAGACAGAAGAAGCACTTAAAGCAGTTCCGGATTCTTACAGAGAAGGAAGCTTTGGACTTGGAGCCGGAAAGCTCCGTACTGTATTCCGTATCGTGCTTCCATCGGCAGTTCCTGGAATCCTTGCGGGTGTGATCCTTGCCATTGGACGTATCGTAGGAGAGACGGCAGCACTGATTTATACAGCAGGAACGGTTGCACAGGTGCCAAAGAATGTACTTGGTTCCGGTCGAACACTGGCAATCCATATGTATATGTTGTCAAGCGAAGGGCTGTATATGAACCAGGCGTATGCGACAGCTGTTATTTTGCTTGTACTGGTTGTTGCGATCAACACCCTTTCCGGTGTGGTTGCGAAGAAACTGACGAAAGCATAGAGAGGAAAAGAAAATGTCAAAGATAAGTGTAAAAAATCTTGATTTGTATTATGGCGATTTCAAGGCACTGAAAAACATTAACCTTGAGATCGAGCCAAATAAGATCACCGCGTTTATCGGACCGAGTGGTTGTGGTAAATCCACACTTCTCAAGTCGATCAACCGTATGAATGATCTGGTAGAAGGATGCCGGATTGACGGCGAAATCCTTCTGGACGGACAGAATATTTTTAAAGGAATGGACGTAAATGTCCTGAGAAAAAGAGTCGGAATGGTATTCCAGAAACCAAATCCATTCCCGATGAGCATTTATGATAATATTGCTTACGGACCGAGAACGCATGGAATCCGTTCAAAGGCAAAACTGGATGATATTGTAGAAAAATCACTGCGCAATGCAGCTATCTGGGACGAGTGTAAGGACCGTCTGAAAAAGAGTGCACTTGGCATGTCCGGTGGACAGCAGCAGAGACTTTGCATTGCACGTGCACTGGCAGTAGAACCGGAAGTACTTCTGATGGATGAACCGACTTCCGCACTGGATCCAATCTCAACGTCCAAGATAGAAGACCTTGCGATGGAACTGAAAAAAGATTATACTATCGTTATGGTAACACATAATATGCAGCAGGCAGTCCGAGTGTCGGACAATACCGCATTTTTCCTTCTTGGAGAAGTTGTAGAATATAATGATACTGAAAAATTATTCTCGATCCCGTCCGATAAGAGGACAGAAGATTATATTACAGGGAGGTTTGGTTAAATGCGGAACAGATTTGACAGACAGCTGGAAGAACTTAATGAGATGCTTATTCATATGGGAGAACTTGCGAGACGGCAATTGAGGAAGCAACAGGAGCCTGGAGGGGCATGATATTGCCAGAGCAAAGGCTGTCATTACAGCAGACAGCGAGATCGATCAGATGGAAAAAGAAATTGAAAATCTCTGCCTGAAGCTTTTACTTCAGCAGCAGCCGGTAGCGCGGGATCTGCGAAGAATCTCGGCATCACTTAAGATGATCACGGATATGGAACGTATCGGAGATCAGACTGCGGATATCGCAGATATTGTGATCGCAACAAAATCAACAGAGGAAAAGAATCTGAAGGATATTAACCGGATGGCAGAGGCGACTGTAAAGATGGTAAGAGACAGTGTATCTGCCTATGTACAGAAAGATCTGGAGCTTGCAAGAAGAGTCATGGCAGCAGATGATGAGGTAGATGATCTTTTTGATCTGGTAAAAGGAGATCTGGTAAAATTTATTTCCGATCACAAAGGAAGTGCCGGAGATGAGGCAATCGACCTGATCATGATCGCGAAATATCTGGAGAGGATCGGAGATCATGCAACAAATATTGCAGAGTGGGTTGAATTTTCAATTACAGGTATTCATGCAGGCGGAACTGCAATCTAAAAGAAATTAAAGGAGAACGAGAATGATTTTTTGTGTGGAGGATGAAGCGAACATCCGGGAATTAGTAGTATATACACTTGAAACTACGGGATTTGAGGCCCGTGGATTTGAAGAAGGCACATCATTCTTTGAAGCTCTGGCAGAGAAACTGCCAGAGCTGATTTTGCTTGATATCATGCTCCCGGGAGAAGATGGAATGGAGATACTGAAGAAGCTGAAGACTTCCGGGAGAACCAAAGATATTCCGGTCATCATGGTTACGGCAAAGGGTGCAGAATATGACAAGGTCATGGGATTGGATGCGGGAGCAGATGATTATGTGACCAAACCATTTGGAATGATGGAACTGGTATCCAGAATCCGTGCAGTACTCAGACGGACATCGAAAAAGAAGAGGATGATACCTATGTGCTGGGTGAGATCCGCATGGACCGTAAAAAGCATGAAGTAACGGTAGCGGGAGAACCGGTAGCATTAACATTGAAAGAATATGAGCTGTTGAGAAAACTTATGGAGAATCAGAATATTGTTCTGACAAGAGATAAATTACTGGAAGAAATCTGGGGATATGATTTTGACGGTGAGACCAGAACGGTAGATGTCCATGTAAGAACCCTGCGCCAGAAGCTGGGACAGGCAGGAGAATATATTGAGACTGTCCGGGGAGTTGGATACCGTATAGGAGAGATCGATGCGAAATAGAATCCAGAAAAGTATGATTTTTGTGGTTACGATGTCACTACTGATCTCGTATATTCTGGTTACTCTGGTTATTTACCGGCAGGCGCTGGATATCCGGCGCAGTGAACTGGTTCAGGAGGCAGAATATATCCGGGCGGCAATAGATATATCCGGAGAAGAATATTTTGGCACCATGGATAAGGTCAGTAAGCGCACCAGGGTAACATGGATCGATAAAGACGGAAAAGTACTTTATGATACCGGAAATGATCAGGAAACGCTGGCAAACCACAAATCAAGAAAAGAATTCAAAGAGGCATTGGCAAATGGCAGTGGACAGGATATCCGTATGTCAGACAGCAAAGGACAGGAGATGTACTATTATGCGCTGAAGATGGATGATAGCTCTGTCCTGCGTGTGTCAAGAGGCATGGATACGGTCTGGAATACAGCATTTATGATCTTACCGTATATGATTGCGATCGGGGTCATGATGGCATGTGTTGCATGGTTTATGACAAGGCATCAGGTGAAAAGGCTGATTGCACCGATTAACAATCTGGATCTGGAAGAACCACTGGAAAATGATGTATATGAAGAGTTGCATCCGCTGCTTGAAAGAATTGACAGGCAGAATAAAGAAAAAGCAGCAATTGAACAGATGAGGAGAGAATTCTCTGCAAATGTTTCCCATGAGCTGAAGACTCCTCTGACCTCGATTTCAGGATATGCAGAAATTATGATGAATGGTCTTGTAAAATCGGAAGATATGCAGAGATTCAGTGAACGGATCTATAAAGAGGCGAGCAGGATGATCACCCTGGTCGGTGATATTATCAAGCTGTCAAAACTGGATGAGGGCAGTGTGGAGCTTGAAAAAGAGAATGTGGATCTGTATCAGATGACAAGGGAGATCGTGAGCCGTCTGGCGCTTCAGGCAGAAAAACACAAAATACAGGTTGAAGTGGTAGGAGAACATGTGGAATGTTTTGGAATCCGTCAGATCCTGGATGAGATGATCTACAACATCTGTGAAAATGCCATCAAATACAATAAAGAAAATGGAAAAGTAAATATCTGGGTTGGAAATACACTGAACGGGAAAAAGGTCATTGTCCAGGATACCGGAATCGGAATCCCAAAAGAGCATCAGGATCGTATTTTTGAGCGTTTTTACCGGGTGGATAAGAGCCATTCCAGAGAGACCGGCGGAACAGGTCTGGGTCTTTCAATTGTAAAGCATGGAGCACTTTTGCATAACGCAGAAATCCATGTGGAAAGTGAAGAAGGAAAAGGTACAAAAATGGAGCTTATTTTTCATTGTTAAAAAACTGTTTACAATTGGGAAATTAAAGGTATAATGTATAGAAAAAGCTATGAAATATTATAGCTTTTTTCTATTTTATATCAAAAACAGAATCATGTATAATAAAAGTAATATGACTAAAATTAAAAAATGGTTGAATTCGGTATGGAAGAGTGCCGGATACAATCTGTGTAGAGATTCACATGGAAAATGAGAGGCAACTATGGAAGAACAGAAGCAGAGTACGAGCAGCAATTATTTTAAAGGATTATCCAGAAGGGATTATATCCAGAAAGCACATGAGATCATTCAGCAAGAAGGGATTCAGGCAGTATCTATCCGCAGGATTGCTAAGGAGATGGGGTGTTCATCAGCAAGTCTGTACAGGTACTTTGATAATGTGTCAGAACTTTTATACTATGCAGAACTCAGAATTTTAACCGGTTACATAGACAGGCTGAATGAGGCTGAGAAATCTGGAAGATATGGTGGCAGGTATATGTAGGTGTGTGGGATTGTTATGCAACGGAGGCATTTCATAATCCGGAAGCATATAATCTGTTATTTTTTGCCAACAATAACACGAAGCTGAGGGTTTCTATCCGGGAGTACTATCAGATGTTTCCTGAAAATCTGGAGCTGTCCAACCGGGTTTTTCATGAGATGCTCCAGACAGCGGACTTCATGGGGCGTGATTTTGAAATGTGCAGAAAATGTATCCGTTCCAATGCCATTGGGTATGAAAATGCGGTATCTCTCAATCGGATGGTCTGTCTTTTGTTCAAAGGATATTTTAAATCAGTCTGCGATGATGGAATCAAAGAAGAGGAAGTAAATGCAAGAGTACGTCAGTTTATTCGTGATATTGAGGATCTGGTTCGAATGCTGGCAAAGGATCTGAAAGGGTATAAAGCGTATCAAATTTAACGAAGAGCAGGTTTCGGGAAAGCAATAACAGGCCGGAATCTGCTCTTTTTTGGCGGAATTGCTGTACTTATAGAA
>ENA-OQAS01001633-OQAS01001633.1-human-gut-metagenome-genome-assembly--contig:-NODE-1633-length-10275-cov-2.027592_pt1 | contig 10275 bp, 10 predicted proteins | sample MGYA00242733_ERZ504523 | MGnify/ENA primary metagenome ERZ504523 (study PRJEB26092, sample SAMD00036239) | human gut metagenome | host: Homo sapiens | study: EMG produced TPA metagenomics assembly of...
GTTGTATCTTTGCACATGAGAACGCCGGTATTAAGTTTATTTTTAACACCTTAAAGTTAATGCTTTTCTTGCAAATATACAAGAAGGGCGTTCTCTTTTTTGTGGAGACTATGAATTATTCAGGCTAAAGAAGTGAGCCTAAAGAAAGGAAAAACCTTAGAGATTAATGTAGAACTGGAAGAAGACCAGATCGCCTTGGATGGCGTGGTGGTATCTGCGAATCGTGCGGAAACTTCCCGCCGGTTGGCTCCCACATTAGTGAATGTATTGGATGCGAAGGTTTTTACTACGACCAATGCGGTGAATTTGGCACAGGGACTAAATTTCCAACCGGGTGTACGGGTGGAGACGAATTGCCAGAATTGCGGTTTCCAGCAAGTCCGGATCAATGGATTAGACGGACCTTATACCCAAATACTGATTGATTCACGTCCCATATTCAGTGCTTTATCCGGCGTATATGGGCTTGAGCAAATACCGGCGAATATGATCGAGCGGGTAGAGGTGATGCGAGGAGGGGGATCGGCACTGTTCGGCTCGTCCGCTATCGCCGGGACAATTAATATCATCACGAAGGAGCCTTGAGAAATTCCGGGGAATTGTCGCATACATTAACCTCGATCGGTGGGACATCTGCTTTCGATAATAATACGACCCTAAATGCCTCTTTGGTATCGGAAAATGGGAAAGCGGGCTTATATCTTTTTGGCCAGAACCGTCATCGTTCGGGTTTTGATCAGGATGGAGATGGTTTTACGGAGTTGCCTAAATTGAAGAATCAAACGGTTGGTTTCCGTTCGTACCTGAAAACGAGTACTTATAGTAAATTGACATTCGAGTATCATCATATGAATGAATACCGCAGGGGAGGAAATCTGTTGGATCGTCCGCCTCATGAAGCGGATATCGCCGAACAGTTGGAGCATTCGATTGATGGAGGAGGTCTGAAATTCGATCTTTTCTCCAAGGATTACAAACATAATGGAGTGTTTCACTTCTGCCAGAATACAGACCGGGATAGTTATTACGGGACGAACCAAGATCCGAACGCTTACGGCAAGACTACGGACCTGACGGTTATGGCCGGTACGCAATATGCTTATAGTTTTGATAAATTCTTATTTATGCCATCGGATTTGACTGCCGGTTTGGAGTATAGTTTCGATCATTTGAAAGACGAGATGATCGGGTATAATCGCTTTACGAATCAGAAGGTGCATATCGAGAGCGCATTTTTGCAGAATGAGTGGAAAAATAAGCGATGGAGCTTCTTGATTGGCGGTCGTTTTGGATAAACATAATATGATGGATCATGTAATATTCAGCTCGTGCGAATATCCGTTTTAACCCGACGGAAGATATCAATATCCGGGCTAGTTATTCCAGTGGTTTCCGTGCCCCGCAAGCGTTCGATGAGGATATGCATATCTCGGCGGTCGGCGGAGAGGTCGCTATGATCCAGCGTGCGAAAGATTTATCCGAGGAGAAATCGCAAAGCTTGAGTGCTTCGGTCGATTTTTACCATCGTTTTAAGAATGGTATCCAGTTGAACTTCTTGGTGGAAGGTTTTTACACCAGCTTAAGTGATGTGTTTGTCTTGGAAGATATCGGGAAAGATGAGCAAGGCAATCTGATTAAGGAACGTCGTAACGGTTCCGGGGCGAAGTGATGGGATTAACCTTGGAAGGAAAGTCGGTGTTAACTTCATGGCTATCTTTGCAAGCGGGCGCTACTTTCCAGCGAAGCCGTTATAAAGAGGCCGAGAAATGGAGCGATGACGAGAATGTGCCAGCCGAGACAAAGATGTTCCGTACGCCGGATATCTATGGTTATTTTACGGCTACTCTCACGCCTTTCAAACGTTTCACGGCTTCCCTGTCGGGAACCTATACGGGAAGTATGTTGGTGCAGCATTTGGCGGGATATATACCTTTGGATAAGGCGGTGGAGACTCCGGATTTCTTTGATATGAATATCAAGCTTGCGTATGAGTTCCCGCTTTACAAAGAGCTGAAACTAGAAGTAAATGGGGGCGTGCAGAATCTGTTCAACGCTTACCAATCCGACTTTGACCAAGGTAAGAACCGGGATTCCTCCTATATCTATGGCCCGGCTAGCCCGAGAAGTTATTTTGCCGGTGTAAAGATGAGCTTTTAATCATGTAATGCCCTTTGAAAAAACATGTACGTGTTTTTTGAAGGCAAAATAAATAAAAAGACAGTGTTCCCAAGCGTATGATCGCCCTACGGAAACACTGTCTTTTATGGGATAAATCGGGATGTTTTATTTAACGAACGGAGCGGCTTGCAAATAGGCGGCGCTCTTCTCTACGCCCTCGAACTGGGTACGGCCTTTTTTGTCACCTTCCAGTTCCACGTAGTAGCCGAGGATACCGATCTCGTACGCTTTTTTGAATATATTCGGGAAATTCATCATACCGGAATCACCGATGATCCAACGATCCTTGATGTGCAATAACTTAAAACGATTCGGATAATTCTCCATCCATTCCACGGGATCTTGCTGCCCCATAACGGCCCAATATACATCCAACTCGAACATAACCTTATCCGGATCGGTATTTTTCAGGAATAACTCCTCGATATAAGTACCCTTAGGAGGTGCCCACGGATTCGGGTTCTGTTCCGGTTTCTCGCCGGCTTTCAATACCCGTTTGAACTCATTGCTGTGATTATGGTAGCCCCATAGGATTCCCGCTTTCTTCGTGATCTCTCCGGCACGGTTGAAGATCTCCGATACTACTTTGGCGTCATCCTCGTTTTCGATACGGGGTAAACTCGGTTGTACCATACAACTAACACCTAGCTCGGCATGGATATCGGTTGCCTTTTTCCAGAACTCGTCGAATTTGGGCATATTCTCTTTCGTGTACTCACGAAGAGAAGGGGTCAGGTGTGAGCTACTGATTCTCAAACCGGCATCATCCACCATTTTCTTATAATCCTTGGAGGCGATGAATGTCGTATTTTTAGGATTATAATCACCGAATTTACCAGTGTCTTCCCTATATCCGAAAATCTCCAGATCGGTATATCCCGCTTTTGCCAATCGGTTCAATCCGTTAGGCATATCTTGCAGTAACTCCTGTCCGAGCGAATAGGTTTGCAACCCCATCTTTTTCCCGGCGGTTGCCGAGGATATCGCATCCGTGGCGGGTATGGATCTGGTGGGATTTGAAGCCATTACTTTTTGGCTGGCTATGCCCCCTAAAGTAAGTAATGAAATGTTTCTCAAAAATGTTCTTCTGTCTGTCATGGTGATAAAGAATTAAAATTAAACATCTGTTTCTCGCAAATATAGTTAACCTTTTTGAAGTTTATTAAGAAAATGTCTCTCAAAAACTTGCGATTGGGTTTAAATAGATTTAAAATTTGACATAACTCAATTTTACGAACTTACTCCATACATCCAATTACCTGAATAAGGGGATTGTTTGGTATACCTCCGTGGATTTTTAATGTGATTTTACCCATTCTTAGGTATTGTGGGACGGTAGTCTCTGATCGTAACTTTGCAGCGTTTTAAATAACATAATTGATTAAATGATGATGAAGAAAATCAGAGGGCTTTTCCTCTCCTTTTACTGTTGCTTATTTCCATCTCGGCTTTTTCTCAACATAAAACAATGATATCGGGTAAGTCCTGTCCACGGAAAAAACAACCGATGGATTTCGCTACCGTTTATCTAAAGGTACGAATTACGGCGGGACTACGAATGAGGAAGGTATCTATCATCTTCAAGCTCCCGCGGGAGAATATACATTAGTAGTATCGGCTATCGGATATAAGACGGTAGAGAAACCCGTGAACTGATGCGTGGGGAACGGACAAAGATGAATGTGGTAATCAGCCTCAAGCTACGGAGTTGGATGAGGTGGTTGTCGTTTCTAATGGCGTGACCCGGCTCAAGCGTTCTGCGTTCAATGCCGTGGCCCTCGATACGAAAGCCTTGCAAAATTCAACCCAGAACTTGAGTGAAGCCTTGGCTCAAGCGCCCGGAATGAAGATCCGGGAGTCCGGCGGTGTCGGCTCGGATATGCAACTGATGATGGATGGATTTACCGGCAAGCATATCAAGATCTTTATCGATGGGGTTCCGCAAGAAGGTGTCGGCAGTTCTTTCGGACTGAATAACATTCCGGTGAATTATGCCGAGCGTATAGAGGTCTATAAGGGTGTGGTACCGGTGGGTTTCGGAACAGACGCTATCGGAGGTGTTATCAATATCATCACCAAGAAGAACCGGAACAAATGGTTCTTGGATGCTTCTTATTCATACGGGTCTTTCAATACGCATAAATCTTATGTGAACTTCGGACAAACTTTCCGGAGCGGACTCACGTATGAGATCAACGTTTTCCAGAATTATTCGGATAATAATTACTATGTGGATACTCCGGTGAAGGACTTTACGACCGGAGCGATCAATAAGAAAAAAGATCGAGCATGTGAAGCGTTTTCATGATACGTATCATAACGAGGCCGTTATCGGGAAAATAGGTTTCGTGGATAAGAAATGGGCGGATCGTTTGATGTTTGGGTTTACCTATTCACATATGTATAAAGATATACAGACGGGCGTACGCAAGAAGTGGTGTTTGGCGGCAAATATCGGAAGGGATACTCGATCATGCCGTCGTTGGACTATCGCAAGCGTGATTTCTTCGTTAGGGGCTTGGATGTGGTATTGACGGCGAATTATAATAAGAACATGACGAACAATGTAGATACCTCTTCCTATGAATATAATTGGCGTGGCGAGATGCGTCCGCTCCGGATGCCCGGTGAGCAATCTTATCAGAACACCCGGTCGGATAATAATAACTGGAACGGAACCTTAACAGCTAACTACCGTATCGGTAAGGCGCATACGTTCACGTTCAATCACGTGATCAACGCGTTCCGGCGTTCGAATCAGTCTCTTTTGAACGAGGACTCGGAAGCGAACGCTATCCCGAAGGAAACCCGTAAAATATCAGCGGTCTTTCGTATCGCTTGATGCCGACGGAACATTGGAACTTGTCTGTGTTCGGTAAATATTACAACCAGTTTATCGCGGGGCCTGTCGCTACTTCCTCGGCTCAAGATGACTATATACGTACGACCAATTCGGTAAGCGCGATGGGATATGGGGCCGCGGGAACTTACTTTATCTTGAAAAGCTTGCAAGCGAAATTGTCCTATGAGAAAGCCTATCGCCTGCCGACCAATGAGGAGATGTTTGGCGATGAGGACCTTGAGACCGGCGATATTTCCTTGAGACCGGAGAACAGCGATAACGTGAATCTGAATTTAAGCTACAACGAGACATTCGGTAAGCATTCCGTATATGTGGAAGGCGGATTGATCTACCGAAATACGAAAGATTATATCCAACGGAATATATCGGATTTGAGCGGCGGTAAATATGGCGCTACCTATGTGAATCATGGTCGTGTAGAGACCAAGGGTTACAATATCTCGGTTCGCTACGGTTTCGCTAACTGGGTAAGCGTAGGAGGAAACTTTACGCAGATGAATGTAAGGGATAACGTGAAGACGGTTACCAGCGGGACGAACCAAGAGAGCTTGACATATGGCGCACGTATGCCGAATCTTCCTTATCAGTTTGCCAACTCGGATGTGACCTTCTACTGGCGTAATTTGTGGAAGAAAGGCAATACGCTAAGTGTCACTTACGATAATTTATATATGCATAGTTTCCCGCTGTATTCGGAGGCAGTAGGCAGTGAATCCGAATTTGTGGTACCAACTCAATTCTCGCATAATCTGACACTCTCTTATGGTATACAGAACGGGCGTTACAATATCTCTTTCGAGTGCAGGAATCTCACGAACGAGAAATTATACGATAACTTCAGCTTGCAGAAGGCTGGCAGGGCTTTCTATGGTAAGGTGAGGGTTTATTTCGGTAATTAATTTAAAGTGTGACTATCTTTTATTTATCAATAATTAATTCAAAACATAATAGATTAAAACAACATGAAGAAGAATTATTTAATGACAGGTCTTGCCGTCGCGTTATTGGTTGGGGGAGTATTTACTTCTTGTAGTGACGACGATCCTGTAAACCCGGATAACGGAGGCAACGGGAATGGAAATGGCGGAGGATCGACCTCGGAGGCGGTTTCGAGCTATGTAGTCGCCGCTTCTGTCGGTGACGCAATTACTTGTTGACAGCCGATACGCTGGGGGATGCTCTATCTCCGCTAAAAACAACGGACTCACTACGGAAAGCGGTACGCAATGGATCTTCTATAAGGATAAATATTTGTATCGTTTGGTTTACAACCAAGGAAATGCTGGTGTTACTTCTTCATACGTACTGAATGCGGAAGGTAAGATTAAAGAGCGTGATAATACTTACGAGATCAAGCGATTTACTTCTTATGGTATCTATGGCGACTATATCATTACATCTTCTACCGGTGATCTGGGTGAGGAATATGCGGACGAGAATGGTTATCTGCCTAAAGGCTTCTTGCTCTCTTATCTGGATGTGGCCAAAGAGACGTTTACGACAACACGAATACGATCTTGTCGGAGAATTATTTGGGAAATGGCGAGTTCGTTACGTTAGCGGGTATTCTCCAAGCGAACGGCCGGATCTATTCCGCGGCTATCCCGATGGGATTGAGTAAGTACGGCGTGAAAGCGGAGGGAGGTAAATATGTTAAATACCCGGAGCTGGTAAAGACAGAATCCGGAGGAAGCGGTAGTGGCGCTTACGAAAAAGGGGAATTGCAATGGACGCAATATCCGAACGAGGCTTGGGTCGCTATTTATGCGAACGAGAAATTCGAGAACCCGAAACTGATAAAGACGGATAAGATCAGTTATGCTTGCGGACGTAACCGTTCTCAATACTACCAGACCATTTGGACGGCAGACAACGGCGATGTGTATGTGTTCTCGCCCAGCTATGCCAAGACGATGACCGCGGAGGTACAGAAAACGACTTGCCGGCCGGTGTAGTTCGTATTAAGGCTAACGCGGAGGAGTTTGATCCTGATTATTATTGTAATTTGGAGGCACAGACGGGTGGTAAGGCATTCTTGCGTTGTTGGCATATCACGGAAGATTATTTCTTGTTGTTGATGTATGATCGTCCGTTGACTGAATCCGGATTCGCCGCGAAAGAGTTGGCTATTTATAAAGGAGAGGATAAGAGTCTTACTTACGTGAAGGGGCTGCCTTCCACGGATGTTATTTCTGGATTTGGCAATACTCCGTTCTCGGAGGATGGTATCGCTTATATGGCGGTTACGACTACCGATGGGAGTCAACCGGCCGTGTATCGTATCGATCCGAAGACAGCTACCGCAACAAAAGGTCTTACCGTTGAGGCAGAGCAAATCAGTGGTGTAGGTAAATTGACTGCCGCTCAAGAGTAATAAGCAAGTATGAGTCGGACTCACATTCTTTTAATATTCCTCCTGCTCCCACTAACCCTGCGGAGCCAGGAGGATATTTGTATAGGAAAGGAACTGGTTTTGTACTCTACCGTATTGCAAGAAGAACGGAGTTATTGGATACACTTGCCGGAGCATTATAATATGGATACGAAACAACGCTATCCGGTTGTTTACCTGCTAGATGGAGATTCTTTCTTTCATTCGCTGGTAGGCATAAGGAAAACGTTGGCATCCGGTAGAGGTAAATATCTACCTCCCTGTATTATTGTCGGGGTATTAAATTCGGATCGGACACGTGATTTTACGCCTACCGCTTCAGCCGCCGGACGGGATGGTAAAATCTCCATAGATGCGATTCCGCAAGGAGGGGGAAGTGAGGCTTTCAGTAAGTTTCTTACGGAAGAACTTCGCCCCGCTATCGATAGTGCCTATCGCACGAACGGCTGGAATATGCTTATCGGTCATTCGTATGCGGGGCTTTTCACCTTGAATACGTTTCTTCGTCATACGGAATTATTTGATACCTATCTAGCGGTCGACCCTAGTTTGTGGTGGGATCAGGGGCGGTTGGTCCGGGAGGCGGAGGCTTTGGTTGCAGGCAGGGATTTTAAAGGGAAAAGCCTGTATATCGGTGTCGCGTCTAAAAAAAGGACGGACCGGGTGGACATTCATCTTGACAAAGTGAGTTATCTTCTTTCGGAGGTTTTACCACAAGCGGAGAACCTGCGTTTCTTTAGTAAATCATTTCCCGACGAGAACCATGGAACGGTAGCGGTTCCGGTATATATGACGGGATTAAACAATTATTCGGAAAATGAGAAAATTCTTTGCGAAAGTACATTTATGGCTATCGATACCTTTTGGCATTATTATTGCGATTGTCTGCCTGACCGGGGCGATTCTCGTCTTTGAGACAGAGATATTAGAATTAGGCTACCCTTCCCGTTATTTTGTAAAGGAGTAAAAGGGGAACCTCTCTCGCCTGCCGCCTTGATAGAATCGGCGCGCCAACAATTACCCGATTCGGTTCGAATAAACGGTATTCGGGTATCGTCTGACCCGAGACGAACTTATCAACTGGTATTACCGGGGAAAAAGGCCGCAGGTTTTATTGATCCCTACACCGGGAGGTGACCGGATGGATGACGGACAAGTTTTTTCCTGAAAATGATGCGTCTTCATCGTTGGTTACTTGATGAGTATAAACGGGATGGAAGTTTTTCTTGGGGAAAATCAATAGTTGGCTATGCGACTTTGGTCTTGGCGATTATTATTATAAGTGGAATCGTAATTTGGTATCCCCGTAATAAAAAGTATTGAGAAACCGGTTGAAAGTAAAGACCAAGGCTGGTTGGTTCCGTTTCTTCTATGATTTACATGTCTCCGGGGGATTCTATGCGGCATTGCTCCTGCTTATCTTAGCGTTAACCGGATTAACATGGTCGTTTGGTTGGTATCGAAATGCCTTTTATAGTGTCTTCGGTATTAGTGCAAACCCGCCTCAAGCGCATCATGCTCCAGCTTCTTCCAATTACACACAATGGGCTGAGGTGTTATCGGCATTGAAAAGCCATTATCCGGACTTTAACTCAATCACGATCCAAGATGGCTCCGCTACGGTTTCTACGGCCCGTTATGGAAATACGAGAGGAAGCGACCGTTACTCCTTTGATCCTGCTACGGGTGAGATTACGGAAGTCCAATTATATAAAGATCTCCCAAAATCGGGGAAGATAAGAGGATGGATTTATTCTGTACACGTCGGCTCGTGGGGGGAATGACTACCCGTATATTGACTTGCTTAGTTTCCTTGTTGGGGACGATCTTCGCGATAACCGGCTATTATTTTTGGATAAAGAAACAATTCAGGAAACTGAGATGAAAAGAAAGAGGTATGTTTGACCCACATACCTCTTCATAAATCTAAACCAATCAAGTTGAATACGCAAACGTTGTAATATTAAGGTTAAACAGTTATGTATGTAAAAGTGTGCGTCTATTCAATTCCTTCTTTCCTTATAGATGCCAACCACTGGTCGATCCGCCCTTCTGTTTGATCGTCTTCATTCATTTCATCCAAAGGAAGTCCGACGAACATACCGTTTATGCAGGCGGTGGAACTGTCAAATGAATATCCCGAAGCATCTACAGCGCCAATGAATTTGCAACCTGTATTTCGCAGGTCGGAATAGATCGTACCGATGGCGTCACAGAAAGTGTCGCTAAAAGAGGCTGAGTCTCCGCAACCGAATAATGCGACGGTTTTCTCACTTAAGTCCAGCTTTTTCAGTTTCCCTAGATAACTATCCCAATCATCTTGCAAATCTCCGGCGCCCCAAGTGGAACAGCCCAATAACAAGATTTCATAAGGCGCTACATCAGCGGGAGAAGCGTTAGATACGTCATGAATATCTTTGTCTTCCACACCCAGCTTCTCTGCGATACGTTTCGCGATCCCTTCCGTCGTTCCTGTAGACGAGCCGTAGAATATTCCTATAGTCTTCATTCCTATTTGTTTTTATAGTTTAATAACGAAAGCAAATATCCGATATCTTATTAGTCTCGGCAATACCTACAAATATGTATTTTGACGGTCGGGAATACCCACGAATGATCAGTGATGGTTGGGGGAAGAAAGCATTTTGTGAATTTGTCGATAATTTGAATTGTTTTTCATAAATTTGCTGCCGTATTGGTTCGCCTACTTATTCAGGGTACGGCGATTAAAAGGGAATCAGGTGAGAAACCTGGACAGTCCCGCTGCTGTAAGCTCCAAAAAGCTTAGACATCAACTCATTGCACTGTTTCCGGAAGGAACGGGAAGGAAGTTCTAAAGTGG
>ENA-OQAS01001634-OQAS01001634.1-human-gut-metagenome-genome-assembly--contig:-NODE-1634-length-10265-cov-2.226475_pt1 | contig 10265 bp, 9 predicted proteins | sample MGYA00242733_ERZ504523 | MGnify/ENA primary metagenome ERZ504523 (study PRJEB26092, sample SAMD00036239) | human gut metagenome | host: Homo sapiens | study: EMG produced TPA metagenomics assembly of...
GGGGATGGAGTGGGGAAAATGCATTCGGTGTCATTGACCACCTCAATACGGCATTGGATTTTTCCTGGCTGAAGTTCTGATAGTGGTCTATGTGATCGTTGTTGGACCGGTGCTTTATCTTCTGCTTTGCAAGATGAAAAAAAAGAGACTGGTACTGGCTGGGGGTACCGGCGCTTGGCATAATTTTTATCGGTGTGGTATTTATCGGCGGGCGGAATTTAAAGCTGCATGAGACACGGGTTTATTCGGTGACCGCACAGCAGGCGGATGGAAAAAGTACCACTGGTATCGCCACCTATTACAATGCGTATCATTCCGGGGTAAAACCGTGGAAGGTACGGCTGAATGATAATTACGCATATGGCGGTACAGGTCTCAGTGAATCATACAGCATGGCATCTTCCGGCAGGGTATATGCAGACCGTTATCACTATTTGGTGGAATATGACAATGGCTTGTCCCTTGGGGTAAAACCGCAGAGCAATTTTGAAAATGCCTATCTGTTTGCGGCAGGAACTGCCAAAGGATGTGGAAGCATAGACACCAGTGGTCTGGTGCTCACGCAGCAGAAACAGGGGGGAAGCATAACAAACAACACGTCTTATGATTTCCCTTATCTTGTCTGCGTGTCGGATGATACGGTCATGGTATTTTCGGATGTAAAAGCAGGTGAGACCATAACGATAGACGGGAAAAGTAAAAAACCACTGCTGTCCCAGCAGATTTCTTATTTTGATGATGTCTACAGCGTGTTATCGCAAGACAACATGAATGGAAATACATATTCGTATAAGCATAAGGATATGGCAGCCGCACTGTATCTGGGACTGTGCCAGATCCGGCGGAAGAACGATGTGTCGGGTACTGTTGTAGTGGAAGGAGTAACCGCAGACTACGGAAAAACCATAGAGAGCAGGTGCTCGGAAATTTCGTTTGGCTGTCTGTATACGATTGCCGGTCAGGAGGTGTCCAATGCTTCAAATTAGTCATTTGTATAAAAACTACGGAAAATTTCAGGCGGTCAGGGATCTGAACCTGCATGTGCCCAAAGGGGATCTGTTTGGCTTTGTGGGACCAAACGGAGCCGGAAAGACAACAACAATCCGGATGGTATGCGGACTTATGCCGCCGACAGAAGGAACCATTACGATCCATGGCGTGGATGCCCTGCTGCATCCGAAGGAAATCAAAAAGCAGATCGGTTATGTGCCGGATTTCTTTGGTGTGTATGACAATTTAAAAGTCAGCGAATATATGGATTTTTACGGTTCCATGTACCGTATGACTTCCAGGGAGATCACCGCGGTATCCAATGATCTGCTGGAACTTGTCAATTTATCCGACAAAAAAGAGGTTTATGTGGATAGCTTTCCCGCGGAATGAAGCAGCGGCTGTGCGTGGCACGGGCACTCATCCACAATCCCTCCCTTCTGGTGCTGGATGAACCGAATTCCGGTCTGGACCGCGTGCGCGTGTGGAGATGAAAGAACTTTGCAGAATCTGCGCGGCATGGGAAAACCATTGTGATCAGTTCCCATATTTTGTCGGAGCTGGCAGAGATGTGCAACAGCATCGGCATTATGGATCACGGAAAACTCGTAGAAGCAGGAAACATTGAGGATGTCATGGAACATGTTTTCGGTGGAAACCGGATGGTGGTTTCGGTTCACGGGGAGATGGAGCCGGCAGTGCGCATGCTTAAGGAACACCCGCAGATTAAGGTGGAATCGGTGGGAGAAAAGGAAATCCATATCTCGCATGCCATGAAAGAGGAAGAAATCGCGCAGTTGATCGCACAGATGATACAGAATGGAATTATCGTGACAGGATTTTATAAAGAAGAGGGAAATCTCGAATCCCTGTTTATGCAGCTGACAGGAGGGCAGGAAGATGAGAATTAATCCAATGGTAAAAAAAGATATTAAAGTACAGGCGCGCAGTATGCGGATCTGTTGGGAAATATTTGCTTATGAGGCGATTATGGCAGTTGTATTTTTCTTTGCCATGTTTTTGTTTTCCCAGCAGATGACCTATTCGTCTGCAAACATATACAGCAGCATTGTCTGGCTGTATCCGGCACTTGCGGTCACGCAGATTTTATTCTGGGAGTGGTAGTCCCGGTGCGCACGGCTTCTGCAATTTCGGGTGAGAAAGAGCGGCAGACCTTTGATATTATGATGACAACCAGCATGACCGGATTTTCCATTATTATGGGAAAGGTGCTCACCGCGATGATCCAGAGCATGTTTTATGTGGTGGCAGGACTTCCGATCGTAGCACTGGCATTTGTCATCGGCGGACTCTCATGGGGCAATCTGTTCTGGTTTCTGGCGGTATCATTACTGGTTTCGTTCGTTTCTGCAAGTATTGGAATTTTGTGTTCTTCCATCTGTAAAAAAACGATCAGTGCCATAATTTTATCGTATGGTATCTATGTTCTGCTGTTTATCGGAAGTTTTCTTCCCTATCTGGTCACCTCGGTTGTCCGCATGTCAGGTGGTGTACCGGAAAAATCCTGCTGGGTGCTTCTGGTCAATCCGGGCATGTATCTGCTTGAATTTTTTACCTGGAGTATGACCGGAACATCCGTGGCGGAAGAACTGATCACAAATTACGGGAAAACACTTTCTGTTTCGGGTGCTGCCGTACATTATGGATGGATGGCCGTTTCCACGCTTTTATTTGTGGCACTGGCATTTGTCTTTCTTCTGATTGCGATGCGGCGGATCAATCCGATGGCAGGATATGGAAGAAAACATGCAGGGGGAAAGCAGCATGGATGAAAAAGCATTTCTGTTGCAGGAAATCCGTTACAGCAAAAGAAAACAGAACGTAAAAAAGTTCCTGCGCTATGAAAGCACAGGAATTGCCGCAGGTGGAACCATCGCCATGGTGCTGGAAGGATGTGCGGTGTTTGTCCCTTTTTATACGGTGCATGTGTGGGCTGTTTTGGCAGTTTTATGTGGTGCGGCAGCTGGAGGCATTTATACGGTAATGAAGAGATGTACCATGGTACAGGCAGCACAGCAGATCGACCGTTTCGGGTTTCAGGAACGGATCGTGACGGCATATGGGCGTATTGGAAAAGAGGGTAGTATCGACCGGATGCAGCGCAGCGATGCCGTGCATATGTTACAGGAAGACCATGCATGGAAAAAGGCGCGTGTTTGTCCGGACCGAAGGAAACTTGTGGCACTTTTTCTTTCCCTTGGGCTGGCGCTTGTTCTTTCGTTTGTGCCGTCCCCCGCGCATAAACAGGTGAAACAGCGGCATGCCATCCGGCAGGAAGCCCGGGAAAAGGAAAAAGAAATCCAAAAAGTGATGGATGCCTTAAAACAGACAGACACCTCTTCCATGACAAAAGAACAAAAGAAAGCCCTGCAGGAACTGATACAGTCACTGGCCTTATCGCAAAAAGAAATGCAGCAGGCAGATACGAAGCAGTCACTGGCATCTGCCGGGCAGAAACTTTCCTACAAGTATGGACAGGCGGCACAGATTTCCGGGGCAGATGTCCTGGCATCGGTACTTAAAAATATCCAGGTGAATACCAATACAGGAAACCAGCTGGCACAGGGGGATGTACAAAGCACTACACAAAACACTACACAAAGCGGTACGCAGCGTGGGGAATCCACCAGTCTTCGGAAACCAGTTCCCAGGATTCCGGGGATGGGGAAGATCCGGGCAGTGGAAAGGACGGAAGTGGAAGTGGCAATGGAAGTGGAAGCGGAAACGGCAAGGGGACAGGAAGCGGAAACGGAAGTGGAACAGGAAACGGAACAGGCAGCGGACGCGGAACCGGATCCGGAGGGGGAACACATGATTATGTGAGTGTTCCGAATAAACTCGGAAACGACAGCAGTATCACAAAGGACAAGGGGGATTCGAAGAATTCCGATTATTACAAGGCGAAGAATGGTCTGGCATGGAAAGGCGAACACGTGGATTTAGATTCCGTGGTCGGCGATTACACGAAAGAGGCCTACGAAGGCATTGCCAATGGAAAATACCCGGCCGGCATGGAAGATGTCATCCGGAATTATTTTGAAAATCTGACTGATGGAGAGGAGATCTTATGACAGAATATGAAGTATGCCAGCAGAACACCATGGCATGTGAACAGGAAATTGCAAAGGGAATTATCGGACAAAAAGACGTCATCCGCCAGGTCATGCTGGCACTTCTGGCGGGCGGAAATGTACTCTTAGAAGGTATGCCGGGACTGGGAAAGACCATGCTGGTGCGCACGATCAGCCAGGTGTGTGATCTGAGTTTCCAGAGAATCCAGTTTACCCCGGATCTGATGCCGAGTGACGTGACCGGTACCAACATCATCGTAAAAGAAGAGCAAAAAAGTGCATTCCGGTTTGAAAAAGGACCGATTTTTGCCAATCTGGTGCTGGCAGATGAGATCAACCGTGCCACGCCAAAGACACAGTCAGCTCTCTTAGAGGCCATGCAGGAACACACCGTGACGATCGGAACGACCAGCCATCAGCTGCCGGAGCCGTTTCTGGTGCTTGCCACACAAAATCCGATCGAAAACGAGGGAACTTATCCGCTGCCGGAAGCCCAGCTGGACCGTTTTTTGTTTAAAGTGCTGGTAAAATTTCCGGACCGGCAGGAACTGCGGGAAATCGTGGAACTGACGGAGGGAAACCATCCGCCAAAGATCGCAAAGGTCATGGATCGGGAAAGCCTGCTTGCAGCGCGCGCATGCGTTGCACAGATTCCGATTGCGGATGCCGTCATGGATTATATTCTGGATCTGGTTATGGCAACTCATGCAGACAATCCGTATATCCGGGAGGGGGCAAGCCCGCGTGCGGCACAGGCACTGATCCGCACAGCCAGGCACGCGCGTTTATGGAAAACCGCCTGAATGTCTCGTTTGAGGACGTCAAATGTGTCGCACTTCCGGTATTGCGGCACAGGATTCTGCTCAGTTTCGATGCAGTATCGGAGGGGATTACGAAGATGCGGTAATTGGGCAGATCTTAACAGAAAAGGAACAGGGACTGTATGCTTGATGCGGGAATTTATGAACAGCTGTCGCGGCTTGTGATCGCGATGAAACAGAAAAGCAGCCAGAATATGGCAGGAAACCGCAGATCTGTACAGAAAGGAACTTCTGCGGAATTTTCCGATTTCCGGGAGTATATGCCGGGAGATGATCTGCGCAGGCTGGACTGGAATGTCTATGCGCGGTCGGAGCGCATGTATATCCGGGAATATTTCGAAGAAAAGGAAGCAGTGGTATCGGTTATTTTAGATACCAGTGCATCAATGCACTATGGAAAAAAGAGCAAGGCAGAACTGGCACAGGATCTGTGCGCGGTGATTGCCTTTCTGACTTTGCACCATATGGACCGGCTGGTACTGTATGACAGCAGCCAGATGGGAACCCCGCTTGTGGTTTCCGGGGGAAAGAATGCACTGCCAAAAGTACTTGGATGGCTGCAGGCACGTACATTTTCGGGGACAGAGACGGATTCTTTTTCCGCCGTGCGCCAGATGCAGAGGCGTGGGGCGGGAGTTACCGTGATCGTCAGTGATTTCCTGACCGAAGCAGCGACAGATCCCACGCAGGATTGTCTGGAAAAAACGATGCAGTATCTGGACTTACGAAACAAAGACCCGTGTTGCTTCAGACACTGTGTGCGGAAGAACTGCGTGTGACAATGGACGGAACGCGCAATCTGATAGATATGGAGTCCAAAGAAAAACTGCGCGTGACGATGCGTGCGGATGTGATTGCGCGTTATGAACAGGAACTGCAAAAGCTTTCTGTGCGGCTGAAAAAAAGTGCATCGGCTGCCGGAGGCACCTATATACTCTGTGATTCCGAAAAAGAGAGACGTGCGCTTATTTTAGAAGATTTAAGACCTTTGTTTGTCTGAGAAAAATTTGAGGATGGATTATGATATTTGAGAGTTTGTGGCCGCTGGCATTTTTGCTGGCGGTTCCGGTTGTTGTGATTTTATATCTGCTTGTGCCAAAGGGGACAGACACGCCAGTGTCTTCGAACCTGTTGTGGAAGAAGCTTTTTTATAATGAACAGTCTAAAAACGTTCTGGGAAAAGTTTTTGCACAATCTGCTGATGTATCTGCAGATCGTGATCCTTTTGCTGCTTATTCTGGCACTGATGGCACCGTTTGTACAGCGTAAGGGTACAGGCAGTACGGACGTGGTGTATCTGATTGACACCAGCGGAAGCATGAAGCATCTCACCAAAGGGGGCAATACCCGCTTAGGGGAAGCCGTAAGTGAGATCAAAGAGCAGATTGCCGCTTCGGATGGAGCAAAAATATCCATCGTTACCTGTGACGGCACGGGAACCAATCTGCTTGCCGTCCATACTTCCGAGAAAAAAGCACTGTATCGGACGCTGGCAGACATCAAGGGCACGGACACAGCCGGATCGCTTTCCGATGCACTGGCAACCGTACAGACTGTGCAGAAAAAGGACAAAAAGAACGATCTGGCAGATGTCATCGTCTATACCGACGGCATAGGGGCAAAACAGACGAAAAATCTCAAAAGTCAGCTTCAGGCAACCATCCGTGTGGTGGGAAGTCCGGTTTCTAACGTGGCGAATACGTTTCTGTCCTGCACCAAAGACAGCAGCGGGGACACGTATACGGTTGCATCAGGCGTGACAAATTACAGCGATCATGCGGCAAATATGGAGATTACGCTGTATGAGGGAAAGAAAATTCTTGAAGTGCGTACACTTTCCCTTGCCGCAGACGAGACATATACCTGCCTGTTTAAACAGGTGAACTGGGGAAACCAGCCGCTGCATACCGAACTTTCCGCAGTGATATTTGCGGGCAGCAGCCAGAAGGATTCCTTACATGAGGATAACTGTGCCTATGCACTCAAAGACCAGGTTTCCACGAGCAAAGCCACACTGATCGGGGAAGGAAATACCTATATCGAAAAAGCGTATCTTGCCGTGACCGGAGAGAATCTTTCCAAGGCAAAAACAACGGATGCACTTGACCGTGACGATCCGGGGGTCTGTATTTTTGATGCGGATACGGCAGTGCAGGAATCTAATCAGCAGAAGGCGCGGATGATTTTTGCCAAAGAGGGAAAGAACGAGGAAAAAAATGTCAGCCTGTCCGCCGGCGATACCGAACTGACTTCCGGAATCCGGGACTTTGCGCTCGGGGTAAATCAGACATATGTGTATGATCTGCCGGTCTGGGCCACGGGCTTTCTATGGAACGGAAAGCAGTGCGCCGCATACTACGGGGAGCATGACGGAATCCGGGAGGTGGTACTCGGATTTGATCTGCGGGAATCGGATTTTGCCCTGCAGCCGGAGTTTCCGGTATTTATGAACCATGCGCTGCACTATCTTGAGGATAGTTCTTCTTTCCCAAAACGTCTATGATGCCGGAGATACCGTGCAGTTTCATGCATTAAACGGTGTGGACGTGCAGCAGATTGCAGCACCTACCGATCAGGCAGGACTGTTTACCGTAAAAGCGGGCGGCAGAAAGGAATCCTATATTGTAAAATTTGCATGCAGCAGCCAGTCGGATGGACGGATCACGGCAGGCGATTCCGGCAGCCGCAACACGATGCAGCGGCAGCTTGTGCGAAAGCAGATGCGCAATGTCATCCTTATCCTTGTGCTTCTTCTTATGATACTGGAGTGGATCTGTTATGTCCGGCAGATGCGTTACCGTGGGCGGTTTTATCTTGCGGTGCGTCTGGTGGGGCTTGCCCTTTTGGTGCTGGCTGTCTGTGGAATTTCGGTGCCGCTTTCCCACGCGAAAGACACAACCGTTTTTCTGGTTGATCTGTCGGAGAGCAATGCTGCAAATCTCACGCAGATGGAGCAGTATATGAGCCGGCAGGTCAAAGACATGCCAAAGAACAATCAGTATGCCATTGTAACGTTTGGAGCCAATGCGGTTGTGGAACAGTTTCTGACCAGTGAGAAACACAGTTTTCAGATTCTCTCGGCACCGGAGGCGGATGCAACCAACCTTGAGGAAGCCGTTTCCACAGGACTTTCCATGATCCCGGACAATGCGGCAGGACGGCTTGTGGTGCTTACGGATGGAAAGCAGACAAAGGGAAACATCGAGCATACGGCATCGGCACTGACGGCAAAAAACGTGCAGCTGTATTCGGTTCTCTATGAAGATACAAAGCAGGGGAGCGATGCCTATATCGAAAACGTGGAAATGCCGGAGTATCTTTATCCGGGTGATTCCTATTCCATGACGGTAACTGTGGAAAGCAACTATGAGACCGATGCGAAGCTGCAGCTTTTGCAGGGAACGGAGATGGTCAGTCAGACAGGCGTGCATTTAAACAAAGGCAGCAACCGTTTTGTTTTGAAACAGAAGGTAGTCGGTACCGATGCGCAGCAGTATACCGTGCGCGTGAAGGCACCGAAGGACACCTGTGAAAAAAACAATGATTATGGTACGTATGCGACGGTGGATTCCCTGCCAAAGATTCTGCTTGTATCTGGAATGGGAGAGGACAGCACACCGTTTTTAGGACTTTTGGATGCTGCCGGATGCAATTACCGGCAGGTATCCGCAGTCAGTGCACCGGATACTTTAAAAGAGATGCTGCAGTACAAGAGCATCATTCTGGAAAATGTGTACCGGACAGATCTGCCGGAGGGCTTTCTAAAAAATCTGAAAACTTATGTGAAAGACTACGGATGCGGTCTGGTGGCATGCGGTGGCGAGGACAGTTTTGCACTGGGCGGATATCTGGATACGGAACTGGAGAAACTTCTTCCGGTCGATATGCAGCTGCGTGGGGTGAATGAGAAACAGAATCTGGCAATGGTCATGGTGATTGATCATTCGGGCAGTATGTCGGAACAGACCGAAGGAGCACCAATCTGGATCTGGCGATCGCGGCTGCCAAAGCGGCTGTGGATCAGCTGGATACGAAAGATGAAGTCGGTGTGGTAACCTTTGATGATGGTTACACCTGGCAGGTGCCGCTGGAAAAAGTGAAGGATAAAGACAAGATCCATCAAAGCATCGAGACGATCAGCGAAGGCGGTGGAACGACCATCAAACCGGCCGTGCGTGCGGCACTAAATGAAATCAAGAAGAGCAAGGCACAGCTAAAGCATATTGTGCTTCTGACGGATGGACAGGGGGAAACCGAAAATTTTGAAGATATCATCAAGGACTGCAAGGATGCCGATGTAACTCTTTCCACGGTAGCGGTTGGAGAGTCGTCTGACAGACAGCTTCTGGAACGACTGGCAACGCAGTGTAACGGCCGCTATTATTATTCCGATATCTCAACCGATATCCCGAAAATCTTTGCACAGGAAGTATTTTTAAATGGAGATACGTATTTGCAGAACGGACAGTTTTCACTGAAAAGAAACAGCAGCAATGCCATCACGAAAAATCTCTTTGCCGATGGCTGGCCGCAGATCAAAGGGTACGTGAGTGCCTCTCCGAAAACCGGAGCCAATGTGCTGCTGGCATCTGCCGAAAAGGATGACCCGATTTTGTCTGTCATGCAGTATGGACTGGGGCATACGGTTGCGTGGAATACCGATGTGACAAACCGCTGGACCGCCGGGCTGGCACAGCAGAATGATTACGTGCAGCTGTGGAAGCGGATCATCGATTACAGTGCGGGAAATACAGCACTCGGCGAAGACCGTGTGGATGTAACTACTGTAAACGGAACAACAAAAGTTACCTATTATGCCAAAGACTACGCAGAGCAGACACAGGTGGAGGCTGTGTACACGGATCCGGATGGAAAAACGCATCAGGCGAAACTGACCGCAAGTGCGCCGGGAACTTATGAGGCACAGCTGGATACGGCAGTCTCCGGTGTCTACAATCTGAGCGTGCAGCGGAAAAACGGCAAAAAAATCGAAAATGCCCTGACTACCGCAGCCGTGGTACAGTATTCGCAGGAGTACAAATTTGCGCTGACAAACGACAGCTTTTGTGCGTTCATCAAACAGTATGGAAAGATGCTTTCCCCAAAGAAGAATGTATGGAAGAAGTTAAAAGCTTCCGGGCGGGCACGGGTTTGTCTGACCAATCCGCTTTTAATCCTTTTGCTTTTCGTATTTCTGGCAGATATCGCCATGCGGCGGTTTGCCTATGTTCCGCCAATGCCACACTGGACGAGACCGGCAAAAAAGCTATAATGACAAAAGAAAAACAGCAGAAAGACGGCAGCCGGGGCCGGAAGCAGAAAAACCGAAAGGAAAGACAAAGAAAGCAAAACCGGAAGGAAA
>ENA-OQAS01001635-OQAS01001635.1-human-gut-metagenome-genome-assembly--contig:-NODE-1635-length-10262-cov-1.989344_pt1 | contig 10262 bp, 13 predicted proteins | sample MGYA00242733_ERZ504523 | MGnify/ENA primary metagenome ERZ504523 (study PRJEB26092, sample SAMD00036239) | human gut metagenome | host: Homo sapiens | study: EMG produced TPA metagenomics assembly of...
TGTGAGAGCTGCGTTAGTGTAATTCGGTAGCGACGTTAGTACAAAGCGAACTTAGAAGTTTAAGCAAAGTCGAACAGTCGTCGTTATTTCGAAGTGCTGATAAATACTTTGCCATATAAAACAAGCAAGTTGGGCAGTACCTATTGCGGAGAGCTTTTGTTGGTTGATTGATTTGTCCGCGACAATGACTTTTTCCAAGCTGTGATAGATATGCTCGAAACAAGCGTTTTCCGCTTGACGTCCCTTTTGACGTGTTCGTGCATCGAGTGATGATACCTCACCAAGCCAGTTGTTTCTAAATTGTTCGAGCGCGTGTTCATGGTGGAATATAGACGCTCACAGAAGGTTATAAGACTCTCTCCTTCGCGGTAATTAAGGCAGGTCTGAGTTTCTTCCGAAAAAGCAATGGTGGTCCAAAACTTTAGTATGACCTCTGTCACCAAAGCTGCTTTATCAGGGAAGTAATTGTAAATACTTCCTACCGAAACCGAGCATTCTTTAGCTATGGTACGAATACTCAAGGACGAAAGACCGTGCTCACAGGCATAGTGGTAGGCGGTATCTACAATGGTTGTACGCATTTTTGCGGGTCCTGCTGTCATAAGATCATGAGATCCTTTCTGAACATTTTCGTGGAGAGTTCAGGGAAATATACTCGCAAATCTCCTCTAAGATGTGTTTCTTGGTGAAGTTTAACAATGGTCCTCCTATAATGAACAGTGTTCAGATGAACGTTGTTCAGAGTGAAACGAGGATCTCAAATGCTTCGACTTTCAAACACTTTACATAAAGAGAATAGCACGTACTCAGAGCAGGGAGCCATCTCTGCTCAAAAGCAGAAAACACTTCGTCTAAGAGAAAGCCATTGCAAGTAAAAAAGAATAACTTACTGGTAATAGCGGCATTGGTGTGGATAGCGGCTGGAGTTAATATTTTGCATATTGGCTTAGAAGCCTATGCGGAAGGATATGCAAATCTTCCTAATGAGGCACTTTCGTTAGTGGTGGGTCTTGTGTTTTGGTTTGGAACATTTTATCGGCTTACCAAAAAGCATACTGATCGGATTACGAATTACGAAGATCAACACCAGTATTTTTGGCGCTTCTTTGATTTGAAGTCTTTCATCATAATGGCGATTATGATGACGGGTGGAATTGCCTTACGTGTTTCGGGAGTTGCTCCTTCAATTTTTATTGCAGTGTTCTACACGGGATTAGGTACCGCTCTTGCCTTGCGGGTGTACTGTTTGCCCGCAATAGAGTAAAGCTGGCTTTTGCTTAATCAAATGAGGTTGTTGATTTGCTTTTGATGACGATTGAGTTTTCCGATATATAAAGAAGTAGCTCAAAATTGTGAGTTTTTGCGGCTCAGTCTCATGGAGTGGACTGAGCCGTTTCGTTGATTTCGCTGATTGGAAATTTTGTCTGGTCGAAGTTTGGTAATACCGATGAGTGAAACAGGTATTATTAGGGGCATAGCCTATAAAGAAGGACTAGAACTTGCGGTAAAGCAGTAGTTCTACTGAACGTTTAGGGGATCTTATGCTTAATGAAACCATTCGATCAATGACAAAAGAACAGCTTCTTGAGTTGATGGAAATAGACGCAAAGGATAGCGTGGCACTTGACGGGGTATGGTTTCAGTCAGTAGAGCGCAAGTTTGGCATGGATGAAGCGATGTATCACGATCAGGAAGCATGGAAGCGTTTTTCTCCTGTAGAGGCACGTCGTATTAAAAAGTTTCTGGGGCTGGGCGAGCATCCAGGTTTGGAAGGCTTGGCCAAGGCGTTGCCTCTTCATATTGTAGATCGTGCAAATACTTGTGAGGTGATCGAAGAAGAGGGACGCGTTGTTAATCGCGTGATAGATTGTCGTGTGCAGTCGGCGCGCTCTCGAAAGGGTATGGAATATCACCCTTGTAAGCTTGCAGCGATTTATGAGTATAGCTGTTTTGCATCAGCGATCGATGATCGAATTGAGTGCCGCTGCTTGAGCTGTTATCCAGATGTAACCGATGAAACCTGTTCTTGTTCATGGGAATTCACGTTACGGGAAAGCTCTGATTCCGAGCAGGCAAGTGAGGAATAAGTAATGTATTGTACGACATGCGGAAAAGAAATAGAGTCAGGCGCGCGTTTTTGCAATCATTGTGGTGCACCGATTGAAAGCCAAATGAATGAATCTGTAGGGAATTCTTTTGAGAAAACCGTGCCTTTGAATACTTCGGGTGCTGCTTCTTCTGAAAATGCACCAGTAGCTTCTGCCTCGAGCAAAAGGCTCCACTTTCTAGAAATGCCAAGATTGGTATTGCGATTGGGGCAGTAGTAATTATCGTGCTGGTGATAATCGCCCTCGTTTTCTTGCTGCCTAATCAGTCGCAGGATAATTCGACACCGACCGAAAGTGAAACAAAAACTACCGTTATTGATCGAACTCAGCCTCAAGATCAGTCTCAAGATCAAATTCTGGTCAATCTTCTTCTCAAGATACCGCAAGTGATGCCGCCGCTTCAGAAAGCAGTTCACAGAGCGGTACAGCTTCTGATGCGTATAGCGAATCCTCAATTGAAGGTTATACCCTCTATACCAATGGGCGTTTTGGTTATAGCATTGCGTATCCTAATTACTATCTTGTTCCCTATGTTTCAGAAAGTGGATCAGGGATTACCATCGAAGACAACAACGATGATGAAATTAGAATCGATGTATGGGGGAATAACAATTCTGCGGGAGAAACACTCGATGAGCGTTTCTCAAGCTTAGTGGAAACCGTTGGAATTGAAGGATACACCGCGTCGGGTGATACTTGGTATGCATATTCATACGAAGCTAATGGACGCGTTATATACACGAAGGAGTATGTGGGCTCAGGAAGCATTGCAACTATGAGTATTTCTTATCCATGCTCAATGTCTTCAGTAGGTGATGCTTTGGTTGAAGCAGTAGCACCGACTTTTGAACCTGGAGATACCTCAGTTGCTCATTAATGCTAGATGAAATGCCTGATATCAGTGCCAAAATTGTCCTTAGATCTCTTTTAGGGAAATAGGGAGATAGTGTTCGTATTACTCCCGTTAATCCTTTTGATATTGTGTATATCTACGATAAGGAAAAGAATTCAGTTACGATCAAATCAAATACTGATATAAGCACTTATCATGCTCCACAGTGCGAACAACTTGCGAATGATTTATATCGCTTATCGGTGTTTTATCCGCATACGAAAACTACGTAAATACCTACTTGATTCATACTCCTGAACGCAGTCTGCTTATTGATAGTGGAAGTAGAGATGACGAATCGTTTTTCTCGCTCGATTACCTTTTAAATCATCTTGCGGTAGATCGTTCGAAATTAGAGGTTTTTATCACGCACCTTCATTCAGACCACATAGGTGGGGTGGAGCGATTATGGCAACCTGGCATGAGGGTATACGCAGGCGTTCCAAATTTGTTACAGCATCGAGAAGAAAATAGAAAGCGATTTGAGACATTTTTTCCGTTTCTGAAACGGTTTGAGGCGAAGCAGGGGAAACACATTGAGGCACTTCGGGATTTAAAAGCTGCGTCTTATTGCGTAAATACTGACATAGAAACAGTCTGTCTTAGCGACGGGGATAGTTTGTGCGTGGGGGACTATCAATTCAAGTACTTCACACTCCTGGGCATGAAAGACATGAGCTTTGTTTGTGGGAAGAAGAAAAAGGCTTGTTGTTTTCTGGTGATGCGATAATTCATAAGCTCTATAGCAATATGTATCCGATCGATTTTGCGTGCGATGAAGTAGAAGAATATTTTCAATCTATTCGCCGACTTAAAACACTGCCAGTAAATACGGTATTTGCGGGACATAAGGACCCAATGAATCGCGATGAGCTTACTGAGGCGTGCGAGGATGCTATTGCGCATCATAAACGACGCATGAATGATGTACTGCGGGTGATATCTCAAGGGCATCATGAACTTGCTGAAATTACCTATTATTTCACCTATCAAGGGAAAAGACGCCATTGGGAAGATTATCCTGTGGCGTTTCATTGGACATTGATGGTGGAAATGGTCGCCTACTTACGTCATCTTTTGGCGAAGAATAAAGTGGAGCTTCATCAAACGGCAAGTGGATGTATCTTTACGCTGGCGGACGCCTTTTAGCCGTTAACACCTTAAAGAAGTGTAAGATTTATGACTCGATCTTGACTTATCGCTATAAGCTTACAGAATAGGTACTGCTTGCACGGAGGGCGAGTTATCCAAAGAAGAGATAACAAGCTGGATAAGGCACAGGCTGAAATGCCTGCATCTTATCCAGCTTTTTTACGCTTGTGAGCTTAAGCGCTCGTAAGCCTAAACCTCATGGAGGACCTAAGGTTACCAAGGTGCTTTAGGCATTTTTAGCTGTTTTTGAAGACGTGATTGAAAGGGAAATGAATCATGGGTCTTACGCGCCAGCAAACTACTATGATTGCGGTACTGCTCGCTGGAGCATTTTTGGTGGTGTTGAATCAGACGTTACTGACACCTGCGTTGCCTACCATCATGTCTCATTTGAATGTGAATGCTACAACGGTTCAATGGTTGACGAGCGGATACGCTTTAGTTGAAGCAGTAATTATTCCTCTTAATGCTTATTTGATCGGACGTTTTTCTACGCGTAAGTTGTTTATCGGCGGAATGCTACTATTTGCTGCAGGGTCTGCCCTTTGCGCGAGTGCCCCAAGTTTTCCGTTTTTGTTGCTGGGGCGCGTTATGCAGGCTTGCGCAACTGGTGTGGTAATGCCTATGGTGTTCGCCCTTATTTTACTTATTTTCCCGCGAGAAAATCGCGGTGTTGGTATGGGCTTAGTCGGCTTGATCATTAGTTTTGCTCCCGCAATGGGACCTTCTGTTTCTGGCGTCCTGGTGGATAGTATTGGCTGGCGTGCTCAATTTGTTCTTGTAGTTTGCTTAGCTCTTTGTGTAGTAGTTGCAGCTCTTTTGGCCCTGAAAAAATTCGAAGGTTTTGACCGCACTACGTTTGATGGACTATCGGTTGTGCTTATTGCGGCAGGTATGGTGTGCTTGCTCTATGGTATTTCCACTTCGACCTCTAGTCCAACGCCAATACTGCCATAGTGCTGATTGTGGTAGGTCTCGCCGTTATTGTTTTATTCTTCCGTCGTCAGGTAAAACTTGAAAATCCTATTTTACAGGTGCAAGTTTTGCGACATCGGGAATTTTTGATCATTGCGATAATTATTTTGTTTCTTGAAGGGGTACTCATTGGAGGAAGCGTATTATTCCCGCTCTATATTCAAAACGCCTTCAAGCTTCAGCTACCGTCTCGGGACTCATCATGCTGCCGGGTGCGCTTATCGGTGCCTTTTTCGGACTGCTTTCAGGCAAGCTTTTTGATAAATACGGTGTACGTGGTATTTCTGTCACGGGTGCGTTGGTTTTGCTTGCCGGTGGCATAAGCTACGTATTACTTGGTGATGCAACGTCTTTATTGTTGGCTTGTATTGCATATACCATTGTTACGCTGGGTATTCAGGCGCTTATCACTCCGCTTAATACATGGGGTATCAATTCTCTTCCTAACAACGAACTCCCGCACGGTAATGCAATTATTGCCACAATTGAACAGGTGGGAAGTTCTTTAGGTACCGCTTTTGTAGTTAGCCTAACGGCGTTATCGTCGTTATATGCGACACCAGAAATGCCTGCTCAAGAAGTATCGTATATCGGTTGTCATTTTGCTTTCATTGGCATGCTGCTTCTAATTTCGGTAATCGCAATTTTGATATTGATATTTGTTCGCGATAAAAAGAAAACGTCCATGAGTGCAGCGGTGGAATCGGGTGCAATTCCAGGAATTGATCGTCCTTGGTTGGTTTCAGATATCATGAACACAAACCCAAGCACTCTTCCGGCAACGGCGAAAATTCGTGACGCAATCGCAATTATGCAAGAAACCGAAACAAATGGCGTTCCTTTGGTGGATGATGCGGGTAAAGTGGTTGGCTTTCTTTCTGATGGCGACATACTAAAGTATTTGTCGCGTCATGAATCTTCTCAAACCGATGGTGTGAGCTACATCATTATGCTGGAGACCGATAGCTTTCAGGATCGTATTAGGTCGGTATATGATCTTGATGCGATGCGCCTTGCGACAAAATCGGTCATTACGGTAGAAGCGCATGAGCACGCAGACTTAGCATTCCGTACTTTATCCGACAAAAAGATTAAGAAAGCCCCAGTGATTCACGAGGGGAAACTCGTTGGCACCCTCAGTCGTCGCAACATTATGAAGGCACTTAATATTATGGAACAGGCAATGGAGACGAAATAGGTTTGTGCTTACCTATCCTTGGTGTTTAACAAGGCAACTTGGTTTGTGAAGGAAAACTTTGAAGCGATTAAGTGTAAAAGTTTACCTGAAGAGGCAAAGTTGCTTTTCGTATGTAAAAGGCAACTTTTGTTGTAAGAGCCTAGGTGTTGCTTTCCGTTTCATTATTGGCGTCGAGTGCGCGAATATTTTTACTAAACCAAGCAAGCGCACAGCAGAGAGCAACTAACGTACCACACACTATAAACCAGGTAGTTATGCCAATTGCTTCAGCAATAAAGCCAGAGAAAGAAAGCCCTATAGGTGCAGCTAAAGAAGATCCTGCTAAAAAGATGCCCATAACGCGACCGAATTTTTCATCAGGGGTTCGTTTTTGCAGTATAGGCATATAGGTGCGTTGTAGCAGCCGATTGCTGCAGCACTTATTCCTACAAGAACGGCGAATAAAGGAAATTGATCTGATTGTAAAAAGCCACAAGCGGCAAGGGAAAAACCGAGCACTATTCCCGAAACGATAATTAAAGGTACCCGTCGTGATCCGCCGCCCCAAATGAGAATTGCGGCAGATCCGACCAGCAGACCGACTCCAAATACCGCTTCAACTAAAGAAGCTTGAAAACCATCACCTTTAAAGTGTTCGTAGGTCATCAAGGGGTCTAGAGATGCTACGGGCATAAATAAGAGCATAGTAAACATGACAAGAAGCATAAGGTTGCGTAATCCTTTATCGCGAAGAATGAAATGACAACCTTCTTTCATTTCTTGAAGAACTGATTTCCGTTCAGAAGAATGGGGGGAATTTAAGGTAATGCGAACTGCGCCAAGACAGCAGCAGGCAAGAGCGGCGCAGGCGGCGTCAAGAAGCATGACTCCCTGTAATCCAATAAAGGTGTATAAGAGAATGCCTAATGCGGGTCCAATGATAGAGGATAAACTGGTTATAGTTTGATCCATGCTATTTATGCGTATAAGATGCCGCTCAGGTACAAGGTGAGGCATGAGAGCAGACATAGCAGGGCCGTGAAAGGCTTGCCCGCCGGTACGCACAGCTAAAAGAAGAAGCATCAACGGCACGCTTAAATGACCCGACATAATTACCAGAGCAAGAATGAATGAGAAGATGCCAGCATTTCCGTCAGCTAGGATAATGACATGTTTTCGATTGTACCGATCAGCTGCTACTCCTCCAAAGGGACTCAAGAGAGCAACCGGCAAAAGCGCAGCCATAGATGCCAACGAGAGCCATATTGCTGAAGAGGTGGTTTCTGTGATGTACCACATAGCGGCAAAACTTGCTGCTACGGTTGCAAAGATAGAAAGCGCTTGACCACACCAGATAATGGCAATAACGGAAATCCAATTGCGGGGAAGAGGATTGCCTGCAGCATTTAACTCTGCAGGTGCTTCTGGTTTTGAGTGTTTCATAGCTACTTTTTCGTTTTACGCATTATTCTTACGACGATTCTTACGATAAACTGTGGGGTAACAACACGGTCAAGCACCTTTTTGATGTTCTTTGATCTTGATTAAGAAGGGATAGTATGGACCCTTTATTAAAATCGGGAGAGTTCGCTCAATTGTGTCGCACCACAAAAGAAACCCTGCGTCACTATGCCAAAATAGATTTGCTTTCTCCTTCAATCCGTGCAAAGAATGGGTATAACTACTACGCATTTACCCAGTTTGCTGATTATGCTCTTATTTCAGCACTTCAAAGTACGGGTTTGTCACTCGGTCAGATTCGAACTTATTTAATGAATCCTTCAAGTTCGTCGTTAAAGGTTTTACTGGAAGAAAGAATTGAATCTATTGATAAGCAAATCAACGAATTGGAACGAAAACAGCAGGTACTAAAAGGGGCACTTAATCAAGCTCAAAGACTTGATTCTTGGTTCGATGATTCAATCTGTATCACACCCGAAGGATACAGGTGGCGGATAGTTCAATGTCCAGAAGAGTATTTTCTCGAAACATCGGTGGCGTATATCCAGGGTAAAGAAGATGATTTCATATCTTCCCTCATAGACCATGTATCGTATTGCGAAAATCAAGGTTGGACGGCAACATTTCAAGAAGCTTATCGAATTGATGAAGCCCATGTTGTATCAGGTGATTATGCGGGAGGCTTCTGCGCTGAAGAATGTATACCGAGGCGAATTGAATCGTCGCGATTACGAGTGAAGCCAGCGGGCACCTATCTCCAATGGCTTAATCGCATTGATTTAACAATGCTCGTCGATGATGAGGGAGAAACTCCGGAAATTGTTGCAGGAGATTTTTCTTCTTCAGAAGATAATCCTATGTTTGCCGCCTATGATGCGCTTCATACGTTTTGCCACAGAGCAAGGAATCACGTTGGTGGGTGACTTGTATGACGTTGTTTTGTCTCTCTATGGTGGCAGCTTTAAAGAAGCGATATATACTGAAGTATCAAGACGAATACGATAAGCACGTAATCTCGATAGTTCTAAGCTCTTCGAAAACGTGAATTTCTAGGGGCTTCATATTAGATTAACCGATTTAAAAGGAGTTCACCATGATTCGCATCAATAAAGATCTCTGCACGGGCTGCGGAGCATGTGTGTCTGATTGTATTTCTGGAGTTTTATCAATAACCCAAGGTAAAGCCCAAGTTTGTGATGAGTGTCTGCAATGTGGGCATTGTATTGCGATTTGTCCCCAGGCTGCTCCTTCGATTTCGGTTTATAGCGATGAACCTATTGAATATCATTCTGAGACCTTTGATATTCCTACTCAAAATATGCTCAACACCATAAAATTCGTCGAAGTGTAAGACAATTTAAGGAGCAACCGCTCTCTTATGATGATCTGCACCTTCTTATTGATGCGGCAGCGCATACCCCTACGGCAAAGAATGCTCAGGCGTGCCGTTTTGTGTTCATCCAGGACAGCCTAGAAGACTTAAAGCAGACAATATGGAGTAATCTTCGTTCAGCATTCGAGGAGCAGAGAGAATTACCTATCCTCGAGAAAGCGTACAAAACTTTTTGAATTTACGAGAAGGAGAACATCCTCAAGATTATCTATTCCGAAATGCTCCTGCGGTCTTATGTATTCAAGCTCCAGATCCTGTGGATGCAGGTTTGGCGGCTTCGGCGATTGAGATGGTGGGTACTACCTTGGACATCGGGTGCTTTATAACGGTTATTTGCGGCGTACTATTGCGGCTATGGAAGATATTCAAGCGTATTTAGATATGGATTTGGAAGAGAAGCCCCTGGTGGTATGTATGCTTATGGGCTATTCCGATGTGAAATACCAGCGTACAGCACCGCGTCGCAATCCCAGTGTAGTGCTGCGATGAGAGTAGTCTAGGTTTCGAGATTATCTAAACAAGCAAAGATATTCCTCTAAAGCAGGGAGGCAAGTATGGGCATCAAAGCAGGGTATGTAGTTCCTCATCCGCCGCTCATCATCCTTCGGTTGGACGTGGGGAGGAGCAAGGTATAGCGCAAACAATCAGTGCTTACAAAGAAGTAGCTCGTAGGATTGTAGCTTTGTGTCCGGAAACTATCGTGGTAAGTTCACCTCATGTGACTGCATATCGAGATGGGTTTCACGTGACTAGTCATATTACTTTATCAGGAGATATGGATGTCTTCGGTGCGCCACAAACGCAGCTAGAAGTGAGAATTGATACTGAGCTTAGTCAGGTTATTGTCGAGCATGCTCAACGAAATAATATAGTGACTGCTCCGAGTAGTTGGCGTGATCAGAGGATGGATCACGCTACGTTTATTCCGCTGTATTTCATTGAGCAAGCGTATAGAGAAGCCAGAATAAGGCCGAACTATCGTTTGGTGCGCGTAGGGTTATCGGGTCTCTCTGCTGATATTCATCGAAGCTTTGGTCACGTGATTGCGGAGGCAATAGAGGTAGTTGGCCGATCTTGTGTTTTTGTTGCAAGTGGAGATTTGTC
>ENA-OQAS01001636-OQAS01001636.1-human-gut-metagenome-genome-assembly--contig:-NODE-1636-length-10255-cov-2.915482_pt1 | contig 10255 bp, 8 predicted proteins | sample MGYA00242733_ERZ504523 | MGnify/ENA primary metagenome ERZ504523 (study PRJEB26092, sample SAMD00036239) | human gut metagenome | host: Homo sapiens | study: EMG produced TPA metagenomics assembly of...
ATCTCCAGCGGCTTGTCGCCCTTCTCGTAGAGTTCGTCATACGCTTGGTCGGGGTCGGCTCGCCGTCCAGGGTCGCCGGCCTCGGCGCAGGCGCGTCGACGATGATCTTGCGGGCCGGAGACGTGGTCTTGCGGCGGTCGCGGCGAACATCTCACGGCCGGCCGGTCGGTGATCCAATCCGGGGTGTCCATGACGATGCGGCCGTTGCGCTGGATGATCGGGCGGGTCGGCAGCTTCAGGTCGCGCCACCATTCGACATCGGTCACGTCACCGAAGGTGCAGCACATCGCGATGCCGGCGCCCTTGTCCATCTCGGCGGCCGGGTGCGCGAGAATCGGCACCTTGACCTTGAACAGCGGGGAGTACACGGACTGGCCGAAATACTGCTTGTAACGCTCGTCGTTCGGGTTCGCGATCAGCGAGGTGCAGGCCGCGAGCAGCTCGGGACGGGTGGTCTCGATGTAGATCGGCGTGCCGTCCTCGAAACGGAAGGCGACCTTGTGGTAGAAGCCGGGGTATTCGCGGCTTTCCAGCTCGGCCTGGGCCACGGCGGTCTGGAACGTCACGTCCCACAGGCCGGGCGCGTCCTGCTGATACGCCTCGCCGCGCGCGAGGTTGCGCAGGAACGCCTTCTGGGCCACGCGCTGCGGGTGCTCGCCGATGGTGTGGTAGGTCTGCGACCAGTCGATGGACAGGCCGAGGGAACGCCATAGCGCCTCGAACTGCTTCTCGTCCTGGGCGGTGAGCTTCTCGCACAGCTCGATGAAGTTCTTGCGCGAGACCGGCACCTGATCCTTGGCGTCGATCTTCTTGCCGTCGGTGCCCTCGAACGGCGGCTTGAAATCAGGATCGTACTTGAGTGACGTGTCCACGCGCACGCCGTAGTAGTTCTGCACGCGGCGCTCGGTGGGCAGGCCGTTGTCGTCCCAGCATCGGGTAGAACACGTCATAGCCTTGCATGCGCTTGAATCGCGCGATCACGTCGGTGTGCGTGTAGCTGAACACGTGGCCGACATGCAGATGGCCGGATACGGTGGGCGGCGGGGTGTCGATGGAATAGACGGCCTTGCGGTCGCGGGTTCCCTGGAACTTGTAGACTCCGTCCTCGTCCCATTCGCCGCGCCACTTGTCTTCGAGCCCGTCGACGCGACCTTGTCGGGCAACGGGGGTGAGGTGTGCCTTGATGATGCTGTTATCCTGCTCTTCGGTCATAAGCGACAGTCTAGAAAGCAATCGTGACAACAGCCGCGCGGCTGCGTCCGCCGGCGGGCGGGTCCGGGCGCATACCCCCGAATCAGTCCGTGGTGGTCATATCGGCGAGCGGCAGCTGCGTGTAGGTCATGTTGACGGGCACTCCGGTGATGTTGCTGCGGTACGCGCTGATCGGCTTGCGCGTGCAGATCCAGTCCACCGGCGAATCGTCGTCGAGCGTGCCGATGAACGACTGGAAGTTCTTCGCGTAGTCGTCGCTGCTGAAGGATTTCAGCGCCTTGCTCCACGCGCTCTGCGAGTCGGTGCTGACGAAGCCGATGTACGAGTTGCTGTTCATCAGGAGGTCCAGATCGTCCTCGCCGTCGGTCTCGTAGATCGTGAAGTCGTATTGGTGGTCCTGCGTCACGGTCTTGCTCCATGTGGCATCGTCGACCATCGACACGGACACGTCCGAATACGCGGGTTCGGCGTACATCGTCTGCTTGACCTGTTCGCCGATCTGGGAGCCGTATTCCTTCGGATAGACGAAGGTCAGCGGTCGTCTGGAGACGCGGAAACGGAAGTATTTGATCAGGTCGTTGCCCTTGCCGATGTCGTGGCCGAACGTCTCATCCGTCTTCTGATATCCGTCGTCGAGCGGTGACAGCGGCCCGGTCATGACCGTGCCGCCGCCCAGCGCCTCGGTCATCGCGTTCTTGTCGATGAGGTAGCGCACTGCCTGCCGGAACCGCTTGTCGGAAAGGATGGACTGCGTGTTGTTGCTGAAGGCGAGCACGACCTTGCGGTTGCTGACGCCCTGCTTCTTGACGATGCCGTCATCTTTCACCGCGTCGGCGGCGGACTGATCCAGCGCGATGGCCGCGTCGATCTGGCCGTTGTTCAGAGCCTTGGCCAGCTCCGTGGTGTCGGCCGCGAAGTTGACGGTGACGGTCTTGGCCTTGGACTTGCTACCCCAATAGTGGTCGTTGCGGCTCAGCGTCAGCTGCTTGCCGGATTGCCATTGGGAGACGGTGAACGGTCCGGACCCGCTGGCCTGCTTTGCGTAGTCGATGTTCTCACGCTGGTTGTAGACGATGCCGATGCGCGTGGTGAGCTTGGCGAGCAGCCGCGGGTCGGGTTCGCGAAGCCGCAGCACCAGCGTGCTGTTGCCGTCCGACTCCACGTTGGACAGCGCGGACAGTTCGTCGCTGCCGACATACTTCTTGGTGATGATCTGCTGCAGGGACCATACGGCGTCGGACGAGGTGATCGTGGTGCCGTCGGCGAACGTCGCGCCGCTGCGCAGGTTGAAGCGGTAGGTGGTGCCGTCTTCGGACACCTTCCACGAGGAGGCGAGCGACGGCTGGATCTTGTTGTTGTCATCGCGCTTCAGCAGCGTCTCATAGACGTTGCCGAGAAGGACGCGGTCGAGCGAATCGTCGTCGGTTGTCCGGATATCCAATGATTCCGGGGCGCCGGTGATGCCGACGCTCACCTTGACGCTTGATTGCAGGCCGCTGAAGGTGGGCAGCGTGTATCTGCGGTGCAGCAGGGACCAGCCCAGCCAGACGGCGCAGCCGAGCACCCCCGCGACGATGACAAAGATGATGGCGGACTTCGCCGAACTGCTGATGGAGGTATGCCGTGCGCTGTGCTGCATGGCTCCGAGTGTAATGCCCGGGGTAAACGGGTCGACGGGGGATCCTGATGCGTGGGATACCGGCCGGGTCCGTCCGCTTGGTCTATATCAGTGAGCTCGGGCAGGTGTCATGAAGTGGACACACCGCGCAATCGGGTTTGCGCGCGTGACAGGTGGCGCGTCCATGCAGAATCAGCCGGTGCGACAGGTCGGTCCACTGCGACGGCTCGAAATACGAGCAGATCTCCCGCTCGATATGCACCGGATCTGGACTGGACGAGTTCCAGTCGCCGCGCCAGCGCAGCCGTCCCGTCACGCGGATCACATGCGTATCGACGGGGAATCCGGGCACGCCGAACGCGTTGCCCAACACCACGTTGGCCGTCTTGCGGCCGACGCCGGGCAACGTCACCAGCGAGTCCATCGTATCGGGGACCTCGCCACCGAAACGGTCACGCAGCACTACGGCCAATCCCAGCAGATGCTTGGTCTTGGAACGGTAGAAGCCGAGCGGTGGATGATGTCTTCGACGTCCTGCGGATTCGCTGCGGCCAGGGATGCGGCATCGGGGAAACGCGAGAACAGCTCGGGCGTGACGGTGTTCACCCGCTTGTCGGTCGTCTGGGCGCTGAGCACGGTGGCTATCAGCAATTGCAGGGGAGAAGTGAAATCCAAGGCGCATTTCGGTGCGGGAACGCCTCGACGAGCAATGCGTACTCCTCGTGCATCCGCTGGATGCGTGCCCGTTTGGATTCGCGTGGCATGATGCGCCGGTCTTACTGGGCGTCGGCGTCAGTGTCGTCGGAAGCCGCCGGAGCGCGAGTGACTTGTCTCCCTCGCCCTCGGGCGGGTCGAAACGGTAGCCGACGTTGCGCACGGTACCGATCAGATGTTCGTATTCGCCGCCCAGCTTGGCGCGCAGGCGACGGATGTGCACGTCGACGGTACGGGTGCCGCCGTAATAGTCGTATCCCCACACCTCCTGCAGGAGCTGCGCGCGCGTGAACACACGGCCGGGATGCTGCACCAGATACTTCAGCAGTTCGAATTCCTTGTACGCCAGATCGATGGGCCTGCCGTGCAGCGATGCCGTGTAGCCGTTGGTATCCACCACGAGATCGCCGGAACGGATCTGGCCATCCTCGGTGCGCTCCGAATCGTCCGTGGTGCTGGCACCTGTGATCGGCGCATTGCCGCGTTCCGACACCAGTCGCAGGCGCCCCTCCACCTCGGCGGGTGAAGCGGAGGCCACCACCACATCGGCGATGCCCCACTGCGAGTTGACGACGGTGAACCCGCCCTCGGTGAGGATCAGCACGATCGGCGTGGCCAGGCCGGAAGCGTGAATCAGCCGGCACAGCGTCTTCGCCGTGGCGAGGTCATCCCGGGCGTCGAGGAAGAGCACGGTGTTCTCCGGCATCTTCACCAGGCTTGCGGCGTCCATCGGCAGCACGCGCACGCGGTGGGACAGCAGTGCAAGTGAGGGAAGCACGGTGCAGGGTCGTTCGCGAATGTCATCAGCGTCAAATCAGTCAACCGCTTCCCCTTTCCTGAATATGGATAACCGTAGTACCCATATGGTTAGTGGTCATATTGTAGGCGCATAATGTGGACAGCCGACGCTAGGCTAGAGTTAGTGGAATGGCGGTCGCGAGGCTGCCGCGGATTGCGATTTGTGGAGTGTGATGACGATGGGCGACGGCGAACAGCGTACCGGAAGCTCGATTGGCCGCGTACTTGCGGTTCAGGCGGTGGCATACGTGGTGCTATTCGGCGTGACGGGCGTGCTGGAGTTCACGTTCGGGAACCAGGGCGGTGTGGCGCAAGGGGTTGCGATCGCGCTCGCCGTGGTGCTGCTCGTGCTATTCCAGGTTGGGTGGCCGTTCCGTGCCGGCATTGCCGACCGCCTGATCGGCGCGGTTGCGGGCGTGCTGTCGATTCTGTGCGCGCGGACGTCGTTGGCCAGCCAGCTGTTTTACCCCGCGTACGAGGGCGGGCGTCTTGCGGATGATGGACGTCTGGTGATGTATCAGCTGGTGCGTTGGGCGGCGTGCTTCGCGATACTGCTGATCGCGGCGACGATCATCGCGTTCGGCCGGCAGATGGTGCGCGCGGAGCGCAGCCACCTGATTCGCGCGCTGTCGCACTGCATGACGGGGGCCGTGGTCTCCGTCAGCGCGCGGGATGGTGTTTTGTGCCCGATCTCATCGACATGGGCTCCCGCGTCGCCGGATAACGGGCTGCTGACGAGATTCATCATCGTGGCCGCGGCGTCGTGGTAGTGGCGGTGCTGTTCGCCGTATGCTCGGTGTCGTGGAGCCGCGAGGCGATCCGGATCCGGCCGCTCCGGCGCCGTGGCTGGGTATCGGGCTGCTGCCGGTGATGCTCAGCGGTCTGCTCGTGTTCGCCGCGTCATTCGTCATGCAGCTGATCTTCTGATATTTGACGGTTTTCTTCGGCGGGGAATATTGGTCTTCGCCAGTATGCGATGCGGGGAGTCGGGATTCGGCATCGTTGCCGGGGCTTTCCCGCATGTGGGTATGAAGAGGGTGTGCGCCTGTTGGGCTTTGTTTTCGTCAAGAACCAAGCAGGGCAATAGGGAGTCCGTACCCGTCATTCAGCCAACGCGCTTCTTTCTTTCGGTCGGTGGAGTTCGTCGGCGAAAGGTCGCCATCATGAGCGGCCTGATCGAGACGGTCGCCACGGACCGCCCTCCGGCGACCGGCTCGCATGGAGGAGCCTGGGTCGAGGACCTCGGCTGCGCGCAATGACGCACACGCGGGGAAGACATGTCCCCTTGGGCGCTACGACGAAATCCGCACCGGCAAGACGATGGCCTCATCGTCCCGGCAATATCCAAACACGGAAAGTCCCGAACACGGACGCTGACAGCCGCATATTTTCAGTCTCGTTGCGTTACCATGCTATGAAGCCAAGGTGCTCAAGCAGCACCTTAAGACCGATGAGCACGAGCACGGCACCGCCGGCGATCTGCGCCGGCTTCTGCCAGCGTGCGCCAAACACGCGGCCGATATACAGGCCGGCAGCGGAGAACGCGCCGGTCACCACGCCGATGACGATCACCGAAAACCAGATGTTGACCTGCATGAATGCGAAGCTCACGCCGACGGCGAACGCATCGATGCTACACGCCACCGCGAGCGGCAGCATATGGCGCCAGTCGAACTGGGCCGTCTCCCGGCTGTTCTCCTCTTCCTCGCCGAACGCCTCGCGGATCATGTTGCCGCCGATGAACGCGAGCAGCGCGAAAATGATCCAATGATCAACCGCGGTGACGTATTTGCTGAACGTGTTGGCCGCGAAAAAGCCAGAAGCGGGAACAATGCCTGGAAGCCGCCGAACCACAATGCGGTCTTGATGACGTCGACCGGCCGCACGCGCGTGACGGTCAACCCCTTTCCGATCGAGACGGCGAAAGCGTCCATGGCGACGGATACGGAAATAAGCAGTATCTCAATCATAGCTGGAACATAAAGGTTCATCCCGCCGGCTTCCCCGGGGGATGGGCCTCGACGGATAAACCGCCTACGCCTAGGGGGCACGGACTTTGAGAACTGCCGGGCCAGCAAGCCGGCTTTGAATCCAAGCGAATGCTGTTCGCAAGTCGTGAAAACTACAAGGCACTACTGTAACACAACATCGCCCCGCTGGCGGGACGAGCCGTGAAGCAAACAGCGGAATCTGTTTGTAGGCGAGCCAGAAAGCTGTGGTCGATAAGATAATACGATAATATAATGCCCCCCTGCGGGGGCTGTCGCGGGAGCGACTGGGGGTGGTCGTGGCACTTAAGCCAGAGTTACCACAGTCAGCCGATGGCTGACAGCCCCCGCCAGCGGAGGCGGAAGCGAAGCAAATCACTTCGACGCGTTCGCGAGACGCTCACGCGCCTCCTTGATTTCCTTCTCGGCACGTCCGCACCGGTCCAGTAGTCGCCGGGGAGGACTTCCTTGTTGGGTTCCAGGGCCTTGTACTGCTCGAAGAAGTGCTTGATCTCCTTGAGGTGGTACTCGTTGACGTCGTTGACGTCCTTGATGTCGTCGTAGCGCACGTCGGCGGGCACGCACAGCACCTTGTCGTCGCCGCCCTCTTCGTCTTCCATGTGGTACAGGCCGACGGCGCGGCACTCGATGACGCAGCCCGGGAACACGGAGTTCTTGACCATCACCAGCGCGTCCAGCGGATCGCCGTCCTCGCCGAGCGTGCCTTCGATGTAGCCGTAGTCGTCCGGGTAGCCCATGGCGGTGAACAGCTCACGGTCCAGGGTGATGCGGCCGGTCTCCTGGTCGACTTCGTACTTGTTCTTGGAACCACGCGGGATTTCAACGAGAACGTTGACGTTTCTGCCATGATATTGCTCCTTAGAGTCGATTGACATAATCACACTCCACAATACCCCGTCGTACGCCGGAAGCGCCACGATTTCGCCCAAAAACGCAGATGGGCCCGTCGCCGAAACGACGGGCCCCATCACCGAAACGGTCAGCCTGCCGGCCGCGCGTCCCTCATGCGTTCTCAGTCCTCATGCACCACGGTGAAGATGTGCGCCACATCGGCCCACGGTGCCAACGAGACGAAGTTGTCCCAGCTCCACGCGAAGTCGCGGCCGGTCAGCTCGTCGTGTATGTGCGCACCCCACTTCGGATCGATGCCGTAGTCGGGCAGCTCCAGATGCACCATGGCCTGATGCGCCTCGTGACCGTCCAGGTTCACCACCACGATCAGCGTCTCCGGCTTGTCGGTGCCGGTCAGCTCGGCCGGTGTGTGGCGGACGAATGCGAGGATGTTCGGGTCGGAGGATTCCAGCACCGTCAGATTGTGGTAGCTGAACGCCTTCGGATGCTCGCGGCGGACGCGGTTTAGGTTGGTCAGCAGCTCGGCGATGCCGTACTTGTCGGCGGCCGACCAGTCGCGCACCTTGACCTCGTACTTCTCGTTGTCGATCTGCTCCTCGAAACCGGGGCGCTGCTTGTTCTCGATCAGCTCGAAGCCGTTGTAGATGCCCCAGCTCGGGCTGCCCATCGCGGCGAGCACCGCGCGCACAGCGTGGCCGGCGATGCCGTTGTCGCGCACGTAGGCGGTGAGGATGTCCGGCGTGGTGGGCCAGAACGTGTTGTGCTGGTAGTAGCCGTCGTCGCCGTTCGTGGTCTCCAGGTACTTGCCCAGCTCCTCCTTGGTGTTGCGCCACGGGAAGTAGCAGTGCGACTGCGTGAATCCAACGTAGCTCAGCGCGCGCATCATGCCTGGGCGGGTGAATGCCTCGGCCAGGAACAGGATCTCCGGGTGCTTTTTGGTGACCGCCGCGATGACGTCCTGCCAGAAGCGCACCGGCTTGGTGTGGGGGTTGTCGATGCGGAAGATCGTCACGCCGGCGTTGATCCACAGTTCGAGAACACGCTCGACTTCCTTCTCGATGCCGGGCATGTCGGCGTTGAAGTCGATCGGGTAGATGTCCTGATACTTCTTCGGCGGGTTCTCCGCGAAGGCGATGGAGCCGTCCGGCTTGTGGCGGAACCAATCCGGGTGCTGCTTGACCCACGGGTGGTCGGGCGAGCACTGCAGCGCGAAGTCGAGCGCGATTTCCAGACCCAGCTCGTGGGCTTGGCGACGAGCGCCTTGAAATCGTCCATGTTGCCGAGCAGCGGGTCGACGGTGTCATGCCCGCCCAGCTCGGAACCGATGCCGAACGGCGAGCCCGGATCGTCGGGGCCGGCCTCCAGCGCGTTGTTGCGTCCCTTGCGGTTCGTCTTGCCGATCGGGAAGATCGGCGGCAGGTACACGATGTCGAAGCCTTCGGCCTTGGCGCGTTCCAGGCCGGACACCGAGTCTTGAGCGTGCCTGGACGATCTTGCCGGTCTCCGGGTCGACGTAGGCGCCCTCGGAACGCGGGAAGAACTGGTACCATGCGGCGAAGCTGGATTCCGGACGCTGCACGAGGAAACGCTGGGGCTGGCTGGGCGAGATGCCGTCGCGCAGCGGGTTGGTCAGATGCAGCTGGGCGACCGGTTCGCTGGTCGCCGCGGCGAGACGGTCCTCGGGCGTAAGCGATGTGTCCTTCATGGTGGCGGCAGCGGCGACGAGCGTCTTGCGCTGCGCGGCGCTCAGCTTGGCGTCGGCGGTCTTCGCCCAGCGTTCCAGCAATTGCGCGCCGGATTCGAGGGCGTTCTCGACGTCGTCGTTGACCTTGACTTTGATGGCCGCGTCATGCAGCCAGGACTTGTAGGTGTCCTCCCATCCTTCGATGGTGACGCTCCATTCGCCCAGCTGGCGCTTGATGGCGGCGAATTCGGGCTGCCACGGCTTGACGTCGCTGTGCTCGCCGCAGGTGAGCATGACCTCCCAGCGGTCGAGGCCGGGGTTGGTGCAGGTCATCGGCAGACGCTGCATCTCCTTGCCGCGGTGGTTGCGCACGATGGCGGTGGCACCGACTTTGGTGCGGCCTTCGATGAAGACCTGCGCGGTGACCTTGAACGGTTCGCCCAGCTCGACACGGGCGGGGAAACGGCCGGATTCCTCGTTCGGCGTCACGTCCATGACGGCGATGCGTCCGAACTGCGACGGGTCTGCGACGGGAATGGACTGCGCGGGGACCTCACCGTTGGCGACGGCGGCCGCAGTGGCGGCTTTCGTCGTTCTGGAGGCGCGAGGCGTCTTGGCCGTCGTGCGCTTGCGCGTCGAGGTGGTACGTGATGTGGACTGCTTGCCCGACGAAGTGTGACGGGTTGCGGATTTCGCTTCGGTCTTGTCGTCCGAATGCGATGTGGCTGATCGAGATGAACTACTGCTAAGCGCTGACGCGCCTTTCTTTTCTTCTGCCATACCGCCCATTGTATACGGCTGATGGCCAATGGGCGATTGTGGATAACCCCCTGTCTTATATGCCGAGAACCGCCAAATGTGGATAACTGCCGTGGGGAGTTATCCACAACACGCCGAAGGGGGATAGCCTTCGACCACATTGCCTGAAATCCGGTGGCCGACGCGTCCGGCATGGCATGGTGTCATCAACCGCCCATCGTGGACGCGGCGGGATTTCAGGAAGGGAATATCATGAACATGGTTGTATTCAGGCGATGTCAGTCCGCGCTGGGGGTCGCGGCCGTCATGGCTCTCGCATTGGTGGCCTCGCTGGTGTTTGCCGCCATGCGGCCGCGGCGGTGACGTTGAGCAGGGCGGATGCCGGCACGTTTCTGCGCTATGAGCATGGCGGCGAGCAGGTCATCGGCGTCATGGCGAAGGATTCGACGAACAACTATTACTGCATCGAGTCTGGCGAACGCGTCGAATACCAGCTGGGGGAGAGCGTCAAGCTGCGTGACGACGACACCGCGCGCCGGCTCGGCTGGCTGATGGACCATTATCGCGACGGGACGGCCGCGGAGCATGCGGCGATCGCGGTGCTGGCCC
>ENA-OQAS01001637-OQAS01001637.1-human-gut-metagenome-genome-assembly--contig:-NODE-1637-length-10253-cov-4.379913_pt1 | contig 10253 bp, 14 predicted proteins | sample MGYA00242733_ERZ504523 | MGnify/ENA primary metagenome ERZ504523 (study PRJEB26092, sample SAMD00036239) | human gut metagenome | host: Homo sapiens | study: EMG produced TPA metagenomics assembly of...
GTCCGATATCCCGGGCCATAGTCTCATAGATTCCTTTTCGCTGAACCTTGATCACAACTTCTTCTCCGGTTTTCAGCGTAGCGCGGTGAACCTGGGCAATTGAAGCAGCACCAGCGGTTTCTGCTCAATATGCTGAAATTCTTCCTGCCACGGACACCCCATGGATTCCTCCAGAACCTCGATGACCTGGGAAAATGGCATGGGTGGTACATCCGAGCAGAGTTTCATCAGCTCATCACAGTATCTCTTGGGAAGAATATCTGAACGCAGGGACATAATCTGACCCAACTTAATATAAGTTGGGCCCAGATCTTCCAGTATGAGCCGGAGCTTCTCAGGCGAAACACCCCGGGTAATGGCATGCTTTTTCAGAACAGCTGTGATCTCTCTCAGCCGTTCTCCATATCCGCTGTTCTCTTTCTTCTCCTGTTCTTCTCCGCCCATAAACTTCTCCATTTACTGCTTTCTTTATGATATTTCTTATTACTCTGCTGCCGGCTCTTCGCTCCCGGCTTCTTCTGTTACCGTTTCTGCCTCCACAGGAGCTTCCAGTGCAGCCTCCTCAACCGGTTCTTCTGCTGCCTCAGAAGCCTCTTCTTTCTCTTTTGCTGCCTCAGCCTGCATGCTCTCGATCTGTGCTTTCACAGCTGCCAGCTGCTCCGGTGTCAGTTTGGAGATCGTTGCTTTCAGCTCTTCCTGATCGTTCTTTCTGGCTGCAGATTCTTTTACAGAATCAGCGGCTGTCTTAACTGTTGATTTGATGTTGTGTTTCAGTTCCTGATTAAGAACCTTACCCTGCTCAACAGTAAGCTCGCCTTTTTTAACCAGCTCGTCCAGGATCTCCTTGGATTTCTCTGCTGTTACTGCTGCTGTACCAATTCCTACTAATAAGATTTTCTTCAGTCCTTCACCTAATTCCATAATAATTCTCCTTTCCTAAAAACGGCCACTGCCGTTCCATGTACCTGATCGATTTCTACCATATTCCCAGAAAAACAAGCCCTTTCGGAACAAAAATGATCAGTCCGACGATCGCTGCCATGATCGCTGCGATCAGTACTGCTCCGGCCGCTGTGTCCTTGGCGATCTTTGCCAATGGATGACGTTCCTCTGTGACCAGATCCACAACAGCTTCCACTGCCGTATTCACCAGCTCCAGCGCCATCACCATTCCGAACAGCCCCAGGCAGATGCACCACTCTGTCACGGAAATCCCAAGGATCAGTCCTGCGATCACCACAAGCGCTGCCACCATACAGTGGATCTTCATATTTCTTTCCTTGCGGATGCAGGTAAAAATCCCCTGAAACGCATATCCGAAGCTTTTATACAGCGGATCCTTCTTTCTGCCTGCCATGTTCCTCACCTGATTTCCTGTTTGAATTATTCCCTCCAACGGGAAGTATGGGATTATTATAACAAGTTTGTAGTAATATTTCCAGTATTCCGGAAAATTTATGAATATTTAAGGAGTATATGTGGTTATTCACAGACAACTGTGCAAGCGGATAAAAGCATCCGCATTCAGTTAAACCACACATACTCCTGATCCTGTTGCATATTCTGTAAAATTTCCGGATATCCTGAATTATTTTTCCGTATATATATACAGATGTCACATATTATTCCACATTTTTCAGTGCTTCATCCATGGGCACATGACGGATCCTCCGGAATTCCAGCACTGCTACCACTGCATAGGCTGCGATTCCGATCGCTGTCATTTTCACATAGATCATGGGATCCACCCACATGGTGATCCATCCCGAAATACTGGAAAGCATCATCTCGCGGAACAGCACTTCCATGATCTGCCGTTCAACCGGAAGGCTTAACAGCAGGCAGAACACCACCACAAATGATGTGGAAAGTATATACAAACGGCTGATCTCACCATTTGTATAGCCCAGGATCTTGGTCATGGAAATCGACTGGGCATTTTTTTCGATGATGACCTTGGAAAGCAGATAGATCACCACCAGGAAAATGATCACGGAAAATCCATACATCATTCCCATCATATCTCCCATGGAGACATCCAGCTGCCTGGATATTTTTGTAAGAGCTTCCAGATCAATGACAGAGCCGATATATTTTGAAGGGATATCCCTGATCTCTGTATCAGAGAAATATCCTCCAAAATAATCATCTCCAAGATCAAACACCTCATTCAGTTTATCTCTTTCCATAAATACACAGAGGCTTGCCGCATAATCATAGATTCCATCTACTTTAAAGGAATACTCATCCTTCTCGTATTTTTCCTTCAAAGTTATGGTATCGCCCTCCTTGATCCGGAATTTATCTGCATAAGCACTGGAAATATAAACACCCTCTCCCGAAAGATCTGCACGGATATACTTGCTATCCGGCTCCACACCATAAAGAGTGATCTCCTCACTTTTATATTTACCAGGCATGGTATTCAGGGAATATGCAGAAAATTTTTCCGCATCCTTATTATCCGTTCTGGTATCCATATAATATTCCATAAGAGAACTCATGGCATCCGCTTTATTTCCTGAATAGCACTTGCCGGAACCGAAAGCATGTACTGATATTTCGCCAGCATATTTTCCTGGATCTCAAGCTGATAATGATCCAGCGCAGACGGAAGAAGCATTCCGAAAAACAGCAGCAGATTGGCAAAAACAACTCCCACAAACAGCACCAGATAACTGCTGACATTCTGAAAGATCACCCGGAGGCGAAACCTGGAAAAAATTCCTATCTTCGGGCTTAAATACACTGCACGTTTCTGTTTTTTACCAGAAAAATCCCTTCGCAGAAACTTCAGAGGCGAAAGCTGCAGGCGGTACCTAAGCACCGCATGATCGATCAGTATCATAATGATGACCGGAACTACAGTTGTCAGAAGAAACGCATCTGCATTCCATACAGTCACATAAGTCGGCAGACTATAGCTCCCGTAATACATGTCTGCACATACACCCTTAAATACGGTATATCCAAGAATATTTCCGATCAGGGCACCGGCCAGCGTGACAGAACCGGAAGCGTCATATAATGAAGGATCAGCTCCCGTCTGGTATAACCGGATGCACGTAACGTACCGATAACACCGGCTTCCTTTCGGATCGTATTGCTGATGGTAATTCCAAACACAAAAGCCATGATCACGATCACAATATAAAGAAGCGTGATGACCATTGCCCTGTCTCCGCCCATATCATCACCGGTGAAAATGATCGCCTGGTTAAGATAACGTGGGACAAAGTTTTCCAGAGCTACCGCTTTGCCAATGTCTTCCATGAGATTTTCGGAAACCTTCTTCTCCTCTTTTTCGTTCTTTGGCTGATGATCATATATCCATGCATAATTGTACCGGAGCTTTTCCTGATCCAGGTTTTCAAATTCCTCCGGAGTTACGATCGCCACACCAAACTTTACAGAATCAAACATGGAATCATTATTATTCTGAAACAGGGCACTGTAATCCGAAAGTGCCACCAGACCTGTGATCTTCCAGGATTTTTCACCTCTGATCAGGGTATCTCCTACCTTAAGACTGTTGTTATCCGCATACATACGGTCAATGGCGATCTCGCCCTGCCCTGACGGCATTTCTCCCTTCATCAGGCAGACCTTATTCACCTTCTCACGGTTTTTAAAAAAACGCATGGTGCTTCCGTTATCCAGATCTTCTTCTATATAGTAGTTCTCATAAAGCTTAACACCGGCAGCTTCAATATCCTTCCACTGAGAACTGTAAATCTTTTCCGCAGTACGGAATTTCCGTTTTCGATGTTATATTTATCAAAGCTCTCATTATAAGCCTTCAGCATGCTTCCATCGGCTACCAGAAAGCCGGACACAAACCCGATGGTCAGTACCATCAGCAGGAAAACCACCAGATATTTTCCAAATTCCCCCTTCAGTTCCCTAGGGATACGTTTACGTAAAGGATTCTTCATAATGCCCCCTTACCATTCCAGGTCAGCAGCCGGAATCTTCTGCTCATTCTGATAGTTTCTGCGGATCATCCCGTCACGAAGCTTTACCACACGGTCTGCCATATCTTGATGCTCGTTATGAGTAACCATGACTATAGTATTTCCGTATTTGTGATTGACTGTTTCGATCAGCTTCAGGATTTCCTTGGAGGTGTTGTAGTCCAGAGCGCCGGTAGGCTCATCACAAAGCAGGATATCCGGATTTTTTACAATGGCACGTCCAATAGCAGTTCTCTGCTGCTGACCTCCCGAAAGCTGGTTCGGAAGCTTCCGCTGATGTTCATAAAGTCCCAGTGTCTCCAGCAGTTCATCCACATCCAGCGGTCTGTCACTTAAATAAGCACCAACTTCAATATTCTCCCTCACAGTCAGATTGGGGATCAGATTATACATCTGAAAAATATATCCCAGATGTTTTCTGCGGTAGAGGGAAAGCTTCTTTTCATTCATATCCTCCAGCTGTTCTCCCTGAATGGTAATGCTTCCTGCATCTGCTCCGTCAATGCCGCCAATAATGTTTAGCAGCGTGGATTTCCCGGAACCGGACGGCCCCAGAAGCACACAAAATTCTCCCTTTTCAATCTCAAGATCGATCCCCTTCAGAACATCTACATGGCTCTCTCCTGCCCCGAAGGATTTTTTGATTCCTTTTATCTCCAGAAACATAAACCGCTCCTTCCATTCCTATACAGTTCTTCTTTATATATGAATATACATATATGTTAGTCTGAACTTACTCTTTGTCAAGAAGCAGACTTATTTTCGTATTTTTTCCATATATCTATATGCGCTGTACCGGTCCGGCTCTTGCCAAAATCCAGTAAAACGTATATAATGTAGGAGTATCTGTATATTTTTAACCAAATAATCTTATTTTTAAAGGAGTGAATATTGAAAGTGGACCCCAGCGACACTTACCAGATAATCATATTACTTATTCTGCTGGCATTGTCAGCCTTTTTCTCATCTAACGAAACCGCGCTGATGTCGGTAAACAAGATCCGTCTCCGCTCTCTTGCAGACGAGGGAAACAAGCGTGCAGCCATGGCTCTCGATATCCTGGAGAACCAGACGCCCAAGCTTCTCAGTGCGATTCTCATCGGAAACAACATTGTGAACATTTCAGCTTCTTCCCTTGCAACCACACTTGCATACAGCTTTGGCGGCTATATGGTCAGCATCGTGACGGTGATTCTGACGGTTCTGATCCTGATCTTCGGTGAGATCACCCCCAAGAACTACGCAACCATTAACTCAGAAAAGATCACCCTCCGCTATATCCCGGTCTTTAAATTTCTTATGACCATCATGACACCGGTGATCTTTATCATCAATCTCTTTTCAAGAGGTGTGATGCGCCTGATGCGTGTGGATCCGGATGCAGCCAGCAAGGCCATGACCGAGGAGGAGCTTCGTACCATCGTGGACGTCAGCCACGAGGACGGTGTCATTGAATCCGACGAGAAAGAAATGATCTACAATGTGTTTGACCTTGGAGATGCCACAGCCAAGGATATCATGGTTCCAAGAGTACATGTTACCTTTGCAGATGTGGAATCCACCTATGATGAGCTGATCGATATTTTCCGCGAGGATAAGTTCACACGTCTGCCGGTTTATAAGGACAGCCAGAACAACATTGTGGGAATTATCAACATGAAGGATCTTCTTCTTTACGACAAAAATGAGGAATTTGTTATCGATCATTTCCTCCGAAAGCCGCATTTCACTTACGAAACAAAAAGCATTTCCGATCTTCTTGTGGAAATGAAGGACTCCACCTTCAATATTGCCATTGTACTGGATGAATACGGTGATATGGCCGGACTGATCACACTGGAGGACATCCTGGAGGAGATCGTGGGTGAGATCCATGACGAATACGATGAGAAGGAAGACGAACTTGTCCAGAAAATTTCCGACCGTGAATACATCATCGAAGGCTCCATGCATCTGGACGACGTAAATGATCATCTGGATACGGAACTGGATTCCGAGGATTATGATTCCCTGGGTGGATTTATCATCGAACATCTGGATCGTCTGCCTGTTGCCGGTGACGAAGTGATCACCGAGGACGGAATCCGTCTGATCGTAGAAAAGCTGGATAAAAACCGTATCGAGAAGTGCATGTCTACCTTCCGGAAAAAGATCCTGAAACACTGGATAATACCGAATCCTGAGTAAGCAGGCTCCAGCTCCGTAACAAGAAACAGCTGATGTACCGAAAAAATATTTAATACGTAATATCATCCATATCGGAACTGTTATCGTAATCCCCGGCTCACCCGTTGAGCATCAGGATTTTTGATTGACAGTTCCGATATTTTATATTATAATGATAGAAAATTTTTATCCATATTTACTAAATGCAATGACAGGGAGTAGTACACAGTCTCCGGATGCACAGAGAGAAGATGGCCGGTGAGAATCTTCGTGACTGAACTGTGGAAGTAGCCCTCGAGCAGTGGACTGAACCATGGATCTTCATGCAGTAGCTTCATCGTCATTCCCACGTTATAGGGAGGCAGTATAATTTTGTACTGGCAGAGAGCAGAGTTTTACCTCTGAAAACAGGTGGTACCGCGGAATCATCCGTCCTGAGCATATTTTATCCGATATGCCGGGACTTTTTTATTGGAAAAATTTCTCGCGGCAGCCTTATCTGCTTAACTTTTCACATCATCAAAGGAGGGAACCAATTCATGAAACAGATTTCCGGAAACAAATTGCTTGTAAAAGCCTTAAAAGAAGAAGGCGTTGATGTTCTGTTCGGCTATCCTGGTGCCTGCACCATCGATATCAGCGATGAATTATATAAACAGAGCGGCATTGACATCATTCTGCCACGTCACGAGCAGGCCCTTGTACACGAAGCAGATGCCTATGCCAGAACTACCGGAAAGGTTGGCGTATGTCTCGTTACCAGCGGTCCCGGAGCTACCAACCTTGTTACAGGTCTTGCAACTGCCAACTATGACAGTGTTCCGCTTGTATGCTTTACCGGACAGGTTGCCCGTCACCTCATCGGAAACGATGCGTTCCAGGAGGTTGATATTGTCGGGATCACCAGAAGCATCACAAAATACGGTGTTACCGTCCGCAACCGTGAGGATCTTGGACGTATCATCAAGGAAGCTTTCTATATCGCACGCACCGGACGCCAGGCCCGGTTCTCATCGACCTTCCAAAGGATGTGATGGCCGAGCTGGGAAGTGCTGAGTATCCGAAGACTGTCAATATCCGCGGCTACAAGCCTAACACCAGCGTGCATATCGGACAGCTGAAGCGTGCCCTCAAAATGCTGCAGAAGGCCAAAAAACCTCTGTTTCTTGCTGGCGGCGGTGTGATCATTTCCCGCGCGCAGGAGATTTTTACCCAGGTTGTTGAGAAAACTCAGATCCCGGTTGTCACAACCGTTATGGGACGTGGCGCCATTTCCACAAAGAACCCTCTGTTTATCGGAAATCTTGGTATGCACGGCGCTTATGCCGCAAATATGGCAGTAAATGAATGCGATCTTCTGTTTTCCATTGGAACCCGTTTTAACGACCGTATCACAGGCAAGCTCCATGAATTTGCCCCACATGCACAGATCGTCCACATCGATATTGACACCGCTTCCATTTCCAGAAATATCCATGTAGACATCCCCATCGTTGCCGATGCAAAAGAGGCAATAACAAAAATGAATGAATATGTACAGGACTGCAATACCGGCAAATGGCTGAAGCAGATCCAGGAATGGAAGGAAGAGCATCCTCTTACCATGAAAGACCGTGGTATTATGGGACCGCTGGATATCATCGGCGAGATCAACCGCCAGTTTGACAAGGCCATTCTTGTTACCGATGTAGGTCAGCATCAGATGCTGGTGAGCCAGTATGCAGACATCACCGAGAACCGTCAGCTGATCATGTCAGGTGGACTTGGAACCATGGGTTACGGCCTTCCAGGTGCCATCGGTGCCAAGATCGGTAATCCAGACACACCGGTCATCTCCGTTTCCGGTGACGGCGGCATGCAGATGAACATTCAGGAGCTGGCTACCGCAGTTCTGGAGGAGCTTCCGATCATCTGCTGTATCTTTAATAATGAATATCTCGGAATGGTCCGCCAGTGGCAGAAGCTTTTCTACGGAAAACGTTACGCCATGACAAATCTGAAGCCGGTGCACTCTCCCGCCGCACAGACGGTCAGGAATATCCGGAATACACACCGGATTTCATCCGTCTCGCAGAGAGCTATGGGGCAAAGGGTATCCGCGTAACTGAGAAGGATCAGATTGCGGCTGCTTTCGAAGAGGCTAAGAAGAATACAAAAACTCCTACGATCATCGAATTTATCATTGATCCGGAGGAAATGGTTTACCCGATGGTCAAGCCGGGCGGCACCCTGGCTGATCTGATCATGGATTGTTAGGAGGAATGAATGATGGATAAAGGAATGAAAAAAGATGGATCTCTCTCTACGTTGAAAACCAGGTCGGTGTTCTTTCCAAGATTTCCGGTCTTTTCTCCGGAAAGTCCTATAACCTGGACAGTCTTACAGTTGGAACCACGGAGGACCCAACAGTTTCCAGAATGACCATCGCCACAGTCAGCGATGATGAAACCTTTGAGCAGATCAAAAAACAGCTGAACCGTATGATCGAGGTGATCAAGGTTATTGATTTTACAGACGTGTTCGTTCGAATGAAGGAGATCCTTTACATCAAGGTAAAGGCTGCTCCCCGGAAGATAAAGTAGAACTTTTCCAGATTGCTGAGACTTTCAAGCACGTGTCATCGACTATGGAAAAGACAGCCTCCTTCTGGAATTCGTCCAGACCGCAACCAAAAATGACGCGGTCATCAAGCTTATCAAAGAAGAGTTCAAGCATATCGAAGTTGTCCGCGGCGGAAGTGTCGGAATTGAGTCCATCAGCATGATGGAGAGATAAAAGCTGAATAATACTCCGACAAGAAACACGGCTGATGCTTTAACGATTAATAAATCGTGATTTTTACAGCCCCGAGTTTGTTCATATACATTCATTATTTCTGCATAAATCCAAGCACTGCCTCTTTCGTCGGAATCGCAGGTATTCCACCTCTCTTTTGCACACACAATCCAGCAACTGCATTTCCCAAAACAGCACACTTTTTGATTTCTTCCCATTCCATTTTTTCAACATTCTTATTCATAGAAGGATACTGCATAATACGCCTCCCCAGAATGAATCACCTGCCCCAGTCGTGTCGACCGCATGTGTCTGAAATGCTTTGATGATTTCTTTTCTGCTTTTTGTTGCCATAAGAACGCCCTGTTCTCCCAATGTAATAGCAACCAGCTTTGGTCCCATGGCAAGGAGTTGATCTGCAGCCTGCTCATAACTTTTCGCCTCTGTCAACAGAGTACTCTCTTCATCCGATACCTTCATGACATCTACCAATTCTATGACAGATCTCATTTTTTTCACTGCATACTCTTTGCTCTTCCAAAGAGACGAGCGATAATTTGGATCATAGGAAGCAACTCTCCCAATGCCACGATATCAACTTTTTCTTCCATTTTTTAGTTCCTCTACAATCTCGTTATAACGTTTTTTATTTAACCGGTAGAAAAATAATACAACCGCAGTCACAATCCACAGTACACCCGGAATCGTCGTAAATGCATGTTTCATAATTGAAAGTACAATTGCATTTTGTGTCTGATTTGCAATATAACCATATTTTCCAAGTAATCCTGCTAAAAGTGCTGTTCCAACTGCCATTCCGATTTTATTTCCAAGTGAAATAAATGCATACTGAAAACCGTCATTTCTAAGTCCGGTTTTCCACTCCCCATATTCCACACAGTCTGGAATAATTGCATAGATTGCGGTATTAAATCCAGAGAAGAAAAACTGTGTGAGACCAGATAATGCATAAAAAATAGCTGGTGATTCTTTGGCATTGAAGAAAAACATAGACAACATGGAAATTCCTGTAAATAAAGCAAAGAGAGATGCTGTTCTTCCTTTGTTATTCAACTTGCGGAATAATGGTTGAAAACAGGCTGCCCGATGATAGAAGGAATAATGATGCACATCGAATAAGTTGTGTAGTAGGAGGCATTCCCTTCCACATATGTAAAATAATACAAAATATCTGCATTTCTACCATATAATGTAAATCCAAATAATATCTGTCCTGCCAATGCAAGAAGATATGGTCTGTTCTGCATGACTGCTTTCAACTGTATCTTTACAGAAATTTTTTCTTTTTCCGGAGTAATCACTGCCTCTTTCGTCTTC
>ENA-OQAS01001638-OQAS01001638.1-human-gut-metagenome-genome-assembly--contig:-NODE-1638-length-10249-cov-1.843904_pt1 | contig 10249 bp, 11 predicted proteins | sample MGYA00242733_ERZ504523 | MGnify/ENA primary metagenome ERZ504523 (study PRJEB26092, sample SAMD00036239) | human gut metagenome | host: Homo sapiens | study: EMG produced TPA metagenomics assembly of...
TATCAGTTTACAGATGAGTCAAGCAGAATGTAGCCATTGCTAAATACCGGGAATATTTTTCAAAACAAGGTATTTTCGAGAATACCCTGTATCAAGGTACTGATGAATTACTCCGTTTGCTTACCGAAAACGAAATGAAAATCTACTTAGCCACCTCAAAACCGCAGCCCTTCGCTCAACAAATTCTAGAATATTTCCACTTAGAATCTTATTTTACATTTGTTGGAGGAAGCACATTCGACGGAAGCCGTTCCGAAAAAGCGGATGTAATACAATATGTATTAGACAGCACCGATATAAAAACACGGTCTGACGTAGTATGATCGGTGATCGTAAATATGATATAGAAGGGGCCAAAGCGAATAACATAGATTCAATAGGAGTCCTTTACGGCTACGGGGATGAAGAAGAACTAGCGAATGCCGGAGCAAACAAAATCGTTACTGATATAAAAGAACTATCATCTTTCCTTCTAACAGGGAATATCCCCATATAGAAAGCTTAAGCAGATCTATAAATCACATTAAAAATAAACATCAGCAATAAAGAGAATGAAATATTTGGAAAGCTCGGCTTCAACCGGGCTACCAATTTTTCTATAGCGATCTTCATCTGTACACGAACCGTACTCTCTTGAACCGATAATATTTCCGCGATCTCCTTCGTTTTCAATCCCTCCTCACGAGACATCAAAAACACAAGACGGCATTTCTCAGGAAGTTCGTCAATCGCTTTATCAAGCATCTCTCTCATCTCTTTTAACTCCAAATGCTCCTCCGGAGAACCCTCATCTTCCTCTTCCATTAATGGCAACAAACTCATTTAAAGAAACCCTATTCAAGTCTTTATTCCTTGCTTGAAAACGAAAAGACTCGTTACGTACGGAAATATATAAATAGGTATCTATATTATCAATATCCTTTAATCGTTTCCGGGATTGCCAGACCGAGAAAAAAACATCTGTCACAACTTCACGGCATGCCTCCTTCTCGCCTAAACAATAATAAGCGAAAGCGAAAAACCTGATCATAATAATAAATTATAAAAACGTTCGAAAGCTCCCCTGTTATCTACCGACACAGATTCAAGCAACCCTTTGATATCTCGCACAAAAACTCCCACTCCTTTTTTCTTTGATTTGGCAAACATACTAAATATAATCTAAATGCCTTTTTTAAAAAGCAGACTATTTTTTCTCATATTTTACTTGCATATTCAAATTATTAAACTACTTTTGCACCCGCAATACGGAAGTAGCTCAGTTGGTAGAGCACTGGTCTCCAAAACCAGGTGTCGGGAGTTCGAGCCTCTCCTTCCGTGCATGAGCGGCAACACTATGAATATGTGTTGCCGCTTTTTTATTATTCTCCTTCTCTTCCCATTGCGATAAAAAAGCGTAAATAAGACAACATTTTTCGTTAAAGAGACTATTTTTTCTTTCAATATATAAAGGAATATACTACTTTTATTGCCGATTTTAAATCTAATTGAGACTTAGTGTAAATCGTATACCATAGAAACAGATGACAACTAACAAATTTTCAAATCGATACTCGTCTGAGAGGAAAAAGTATTTTTTCAAAAGTAAGGCGTTTATCCTGTGCCTCGGATTATTTTTGGGAGCTGGGATTATGATCGCCCTTTATAAAACATCTGTATATTTCTCGACAGATGAATCTTGTATGATGTGCCACGTGCATCCTCACGTAGAAAACAGTTGGAAACTTTCCAAGCATGTAAATAATGGAAGTGGCGTTAAGACACATTGCGTAGCTTGTCACCTCCCACCCCAAACAAATACTTGGAAACATTATAGCGCAAAGGCTAAATTGGGTATGAAAGATGTTTGGTCATACTTGACTAAAGACAGCGCGGATTTCAATTGGGAAACTAAGTCCGAGTTGGAACACGCCGTTAAATATATCCCCAATGAATCTTGTAAGGAGTGCCATCAGAACTTATTCCCCGAAGGAATTACCGATGATGGTGTAACGGCACATTTATATTATGATGAGAATGAGAAAAAGCTAGATCTACAATGTATTAGTTGCCATTTGGATGCAGGACATTACAATCCGAACTACAATCACTCCAAGATGGTTGGTATACCAGGACAAAATACATCCGGGGCATCTTCGGATACCAGTTTGTTTTTTAAGGAACCAACTACAGTTACCTCTTTCACCGACTATGTAGAACAAATTCCCGGAACAATGGTCTCATTCAAGATGATTGCTATCCCCGGAGGTTCATTCAAAATGGGTAGTGAGGAAAAAGAGGCATTTCATAAAGCAGATGAGTCGCCTGTACACAACGTAACTGTCAGTCCGTTTTTCATGGCTGAGGTCGAGGTGACTTGGGATCAATACTGGGCTTTCTATGGGAATACGATGAGTGAGGGCCGTACCCCTCCAGAGACCGTATACGCAAATAACAGTAATCCGAATGTCGATGCCATCTCCGGTCCTACACCTCCGTTCGGTTTTCCGGATCAAGGCTGGGGTGGTGGAGATCGCCCGGCTATTACAATGACTCATTATGCGGCCGAGACTTTCTGCCAATGGTTATCCAAGAAAACAGGAAAGACTTATCGTTTACCGACCGAGGCGGAATGGGAATATGCGGCACGTGGCGGCACGGAAACGCCTTATTTCTTTACGGGCAATCCAAAAGATTTCTCCGATCAAGGCTTCTGGCGTAAATTTTTCGACGCAAAGACTGATAGTATAGGTTCTTATGTGATTTATAGCAAGAACAGCAAAAACAAGACGCAAGAACCGGATTTAGTAAAAGCCAATCCCTTTGGTTTAAAGAATATGTTGGGTAATGTAATGGAATATTGTGCCGACAAGTATGATCCTGAAGCTTACGCTAAAAGCGGAAGTAGCGCCACAGATCCATTGGTTACCGAAGGTACTGAGTGGGTAGTGAGAGGCGGTAATTACACCTCCGATGCGGCAGATCTTCGCTGCGCTTCCCGTGATTATACCAAACATGAAGCTTGGTTAAAAACCGATCCGCAACAACCGAAGAGTATCTGGTGGTACTCCGATATCAGAGGAATCGGTTTCCGTGTTGTATGTGAACCTAATAAATAGTGTCTAAAAAATAATATCATGAAAAAAGAGAACAGCATTAGCAGAAGATCATTTCTGAAAAGTTCAGCTAGCGGGTGCGCTTGGAGCAATTGGAACAGGTAGTACAGTTGGTGTATTAACTTCTTGTGGTGGAGGTGAAAGTGCGAACGCAATAAAGCCTTTGAAAGAACCCGGTACTTATTACGTGCCCGAATTACCAGATCTGGCGACTGATGGAAAAGAACTAAAAGCTGGTGTAATCGGTTGTGGCGGACGTGGTTCCGGAGCCGCTTTTAACTTCTTGAACGCTGCGAACGGCGTTACGATCGTGGCTTTAGGCGATACGTTCCAAGAACGTGTCGATGATTTGGCAAAGAAATTAAAAGATGAGAAAGGAATTGATGTACCGGCTGATAAACGTTTCGTCGGCTTGGATGCATACAAACAAGTGATTGATAGCGGTGTAGATGTAGTGATCGTCGCCACTCCTCCCGTATTCCGTCCAGTTCATTTCCAATACGCCACAGAAAAGGGCAAACATTCCTTCTTAGAGAAACCTATCTGTGTTGATCCGGTTGGTTACCGTACCATTATGGCTACCGCAAAACAAGCTGCGGCAAAGAACTTATGTGTCGTAACCGGTACTCAACGCCATCACCAACGCAGTTATGTCGAGTCTTACAAGAAGATCATGGAAGGATTGATCGGTGAGATCACGGGCGGTACGGTTTACTGGAATCAGAATATGCTTTGGTATCGGGATCGTCAACCGGGATGGAACGATTGCGAATATATGATCAAAGACTGGGTAAACTGGAAATGGCTTTCCGGCGACCATATCGTAGAGCAACACGTACATAATATAGATGTATTCACTTGGTTCAGCGGATTGAAACCAGTCAAGGCTGTAGGTTTCGGTTCTCGCCACCGTCGTATCACTGGCGACCAATATGATAACTTCAGCGTTGATTTCACAATGGAAAATGGTATCCATATGCATAGTATGTGCCGCCAGATAGATGGTTGTGCAAATAATGTAAGCGAATTCATCCAAGGAACCAAGGGATCATGGAGCAGTGACACGATGGAGATCAAGGATTTGGCAGGAAACGTTATCTGGAAATATGATAGTGAGGCCGAAAAAGCGAACTTCAAGCAAACTGACCCGTATACATTAGAGCATGTAAACTGGATCAACTGCATCCGTGGTGGTAAACAAATCGAGCAAGCTTCTGAGACTGCTATCTCCAAATATGGCCGCAATCATGGTCGTGAGTCCGCTTACACGGGTGCCGAGACACTTGGGATGCCATGACTGCCTCAGCATTGGATTACACTCCGAAAGATTTGAACTTAGGAAGATGGATATGAGCGGCTTCGTCGTTCCTGTTCCGGGTAAACCAATCGACAAGAAATAATCCAGACTGTTTATGACATTAAATAGAAGAAACTTTTTAAGAACCTCCTTATCCGGCGCTGCTTTAGCGGTAGGAAGTACGGCCTTGGCCTCCTGCTCTTCCAAGTCGGCAAACACTGCCAAAGGAGAAAAAGGGAGCGACAAGCCCGGCAAGGACCTTGAATTAAAGCTTTCTTTCCAAGAGGGAATCGCCCCGGGTGAAAGTTTGAACGAGAAACTTGATTTTATGGAGAAGTTGGGCGTTGTAGGTTTTGAGCCGGGTGGCGGAGGATTAGCCAGCCGGGTAAACGAGATCAAGCAGGCCTTAAACGGACGTAATATCAAAGTGAGTGCCATTTGCGCCGGCTTCAAAGGCTTTATTCTTTCTACCGATCCAGCCATCCGCAAGGAATGCATGGATACGATGAAAGAGATCATCGCCGCAGCCGGTGAATTAGGTTCTACGGGCGTGATTATCGTTCCTGCCTTTAATGGTCAAGTCCCCGCCTTGCCTCATACGATGGAGACACGGGATTTCCTTTGCGAGCAATTCAACGAGATGGGAACTTTTCGCCGCCCAGCATGGGACTAGCGTCATCTTTGAACCTTTGAACCGAAAGAGTGTTTTTATCTACGTCAAGTAGCCGACGCCGCCTCTTTATGCCGGGATATCAATAATCCGGGTGTACGTTGCATGGGCGACTTCTGGCATATGACATGGGAAGAGACCTCTGATATGGGAGCCTTTATCTCCGGTGGAGAGTATCTCCAACACGTACACGTGGCCAGCCGCAAACGTCGCAGCATGCCGGGTGAGGATGGAGATGCCGATAACTATATCAATGGCTTCAAGGGATTGAAAATGATTGGTTATAACAACTACGTAAGTTTCGAGTGCGGATGTCAGGGAGACCGTAACGTGGTAGTCCCCGCCGCCGTCAAGTTATTACGTGAACAATGGGAACAAGCTTGATAAGATGCCTTTAGTATACCCAAATATGCAATTGAGTGAGGTGGTGGAAGAACACCCCTCACTCATTCCCGTAATCAACCGGTTTGGGATTCGTCTCGGGCTTGGCGACAAATCGGTGAAGACGCTCTGTGAAGAACATTCGCTGGATACGGACTTTTTATTGACAGTGATCAATACCTTCCTCAACGAGGAGTATTTTCCGGAGAAGAAGTTACAAACTTTCCATACATCGCAGATCATTGATTACCTGACAAAGACGAACCAATACTATTTACGTTATCAGCTTCCCAATATAGAACGCCATCTAGGTTCCTTTATCTCGATGAGTACGCCAGGCAATCCTACTCTTGGATTGATAGGACGCTTCTTCTCCTCGTTCAAGGAAGAACTCATCGCCCGCATTGAGAAAGATGATAAGATATGGTTCCCCTACTGCATGTCGTTAAGTAAAAGCTGGGAAAAGAACCGGCGGGAACGATCGATGGATTGCAAATCACCTCCGAGCAACGTACGGAAGATACCATCGAGCCCTTTTAGCCGACTTAAAAAGTATCATGGTCAAGCATCTTTCGGGAGATTACGACGAGAATTTATGTTATGCCGTCCTCTTCTCCATCTGTAGTCTGGAGAAAGATATCAAACAACACAACCGGATCCGGTATCGAATCCTTACCCCCATGGTCTCGGCCATGGAAAAATTATGTATCTAACGATCTGAAATGCATCGAAACAAACAAATAGCGATCATACTGTCTGATACCCTAAGAAGTATTGGGCTGCAAAGCTTGCTGACCGACTACTTCCCCCCGGTAGAGGTTTGCTATTTTCCAAATTTCGAGATGCTTTCCTCCACAGGAAGCGACACCTACGATTACTATTTCACCGATTCTGATACCCTTGTGCTCAACGCAGATTTCTTCCTCCCGAGAAGAAACAAGACCGCCCTCCTCATCGACAGCACCGAAGAACACGGGGCACTCTCGTCTACGAACCGTATCACGTTACGTTCCTCCCAAGAGACCATTATCGAGCAATTGCAACAATTATTTACGAGCGACAGCTCCAGCAACACCACAACCGAAAACAACAAGGACCTATCCAGCCGTGAGGTAGACGTACTTCAACTGATCGTAAAAGGCATCACGAATAAAGAGATCGCCGATAAGCTGAACATCAGCTTGAACACCGTCCTCACCCATCGTAAGAACATCACCGCCAAGCTGGGCATCAAGACCGTATCCGGCCTCACCTTCTACGCCATCATGAACGGGATCATCTCCGGCGACGATATCGAACTATAGCGAAGCCAACAAACCAGCTTTCAAAATCACTACATCTAGTGATTGACCATCCTGTTTCTTTACCGTTTCTTCGCGATTGAAAAAATATACTAACAAAAGAAATTCGATGAAGAGACACTACTTAGGTATCATCGCCCTAGGTGCGTTGGGGCTGCAAAATGTATACGCCGAGGACATCAAGGCTAACGAGAACGACACGATAAAAACCTATAACATGGGTGAGGTAATCGTGACCTCATCCACGAAGGAGACAAATAATCTCCGCACGTTACCCGGTTCCGTATCGATCCTTTCCCCACAAATGATCTCCGGCAGGCAGATCGACGCATTAAAGGATATAAGTTCTTTCGTCCCTAACCTATACATGCCGGATTATGGGGCAAAACTAACCTCGGCCATCTATATCCGCGGTATCGGAGCCAGAAGTAGCGGACAATCCGTGGGTTTATATGTAGACAACGTGCCTTATCTGGATAAAAGCACCTTCGATTTCGAGCTGACCGATATCCAACGCATCGAGGTATTACGAGGGCCGCAAGGAACCTTGTATGGTCGTAACGCCATGGGGGGCATCGTAAATATCTATACCATCTCCCCGTTCGATTACCAAGGAAAGAAACTCTCCCTATCGGCCGGAAGCTACGGGCAATATAAAGTCAAGGCCTCCCATTATGCTAAGTTGAGCGAAACCATCGGATTCACCGCCGCCGCTTACTATGACCATAGCGACGGCTTCTACACCAATGCCTACGATGGGAAAAAGATCGATAAGGAAGACAATGTAGGCGGCCGATTCAAATTAGAAGGTCGCTTCAATCCAAACTTCCGTGCCTCCTACTCCCTTTCCGTAGATTATACGGATCAAGGAGCGTTTCCATATGGTATGTTCATCGGAACCGGAAATACCGATCACAAGTATGTAAATCCTATCAATATCAACGATCCCAGCTCTTATAAACGGACGGTCATCGCCAATAACCTGTCCCTCGAATACCGGAATGAGCACGTGATACTGAGCAGCATCACCGGTCATCAATATTTCAAGGATGACATGAAGATGGATCAAGACTTCTCCCCTCTCTCGATCTTTACCCTCAACCAAAAGCAAAAGCAAAACGCTTTCAGCGAGGAATTGGCGATCAAGAGCAACACGAGGAATAATTACCAATGGTCCTTCGGACTCTACGGTTTCTACGATGATCTACATACAGACGGCCCGGTCGATTTCAAGGAAGATGGGATTAAGACCGTCCTCCAGCCCGTATTCGATCAATTGAAGAAAGATCACCCTAAGATGCCCTATCTAAAAATACTGGACGATCATCTTTATATTCCGGGTTCTTTCGACACCCCTTCTTACGGCCTTGCATTGTATCACCAATCCACTTATAACAACTTGTTCACGGAAGGTCTGTCAATTACCGCCGGTATCCGCTTGGATTACGAGAAGCAAAAGATGGATTACAATTCCGAGGCTAAGATGAGAATGGGTTTCGGCTTCGTAGAAAACGGACCGGTTATCGACATCGAGAAACTTTTCCCGATCCCAACCACCGTGATGGACGCCAGTGTCTCCCAAGACTTCTGGCAAGTACTTCCGAAAGTCTCTTTAAAGTACGAATGCTCGTCAAACACGTTCACCTATGTATCGGTAGCGAAAGGTTATAAGACCGGGGGCTACAACGTACAAATGTCGGCAGACGTGATGCAAAGCCAGATGCAATACGATATGATGAGCGCTTTCAAGGACATGATGCCGATCGAGGTCAAAGAACTACCCCATCGAGGAAGTAGCCTCCTACAAACCGGAGAAAAGCTGGAACTACGAGATCGGTATCCGTAGCGAGTTGCTATTCCAACGCCTAAGCGCAGAATTAACAGGTTTCTATATGGACATTCAAGACGTGCAGTTGACCAAGTTCGTGAACAGCGGCAACGGCCGTATCCTCACCACGCCGGGAAAGCCAAAAGCTACGGTATAGAGGCCTCCTTGCGTGCCCGCATCATCGATGGGCTAACCGCCGACGTTAATTACGGTTTCACCCATGCTACGTTCCGGGATTACAACAATGGGAAAGAGGATTTCAAGAACAACTTCATCCCATATACCCCACGTCATACCTTCAACGTAGGACTGCAATACACCCGCCTGTTCCGTAACGCATGGATAGACCAATTCTCCGCCTCCGCCCAATTCAGCGGTGTCGGAAGATCTTCTGGACCGAGCGAAACGACATCTACCAGAAATTCTACGGAACGGTGAACGCAAAGGTAGGCGTACGCAAAGGTATCGTCAACGTAAACCTATGGAGCCGTAATATAACGAACACCCATTACTCTGCATTTTATTTCGAGTCATTCGGGAATCCGTTTATCCAACTAGGTAAGCCTTTCCAGATCGGTGCGGAGGTGGCGATCGCCTTTTAAGCGCAAGCGTTCAATAGAAATAAAAAACGGGAGAGCCGGCTATTACACCAACTCTCCCGATAACATTTCACATAAAAACAAAATCGATCTTTTTTATCTAGCTATTTTAAAAATCGTAAGAAATATCAGCTTAAGTACTCAAACAATGTAGGATGGTTAATATATCTCATATTGAGTTCAATTTTCGCCGGCATAATATCCTCAACATAAGTTTTGTCGGGATTTGAAGACTGTCCAAGTAACCTATTTTCATCCATATACACTATAGATGCGTAATCTGTAATACCCGCCGGACAGCCAACACACGCCTTTGTTCAGTCGTATACATATCGACATACTTACGCACCTCGGGCCGAGACCTACCAAACTCATATCCCCTTTAAGTACATTGATCAATTGAGGAAACTCATCCAATTTATACTTACGGATATAATAACCAGACCGTGTAATCCGTGGATCACGCCCTCCTACGGTAATAAGTCCCTTCTTATCAGAACCTACACGCATACTTCGAAATTTAAGCAACTGAAAATCTCGATTGTTACGTCCTACACGAATTTGCCTATAAAAAACAGGTCCGGTAGAATCACACTTAATCCAAATTGCCAGAATAACAAACAAAGGACTTAGCAAGATAAGACCTATCCCGCTGGCTACAACATCAAAAAAAACGTTTCAAATCGATTGATTATTTTATTGGGTAATAATATCAACAAAATTAGAAATCACATACTCTACGTCCTCATTCGTAAGACTGGTATGCAAAGGAAGAGTAATCTCGTTATGGTATTGGTTGTAAGCATTCGGATAATCTACGATATCAAAACCTAAATTTTTATAGGCCGTCATCATTGGTAAAGGCTTATAATGTACGTTACAAGCGATTCCACGTTCAGCCATCCGCTCTATCACAGCATTTCGATATTCCACATCCTCACCAAGCAAACGTACTAGATACAAATGCCCACTCGAAGAATGGTCATCACCAAAATGATCCAAGACCTGCACATCGCACCCCCTCAGCCTTCATTATACCTCTCAATAATCTGACGACGACGATACAGCATTTCCGGAG
>ENA-OQAS01001639-OQAS01001639.1-human-gut-metagenome-genome-assembly--contig:-NODE-1639-length-10246-cov-2.211286_pt1 | contig 10246 bp, 13 predicted proteins | sample MGYA00242733_ERZ504523 | MGnify/ENA primary metagenome ERZ504523 (study PRJEB26092, sample SAMD00036239) | human gut metagenome | host: Homo sapiens | study: EMG produced TPA metagenomics assembly of...
GGTTGAAGAAGCCGGGGTTGAGGAGATTCCGGAGGAAACTTCTAAAGCTGCTTACCAGGAAGAGGCAGAACCGCAGGAGGAAGCGTACCAGGAACAGCCGGCTTATGAAGAGAATCAGCCGGAAATTTGTCAGGAAGAGGAAAATCCTGTAGTAGAAGAGGCGGAAACTGAAGAAATTCATGAGGAGAAAAATTCACCATTTTCAAAACTTACAAAGCTGATTACTCCGAAAAAGGAAAAGAAATCTTCCGGATGGCCGCAGGATTTCCAGCCGATCAAGCGTCGGGAGGATATTGATGAAGATCTGGTAAATGGAGATGTGAACCCATATACCGGACATGAGTATCGGACAAACAGTGTGCGTATGCATCCACACAGAATCGGTTATGTGCAGGTATATGACCGAAAAGATCACAAGTGGACAGACATGACAGAGTGGGCGTTCCTTGGGGTGGAAGAGCGAAAGAAAGCTACGATGGGAAAAGACTACGAGCCACCGATTTATCTGGATTAATCAATGAGTTATTTGTCAGAGCGGAAGATTCCGCTCTGATTTTTTAAAAATGGTAATTTTTACCGGAAGATCAGAATAGTTTAGAACAGGCAGTTAGAAGGAAGGTGCAGGTGCTAGATTATGAAAAGCTTTATCCGGTATTTATATGAATATCAGAATGGAAAAAGGACAAGAAATACAGGTTTTGTAAAGGTTCTTGAGCAGGAAGAGGCGACCGTGGTCCAGATTTATGGGAGAGGATTTCCCGTAGCGGGAGGTCGTACACTGGAAATTTATCTGTTTTATGAAGAGGATGGACAGTGCATAGGGATCTTAATGGGAGAGATCAGAGGGGCGCAGACAGCATTTGGTTATAAGCTGAGCTATACAGCGGGAGATGTCGGTGGAACCGAAAGATTTGGCAGGATTGGAGGGATGCTCCTGCGGACTGAAAACGGAGCGGATACCAGATATTATGGGGCAGTCTGGGAGGATGAAAAGCCGGTGGATATCAGCAGGATGATTCCGGAGGAAGAATTAGACGTAATCAAGGAACTGAAAAATGGTCAAAATATGTCTGAAGAAGAGGAAGCAGATCCGGCTCTGATACCAGAGCCTGCAAAAGATGTTATCTATAAGATCACCCGTCAGGAGCTTGCCGGACTTCCGCGAAAGGAATGGAAGCTTGCGAATAATCATTTTCTGCTCCATGGATATTATAATTACCATCATCTGGTATCATTTGAAAAAGAAGGGAAATGCTGGATTGGGGTTCCGGGACTTATTTTTCGGGCGAGCAGCGGGCGGCAGGAGCATTTGGATTCAGTCAGTTCATGAAGCCATCTGATGGTGAACTGGATCTGGAAGAATATGAGATTGAAGATGAGGAACATTTCGGTTACTGGTGCAGACCGGTAGGGGCAGTGATTCGAAAAGAAGTAAAGGAGAAGGAAGATGCGGCAGATATTGACCGAAGACGAAAAATACATGAAGGAAGCGATCCGTCAGGCGAAAAAAGCATGGAAGATTGAGGAAGTACCGATTGGTTGTGTGATCGTATATCAGGGGAAAATTATCGGACGAGGATACAACAGGCGGACAACGGATAAGAATCCCCTTGCACATGCAGAAATTTCTGCAATCAAAAAGGCAAGTAAGGTAATGGGTGACTGGCGGCTGGAAGAATGCACCTTATATGTAACGCTGGAACCATGTCAGATGTGTTCCGGAGCCATTGTACAGGCAAGGATTCCACGAGTGGTTGTTGGATGTATGAATCCGAAAGCCGGATGCGCCGGTTCCATCCTGAATCTTCTACAGGTGGAAGCGTTTAATCATCAGGCAGAGCTTACGACAGGAGTTCTGGAAGAAGAATGCTCACAGATGATGAAGAGCTTTTTCAAGGAACTGCGCAAGAAGCAGAAGATGAAAAAGAAAGAACAGGAATCAGCAAATATGCCGGAAGAAAATCCTTAATCGAAGAACCTGTCAAAGGCAGGCTTTTTTGCATGAAAAAAGCTACGGAAGCAAAATCCGTAGCTTTTGTAATTTCTTTTTTCTGTGCGCTGTGCGTCGAACTAAAGCCTACCAAACGTTACTCTGGCTGTAAACTCAACCCAGGCTACCTTACGGCACCCGAGAGGTTCTGCTTAGTGCTGCTTCGTTCCCGACCTGACACGGTTCACAGAGTCCCGCCGCGTAAGACCCAAATCTCAACGCCACAAACCAGAGGCAGCTTTGACAAGTAAAGCCCTCGGCACAGCATCACCCCCACTATAGCGGATTGTAGGTACAGGGTACCGCTAGCACCCCGGCTGCACAGAACATTATTTTACCGTGTTTTTGTAAAAATGTCAATGTATCTGAGGAGATTTTATTTTATCATTTTGGTTTACGCCAATCTGAAAATGGAGTATGATACTAAAGATAAAACTTTTTGGAAACGGAAAGGAAACGATATGAAAGTACTTTTAGGTGCAGTCAATGCGAAATATATACATTCCAATCTGGCAGTCTACTGTCTGAAAGCATATGCGGAAAGTATGGTGATACATCAGATGAGATCAGTATTGGAGAATATACGATCAATCAGCAGCTCGATGAGATTCTGCGGGATATCTACAAAAGGAAGCCGGACATGCTCTGTCTGTCCTGCTATATCTGGAATCTTACTTATGTTGAAGAAATCTGCAGGGAGATCAAGAAGGTGATGCCGCAGATCATCATCTGGATAGGCGGACCGGAGGTATCTTATGATGGAGTAAAGGTGCTGGAGCGTCTGCCAGAAGTGGATGGCGTCATGAAAGGAGAAGGGGAGCAGACTTCTGCGATCTTTTACACTTTTATCAGGACAAGACAGCGGACGGACTTCAGAATATGAAAGGAATCGTATACCGGGAACAGACCGGGCAGATTGTGGAAAATGAATGGCGCAAGACCATGGATCTGAGTAAGGTTCCGTTTGTATATGAGAACATGGAGCTTTTTGAACATAAGATTATTTATTATGAGACAAGCCGTGGATGTCCATTTTCGTGCAGTTATTGTCTTTCTTCTATAGATAAGTGTCTGCGGTTCCGTGATCTGGAACTGGTAAAAAAGAACTGCAATTTTTATCGATCATAAAGTACCTCAGGTTAAATTTGTAGACCGTACATTTAACTGCAAACATGATCACGCCATGACGGTCTGGCGTTATATCAAAGAGCATGATAACGGCATTACCAATTTCCATTTTGAGGTTGCGGCAGACCTTTGAATGAAGAAGAAATGGAATTGATAAAAACCATGCGCCAGGGCTGATCCAGCTGGAAATCGGTGTGCAGTCTACCAACCTGGATACGATACGTGAGATTCACCGGACAATGAAATTTGAACAGGTTGCAGAAGTGGTAAGGAGAATCAATTCTTATGGTAATGTACATCAGCACCTGGATCTGATCGCAGGATTGCCGTATGAAGATTATGAAAGCTTTGGGAAATCCTTTGATGATGTTTATGCACTGGAACCGGAGCAGCTGCAGCTTGGTTTTCTGAAAGTACTGAAGGGTTCTTATATGGAAGAGAAGAAAGACGATTACGGACTGGTTTATAAAGGAATGCCACCGTATGAAGTTTGTATACAAAGTGGCTTCCATATGAGGATACCCTGCGCCTGAAAGGGATCGAGGAAATGGTGGAGACCTACTATAACAGCAGGCAGTTCTGTTACACGCTTCCTTATCTGATCCGACACTTTAAAAGACCATTTACGCTTTTTGAAAAGCTGGCAGAGTATTATGAAGAAAATGGGTTGGATACTTTAAGTCATGCACGCACGGCAAGATATGAGATCCTGTATGATTTTGCAAGATTTTATGATGCAGAAAGATGTGAGGCGTATAAGCAGCTTCTGACACTGGACTTTTATCTGAGGGAGAATGCAAAGAGCCGTCCGTTATTTGCAGGCGATGAGCGGATTTCCAAAGAAGAGTTCCGCCTGTTCTATGACCGTGAGGATGAAGAGAGGTGTTATCTGGAAAATTATGAAAATATGGAGAAGCGGCAGCTTAGAAAAATGACGCACATTGAGAGGTTTTCTTATGATGTTCTGGGGGATATGAAAGAGGAAGAATGTGTGCTTCTGTTTGACTACCAGAACCGGAACCCACTGGATCATCAGGCAAAGGTATTTTGTGTTACAGAAGAAATCCGGGAATTATGCAAACAGTAACATCTGACAGTAGTAATGGATATCTTGAAAAAAGAAATGAAAGAGTATAGAATAAAAACAAATGTGTGATTTGAGGTGAAAAAAAGTGTTTAATCCAAAACAGACACGGAAGATAGCGGCAGTGATTATTCTTGTTGTTATTGTTGCAATGGTAGCAACATCAATTATTCCATATATCATATAAAATCAGGAGGATTTTTGATGGCGGCACGAAAGAAAAAGAGAGAGTTAAGTGAAAAGGCACAAAAGCGTATCCGGCAGAGAAATCTGCATGTGGGGATTACGGTTATTGCAGCATCGTGATTATTTTCTCCGTGATTCAGTTCACATTATGGCGGTATGTGAGCAAGGTAGATGAGGAGCATATCTGCAAAAATGTTTTTATAGGGAAGACAGATGTATCCGGAATGACCAAGGAAGAAGCAGTGAAAGCGGTAAATAATACACTTGGAGATTATCGGAACAAGCAACTTGTACTGAAGGTAAAAGATCAGGGCGCAGATGTGTCAATCGAGGAAATGGGAGCGGAAGTAGAAAATATTGATAAGCTTGCAGACAAGGCGGTCGGATACGGAAAAAATGGAAGCATCTGGAGCCGCTATCAGAAGATACATAATTTAAATAAGAAGAAATATGTCATAGATGAAAGCTTTAAAGTTGATGAAGCAAAACTCAGAGAGCTGATCCAGGAACGTGCGGTTCCGCTGGAACAGAAAGCGGTCAATGCATCGGCATCCTATAACGGAAGCGGATTGATCTGACGGATGAAGCAGAAGGTTATACGGTTGATGTAGATAAATCCTTGAAGAAGATTAAGAATTTCATGAACAAAAAATGGAATTACGAGGACGCAGAAGTCGAGTTAAAGCTGGATATGGAAAAGCCGACGATCAAAAGGCAGATCTGGAATCCCTGCAGGATGAGCTTGGCTCTTATACGACAAACGCCGGATGGGGGACCGCGTGCAGAACATCAGGCGTGCAACGGAGCTGATCAACGGAACTGTTGTTATGCCGGGAGAAGAATTTTCAGTGGAACAGGCCACACTTCCTTACACAGAAGAGAATGGCTATGTGGCAGGAAGTGCCTATGAGAACGGACAGATTGTAGAGAGTATCGGAGGTGGTCTGTGTCAGGTATCTACGACGCTTTATAATGCGGTTCTTTATGCGGAACTGGAGGTCACCCGGCGTGCACCGCATTCCATGAGTGTCAGCTATGTAGAACCATCAAGGGATGCAATGATAGCGGAAGGAATCAGTGATTTTAAATTTGTCAATAATTACGATACACCGATCCTGATCGAAGGATATATCGATGGCAATAACCAGCTTGGTTTTATATTTACGGAAAAGATACCAGAGCTGCAGGACATTCCGTGGAATTTGAAAGTGAGACTTTGGAGACAACAGAGTATACGAAAAGTATGTAGAAGATACGGAAAGTGCGATCGGCTCACAGGAAACAGAGGGAGCCGGAATGGATGGAAGCACGGCACGGCTCTGGAAAGTTACCTATGAAAACGGAGAAGAGGTCAGCCGGGAAGTAATCAATAACAGCACCTATCAGACTTCTGATGTTACCGTGAAAGTCGGGACAAAATCAGATAATGCAGAGGCAACTAAGCTGGTGGAGGAAGTAATTGCAACCCAGGATCAGGAGAAGATTAATGCGGCGATCAGCAAGGCATCTGCACTTAAGTAATAAAAAGCAGGCGGCTGTTGGAAAGAATGGCAGAACAGAAAGAGGATAAAAGTATGAAAGCAGGAAGAGTGTCACAGACCGTCTATCGGCGTTCGGTTTTAAAACAGATACAGAATAATATAGAAGGTATAGATTTTTTAAGACCGTCACAGGAGGAAACCTGTTATATAGCAGATGAAAGTGAAGAGCGGATCACAATCGCAACGGATGTTTCATTAGCCGGAAATGAAAAAGATCTTGGAGTATTTGCCATAGCGCAGGCAGTGGATCAGCTGGCTTCCAGAGGAGCGCGGGCATATGGAATCAGTGTCCGGATCATGCTCCCGACGTTTGCCTATGAGTCCAGATTGAAAGCGATGATGGTGGAGATTTCGGAGATATGTAAAGAAAAAGGTCTCAGGGTTTTCTTTGCAGATGCGCAAAGTGTAAATGGGATCCAGACGAGTATTGTTCATGTAACAGCACACGGTGAGGCAAAAAAAGAACAGCTGCTTGCAAGCAGATCGGCAAAAGCAGGCGAAGAGATTGTCCTGGTTAAATGGATTGGTATGGAAGGAACCTTACGGATCATACGGGAAGAAGGGGCGGCTCTGGCAGAGCGGTTTGCGCCGGGATTCTTAAATAAGTTGGAAGATATGAGAGATGAAATTTTCAGTGACAGGGCAATGGAGATTGCCGGCCGGAACGGGGTGTCAGCAATGCATTCGATCGGAGAAGGAGGGATTCTTGCAGCACTTTGGGATATGGCAGAAGGTGCAGGAATTGGTCTTTCGGTAGAGATGAAGAAAATGACGGTACGTCAGGAAACGATTGAAGTCTGTGAAGTATTTCATCTGAATCCTTACCAGCTTACCAGTACAGGAGCGGTTCTTATGGTGACACCGAAGGGTGAAGAACTAAAGGAAAGACTGAAAAGGGAAGGTATTCCGGCAGAGATCATCGGACACACAACAGAAGGAAACGAGAGAATCATCTGGGGTGGGGGAGAAAAAGATTTCTCGACAGACCGGCACCGGACGAACTGGCACGAATTTATGAAATGAAGGAGAATGTAAATGCTTAATATTGTACTTTTTGAACCGGAAATCCCGGCAAATACCGGAAATATCGGAAGGACCTGTGTGGCGACGAATACCAGACTTCATCTGATCGAGCCACTTGGTTTCCGGTTAAATGAAAAGAACCTGAAACGGGCAGGGATGGATTACTGGGAACATCTGGATGTGACGACTTATATTGATTACCGGGATTTTATGGAAAAAAATCCGGGAGCGAAGATTTATATGGCAACTACAAAATCACCGAATCTTTATACGGATGTTAAATATGAACCGGACTGTTATATCATGTTCGGAAAAGAAAGCGCAGGGATTCCGGAAGAAATCCTCTGTCACCACAAGGAAGACAGCATCCGGATTCCGATGATCGGAGATATCCGTTCACTGAATCTTGGAAATTCGGTTGCGATCGTGTTATATGAAGCGCTCCGGCAGAATGGGTTTGCCGGAATGAATACAGAAGGACATCTTCACAGACTGGAATGGGATGAATAAAAAAGTGCTGCAAGGCTAAAAACGCTTTGCAGCACTTTTACTATTGTGAAAAAAATGACCATATAAAATATTTTAAATAATCAACGCATTTAATGGCATTTATCGGTAAAAGTGATGACAATATTTGGAAATTGTATAAGAAAAAATACAATCGTGTGTAAACCAGTGGACATATTTCATAAAAAAGGATATAATAAATGGAAAGTGATATAGAGAATGGAGATAAGTATCATGAAATATAAACAAAGCGTATATAAAACCTTTGCACTCATCAGTCAGTTAGGCATCAGTATACTGGTTCCCATTTTGCTATGCACTTTTTTGGTACATGGCTGGAAAAGAAGGTTTCTTTTCCAGTTTTTATCCCTTTGGTGATAGTGGGTGTATTGGCAGGCCTGCGCAATGCATGGGTACTTGCGAGACATGCGAATGAAGATCCGGAAGACAAAAACAAAAATTGAGCAGGGAGGAATGAAACAACATGAGTAAGACAGACAATACCGTACTGAAGGATATGATCATCACTATGCTTCTGTATGGAATAATCGTACAGATTGTATGTCTGATTATCCCAGGGGATCATCTGAGAATGACAGCAGGGCTTTGGATCGGGGTGGCTGCAGGTGTTTCATGGTAATCCATATGAAAAACTCGTTGGATGAGGCGGTACTTTATGGAGAACAGGAAGCACAGAGATACATGCAGAAATCTTACGCGATAAGATATCTGGTTGTAGTTGTAGTATTTATAGCCGTCAGCTGGCTTCGGATTGTGAATGTACTTACACTGTTTGCAGGAATTATGAGTTTAAAGCTTGCGGCATATTTGCAGCCAATTATGCATAAGCTTTTCGCTAAATTCAAAAAATCTAAGTAAAGGAGGTAGAGCGCGTGGGGAACAGCTTAGGAATGCTGGCAGCTAAGGAGCCGGATTTTCAAATTCACGGTCTCGTTAAATTCCAGTTATTTGGGCAGGAGTTATGGCTCACCACTACACATGTCAGCATATTGATCGTAGCGTTATTACTGCTGATTTTTGCGTTGGTTGTCCGAGCTAAGCTGAGCGATGCCGAAGGCAAACCCGGAACCCTGCAGAATATTGCCGAGCTTATCGTTGAGATGCTTGACAATATGGTAAAAGGAAGCATGGGGAAAAACGGACTGGCGTTCCGGAATTATATCGGGTCTCTGTTTTTGTTTTTGATTGTGGCAAACCTTTCGGGACTTTTGGGGCTTCGGCCACCAACTGCAGATTATGGTGTAACACTTCCACTTGGACTTATCACATTTGTCTGATTCAGTTCAATAACATCAAATACAACAAAATTGAGGCATTTACAGGCCTGTTCAAACCATTGCCGTTCTTGTTCCCAATCAATCTGATCGGGAGATCGCAGCACCATTTTCCATCTCACTTCGTCTGTTTGGAAATGTGCTGTCCGGTACTGTAATCATGGGACTTATCTATGGTCTTCTGTATAAGATCGCATGGGCATGGCCGGGATTTCTACACATCTATTTCGATGTGTTCTCGGGAGCAATTCAGGCATATGTATTTTGCATGCTGACGATGGTATATATCAATGACAAGATGCCGTCAGCGGAGTAAAAAGCAAACTGGGATCTAAGTTCAGACAGTATCAGGTTTGCAGTGATTAAGGAGGAAAATTATTATGGGTAATATTTCAAATGAAGCTTTAGTTTTAGCGTGTTCAGCAATCGGCGCAGGACTTGCGATGATCGCAGGTATTGGTCCTGGTGTAGGACAGGGTATTGCGGCAGGTCATGGTGCATCTGCAGTAGGACGTAACCCGGGAGCAAGATCAGACATCACGTCTACAATGCTTTTAGGACAGGCAGTAGCAGAGACAACAGGTCTGTACAGTTTGGTTATTGCACTCATTCTCTTGTTCGCAAACCCGCTTCTTGGAAAGCTGTAAAAAAGGTTTTGCCTGTAAAATAAGAGAAAGGAGGCAACGCCTTGGAACGTTTGTTTAATCTGGATGCGCAGCTTCTTTTTGATGCCTGTGTCATGGCACTCAGTATGCTTGTCATGTTCACGTTTCTGTCATATCTGCTTTCAAACCGGTAAGAAAACTTCTGGAGGACAGAAAGCAGAGAGTTGCTGATGAACAGGAGTCAGCAAAGAATGACCGGAAAGAGGCAGCCGTTTACAAAGAAGAATACGAACAGAAATTAAAAGAAATCGATAAAGAGGCGCAGGCTATTCTCAGTGAAGCACGGAAAAAAGCGATGAAGACCGAAAATGAAATTGTTGCAGAAGCAAAAGAAGAAGCAGCAAGGATCATCACACGTGCCAATAATGAGATCGAACTGGAACGGAAGCGTGCGCTTGATGATATGAAGCAGGAGATGATCGCCATTGCATCAGCAATGCAGGTAAGTAGTAGCAGCTTCGATCGATACCAGTGTACAGGATGAACTGATCGAAGAGACATTAAAAGAAATGGGAGAACAGACATGGCTAAGCTAGTATCAAAGGTATATGGTGACGCCCTGTTTGAAGCTGCCCGTGACTGCGGAAAAATGGATGAGATATTCGAGGAAGTACAGAGTATCGGAGTGATCCTCGAAGAAAATGCAGAGCTTCAGAAGATTCTCGGAAATCCGAGAGTTATGCGTGAAGACAAAGAGCAGATGATCGAGACGATTTTCCGCGGACGTGTTTCAAATGAGATTGTAGAGCTGATGAAGCTGATGATCGAAAAGGGCGCTACAGCAAGATAGATTCTGTATTGAATATTTTATCGGACTTGTAAAAGAA
>ENA-OQAS01001640-OQAS01001640.1-human-gut-metagenome-genome-assembly--contig:-NODE-1640-length-10240-cov-10.492930_pt1 | contig 10240 bp, 15 predicted proteins | sample MGYA00242733_ERZ504523 | MGnify/ENA primary metagenome ERZ504523 (study PRJEB26092, sample SAMD00036239) | human gut metagenome | host: Homo sapiens | study: EMG produced TPA metagenomics assembly of...
CACAGGATGGCATTGTCGTGTCCCACCTCATGCTGGAACTGTCTGATTGCCTCGAGGAACGGCTGACTCTCGATATCGCCGACTGTACCGCCCACCTCGATGATTGCGATTGTGGTATCCTCAGATGTGAAATCCCTGTAGAATCTGCTCTTTATCTCATTGGTGATATGAGGGATAACCTGTACTGTTCCTCCGCCGTAGTCACCACGACGTTCTTTCTGTAATACTGACCAGTATACCTTTCCTGTGGTAACGTTTGAGTTCTTTGTCAGGCTCTCATCAATAAAACGCTCATAGTGTCCCAGGTCAAGATCTGTCTCAGCTCCATCGTCTGTTACAAACACCTCTCCGTGCTGAATAGGTTCATGGTACCCGGATCAATATTAATGTATGGATCGAACTTCTGCATTGTCACCTTGTATCCACGAGCTTTTAAAAGACGTCCAAGAGACGCTGCGGTAATTCCTTTTCCAAGACCGGAAACAACTCCACCGGTGACGAACACGTATTTTACAGGCATAATTTTCCTCCTTATCAATATGCTTTGTATATTTGTAAATTCTTATTTGCAACTATTTAGAACCACCCCACGCATATTCGCAAAACCGCACGATACTCGTGCTTTGTCTACACTCCGTTACGGTCCGCGCTGAACAAACGTCCCCCGGACGTTTAGCGCCTCTGCTGCGCAGCTAATTTTACTCATATGTGTGGGGGTGGCTCTATTCGAGCCATCTTGAGAACAAAAAACCTGCTGCTTACATGCAAGCATGACACATCAGCTTTTTTGTTCTCAGTTGTTCTGAATAGTTACCTTAATTTTTAAAATAACCAACTTATTATACAGCCTTAAATTGATTAATGCAATTTATTTTTTATTATATTTATTATATTTTGTTATAATGCTTCACATCTGGTGACGGACAACCCTGTATTCATCGCCTGAGCGGTAAAACGGACAGCGCTTATAGCTGCTTTGGACAAATCTCGCCATATCATCCTCGTCCATATTTACCGAGCAATAATACTCCTCATCATCCTCATCATATTCATTGTATGCACAAAAATCGCAGCATGTCTCCATTATCTTATCCTTCCATCACTTTTAATATGTATGCTGAAAATCTACTTAAACTGATTGACAGTCTCGTCATATTTGTAATCAATCTGTGCAAGCTTGTCGCAAAGCTCTTTCTCATCAATATCATATGCTGCCGCAAGCTCCTTCAATCCTGAATAATTGTCCCGAAGCTGTGTGTTTACAAAGCTAAGCAGCATAACCGGATCCTTTGGTAATGCCATAATCTGCTCCTTATAATTCTATGTAATTTTATAATTCTATGTTATCTTATTATCATAATCATAGCAATTAATTTTCAAATACCTGCTTTATGCTGTCATAGTGCAGGAACACACCCTGCGCAGCAAGCTCTTTTATTTCATCGAGTGTGGCAATTTTAAACCCAAGTGCCTCCTCTGTCTGAATCTGTACGTCAGACTCCTTGAAATCAAGCTCAAAGCGGTAAACATCCACGAAATAGTTGTCACCCTCGCCCGGATTTTCTCTGTGATAGGTATAGGCAAGCCCTCCCGAACACTGTGATACATCAAGGCCTACCTCCTCCTTCACCTCTCTGCAGACTGCGGTAAATGAGCTCTCACCTGCCTGTGCAGCTCCTCCTGAAACCTCCCACCAGCCCGGTGCCCATGCCTTTGTCATGACACGCTGTGTGATAAGGAATCTGCCATCTGGTCTGTGAATCACGCCAAGCACTGAAAGATGATACTCTCCATCCTTAAGTATCCAGTCGTTTTTTTTCATTGTACGGCCTGTCGGCTTTTTATCCTTATCGTATATATCCCAAAATTCCATTTGAAGCTTCCTTTCTCTAAGCGGGTCTTTAATGATATCATATCATATCCTGCGCAGAAAAGCCAGCAAGTTGTTTACGCAGCTTTTGCTTTCCGGCAGATAATATTCCATCAGCGACCAGAACCTGGCATTATGATTGGTTCAAGCAGATGTGTAAGCTCGTGAACCACCACATACTCTGCGCACTCCGACGGCACCTTAGCCAGCAGAAGGTTGAAATTCAGATGATGTGACTTCACGTTGCACGATCCCCACCTTGTCTTCATCTTCTTTATCGTAAAGCCGGCTGACTTAACTCCCATAACCGGCTCCCATTTGTCGATAAACCTCTGCAGCTGCATCTTAAGCCGCCGACGCATCTCCCTCTCCATGAAGGGTGCCATAACCGGCTCCTGCTCCTTAAGCTGCCTTACATTAAGCATTTCCCGTGTGGTTTGCTCAATCCAGTCTGATTTGCTCTCCACAAATTTCCTGATTTCTGTATCACTCATGCCATAAGGGGCACTCACTGATAGTGTGCCATCTGTGTCCTTCACACGAAGATACATGTTTTTTATTTTTTTCCTAGTTACTTCTATTGTATATCTGTTGTTTATATATATGTTATTTGTACATTTTTTATTTGCATATGCGTTATTCATATTTTCCAGTTTCACACCGTTCCTCTCACGTAATCCGCTCCACGTAAATCCATTTTACAATCTCCGTGCATTTTTGTATACTATAAAATAAAGTAACTATTCAGAACCACTGAGAACAAGAAAAGCTGATGCATCATGCTTGCATGTAAGCAGCAGGTTTTATTGTTCTCTAGGTGGCTCGAATAGAGCCACCCCACACATATGAGCAAAATTAGCTGCACAGTAGTGGCGCTAAACGTCCTGTGGACGTTTGTTCAGCGCGGACCGAAACGGAGTGTAGACAAAGCACGAGTATCGTGCGGTTTTGCGAATGTGCGTGGGATGGTTCTTAATAGTTACAAAACAAATATAAGGAGGCTCATATGACAAAAGAAAAATTAGCCATTGAAGTAATAAAAAGACTAAAAACCGCATATCCCCGCACCGATTGCACTCTTGAGTACGACGAGGCATGGAAGCTCCTCGTATCAGTCAGGCTCGCAGCCCAGTGCACTGATGCCCGCGTAAATGTAGTCGTGGTGGATTTGTTCAAAAAATATCTTCAATCGAGGCTCTCGCTGATGCTGATGTTTCCGACATAGAAGAAATTGTACGTCCATGCGGCCTGGGAAAGAGTAAGGCACGTGATATAAGTGCCTGCATGAGAATGCTTCGCGATAATTTTGGCGGTCTTGTGCCTGACAATATGACCGATCTGCTGAAGCTGCCGGGAGTCGGCAGAAAGAGTGCCAACCTGATTATGGGTGATGTGTACGGCAAGCCTGCCATCGTCACCGACACACACTGCATACGCCTTTGCAACCGTATAGGACTTGTAGATGGAATAAAAGACCCAAAAAAAGTGGAGATGGAGCTTTGGAAAATCATCCCACCCGAGGAGAGCAATGACTTCTGCCACAGGCTGGTTGATCATGGACGCGCCGTATGCACTGCCCGAACCACACCGCACTGTGACATGTGTGTGCTGAACGATATATGTGGAAGCGTTATGCATAACTAAAACAGTAAGGCTGCGGCTCCGCAGCCTGCATGCAAAACGTGAGAAAGGACCGCGATGTTACACGCGGTAACAACGCGATCCTTTCTCGAGGAGTTTAGTTATGAAAATGTTTATTAATAAAAAGGGAATAATGTAAAAGGTTTTGTTCCTCTTACAAGAACAAGTATATGTGGTAATTATGTCCTAACAATGTACATTTTAGAAATATTTTATTAAAAAAGTCGTGATTATTTTATACTTTTTTAGATTTGTAATATTCTGTAAATAACAACTAAATTTTTTTGTTAAAAAGCGCCTTACAGAGCTGTATTTTATCTTCGTGGCTCTGACCGGTCAGGCTGTTTTGAAAATCCACAATACCTGCAGCGGTGCTGTCTGTCAGCAGACCTTTTTCTGCGAGACGTCTTTTCATCTCACGCGCTGTACCGTTTCCTCCATCGAACACACGCACCCTATCTCCAAGCACATCCTGTATCATTTTTCTGACAAACGGATAATGTGTGCATCCCAGCACAACCGCATCTATCTCATTATGCGAATATGAATACAAAAGTTCCTCGAGATACTGTCTCACATCATCACCGTACAAGTCACCTCTCTCAACGAAATTCATAAGCCCCGGACAAGGCAATGGAATAATCTCACCCAAGTGTCTGTATCTGTCCATAAGCTTTTTAAGTTTTTCCTCCCTGATAGTCATAGGTGTAGCCATCACAAGCACTCTCGGATTTTCCATAAAAAGCATCGCAGGCTTGACTGCAGGCTCTATCCCTACGATAGGAACATCGGGATATTGCTCTCTTAATATACGCACTGCCGCGCTGGTGGCTGTATTGCATGCGACAACAAGCCCCTTTGCATGCTGATTTAAAATCAGCTTCTTTGCATGCTCACAGGTCAAAGCTCGCACCTGCTCAAGTGTTTTTGTACCATAAGGCGCATTTGCTGAATCACCGTAATATATAAAATCTTCGTTAGGCATCACTTCAACCAGGCTCTTTAAGACGCTTATTCCGCCGACTCCTGAATCGAAAACTGCAATTGACATTATAAAAGTCCCTACTTTCTTTATAAAATCTGTTATGATATAGTGAATAAAACAAGCTTAAGGCGGCACCCATGGATAATCCTAAAAGTCTTTTTAACACCAACACAAAAGTATGTGAAAACTGTAAAAGTCCTCTGCCATATGACTATAAAGAGAATCTCTGCCCACGATGTCGGCAAAACAAAATCCAAAATGTACCATTTGGAAGGAGAGGAGTAATTACTCCTCTCTTCTTTTAACCTTTGATCTGTATTTTTTCTCCACCTCTGTGAGGAACTTGTCATCAAGCTCCGCCTTTATAAGCACATTCTCTTCAGGCGATTTGATGACGATATCATAATAAGGTACATCCTTCTGACCTGAGGTATAGTCTATTTCCTTGAGCTCATTTCCATTCTCGTAATTGTATACGCTTCTGTCTCCTGCCGGTGCGATTGCTGCTACAGACTCCATGCTGTATATTCCAAGACGCTTTCTGCGGCTCTTGTTTTTAATTTTGGCAAAACGCAGCTCTCCGTCAAAATATGAATATTCAAACTCGGTGTTCTGTGCCATTATCATAAGATATGCAATAAGTCCAAATACTACTGCAAATAAAATACCCGGTGCAAAGCCGATGCAGATAGTCAGAAGACTTATCGCAGCAAGAGCCACAAGCAGGTACGAAACAAATACCAGCGCCACATTTTTTTTACGTGCAATCAATGTAAATACTTCCATTATAATTCTCCTTTGCATATTGAAAATATATATCTTTATAATGATAACAGATTTTTGCCGTTTCGTATAGATTTTTTCACAGTTATATGTTAAAATATTATAAAATTTTAGTGAAATTTCGGGGGATTACGATGCAATTTAACATAAAAGTACAAAACGATTTCAAAAACAACATAAGAAGGGAGTGGGCTTTAACCAACGGCCTTGGCGGATATGCCGGCGGTTCAGTCACCGGTGCGATAAACCGTACGCATCAGGCTATCTGATTGCAAGCCTTCATGCTCCTGTGCAAAGATACGTCTGCTTCTCAAAGACAAACGAAAAAATAGTCACAGACGGCCACACCTATGATCTCTCAAGTGACCAGTTCAAGGGCGATGCCACACAGACGGCATCCAATATATAAGAGAGTTCACATACGACGGAACCATATGCTTTACATATGAGGCCGTGATATCACCATAAAAAAGCACATCGCACTGGCACAGGGAAAAAATCTCGCTGCCGTGGCATATGAGGTTCAAAACAAAGGCGAAGCGGCTAAGCTTTTGATCACGCCTCTTATGAACTTCCGTGAGCACTCTGAAAGTTCCACCGTCGATTCATTAAAATTCGGGGTTCAAAAGCAGGAGCATGGCTTTACCCTCATTCCAAAAGCTCAGGATGACCACTGTATCCGCATTGCTTTTTCAGGCGGAGAGCTTATTGAAAGAGACAACAAATATATCTGTGATCTTGAGGCTCAGACCGAGGTGGACAATGAAGTGCCCGGCCTCGACTGTGCATTTTGCCCATATGACGTGAGTGTGGATATTCCTGCCGGTGAATCAATGCATTTTTCTATAATGTGCGATATCGTACCGCTTGAAGCCGGTAATGACAACTCAGGCACTGTCTTCGCCAAACACCTTGTTTCTGATAACGAAAGTGCTTTTGAAATATTACGTGCGCAGCTTGACTACACCGACGAGCTGATTAAAAGAAGCGGCTTCACTGATGACTTTGCGTGAAGCTTACTGTGGCCGCAAACCAGTTCATCGCATACAGACAGTCAACAGGCTATGACACTGTGCTCGCCGGACTTCCTTGGTTTACAGACTGGGGCCGTGACACTATGATTTCATACACCGGCCTGACACTTTGCACCGGCCGTTTTGAAAAAGCTCACGATATACTACTGACCTTTGCCAAGTACTGTAAGGACGGCTCATCCCGAATATGTTCCCGGACAGCGGACTTGAGCCTCTCTACAATACTGTAGATGCATCACTGTGGTATTTTTATGCTGTCTACAAATATCTTGAATATGTGGCCATCCCGATGCCTATGAATTTATAAAGAAGGATATTTATCCATGCTTAAAGGATATCATATCTACTTATAAAAAAGGCACTGATTTTTCCATATATATGGACACGGACGGGCTCATTCATGCCGGAAGCGGACTCGACCAGGTAACATGGATGGATGTGCGTGTCGGTGACTGGGTTGCTACGCCTCGTCACGGCAAGCCTGTCGAGATAAATGCACTGTGGTACAACGCACTGTGCACCATGGATATGCTTCAGGCTAAGTTTAACGATAACGATGAAAGCTACAGACAGCTTGCTTCTCTTGTAAAGACTTCCTTCAACAAGCGCTTCTGGAATGAAAACACAGGCTGCCTGTATGATGTGGTTGACGAGGATGACGATACAATCCGTCCAAACCAGATTTATGCCGTAAGCCTGCCATTTACCATGCTTGACAAGGAGCGTGAAAAAGCAATTGTAGATACGGTAACGGATAAGCTGTACGTAGCTGCGGACTGCGTTCTCTCGATCCTGACCACAAGGATTACCATCCGATTTACATTGGCTCTCTCTCAAAGCGCGACCACGCCTATCATCAGGGAACAGCCTGGGGCTTTCTGCTCGGTGGTTTTATCAGTGCCTATGTAAAGGTAAACGGCCGCACGAAGGCGACCGCTTTATGCGCTGACAAACTGCTTGACCCTGTAAGGGAGCATCTGCTCAACAACTGTATCGGCTCAATATGCGAGATATTTGACGGCGATGCCCCTCACAACGGCCGTGGCTGCTATGCACAGGCATGGAGTGTAGGTGAAGTGCTTCGCTGCTACTGTGAGGATGTACTGCCTATGCTCCCACAAGCTCACTCATAAGCTCGTGGACCGTAGTCATCCGGTTTATGCGGCCCACATTGGCACCGCAGAATACCAGACCGTTTTGCATATCTCCTTTAACCGCTGCAATCAGTGCCTTCGTAATACAGTATGGCACTGTTGCAGGGTTACATTTCTCAAGACAATTGTAGCACTTTGTGATATGCTGCTTTTCCTTTTCCAATCCCCTGATAAACTCATTTCTGACAGCACGCCCCGGCATTCCTACAGGGCTTTGTATAATCTGCACATCAGACTCATTCGCGTCAGATAAGCATGCTTATAGCATCCGATGCGTCACACTCCTCTGTCGCCACAAAACGGCTCGCCACCTGCACTCCGTCGGCTCCAAGCTCCATGCAGTGCATGACATCCTCATGTGTAAACACTCCGCCTGCTACAATTACCGGAATGTGCTTTTTAAACTTCTCCTCATATGTCTTTGCACAGCTGATAATCTCCTTAATCTCGCTGTCATAATCCATATGCTCCATATCTGCAAGCTGTTCATTGGAAAATCCCAGATGTCCTCCGGCCTTTGGTCCCTCGATAACAATAAAGTCCGCTGTGCGGTTGTATCTGTGTGCCCACATTTTAAGAATCAGATTTGCTGCTCTCTTTGAAGAAACAATCGGAGCAATCCTTGTATGTGACTTTTCATCGACCAGCTCAGGCAGTTCCATTGGAAGTCCTGCCCCACTTATAATAACATCAGCACCTGCTTCAACCGCAGCCAGAACATGCTCCTTGTAATGCTTTAAAGCCACCATGATATTGACTCCTACCATTCCATGTCCACAGGCAAGCTCCTTTGCTTTCTTAATATGCTTCTTGATAGCTATCAGATTAGCCTTTGCCTGGTCCTTTTCAAACTCCGGCTCCTCAAAGCCAATCTGCGCGGTGGAAATCACTCCTACACCACCCTCCTTAGCAACAGCTCCGGCCAGTCTGCTAAGACTCACTCCAACTCCCATGCCTCCCTGAATGATAGGAAGCTTTGCAACCATATCTCCGATTCTCAGTTCTCTCAACATAATATGTACCTCCGAACATGTATAAATTCCGTTTTTCTGTTTGATATTCAAATTATTTGATAATCAAACATATATACATAGTAATCCTTTATGGTATTCATGTCAAGGTAAAATTATATTATTTTCTATTTTATATAGTTTTTAATACTACATTTCTTGTTTATTGTAACTATCCAATTTTTCTCAATTTTAATATTGACATCAACAGACAAATCGTGTAGAATAACTTTGTTGTGAGACAAGCCCAGTTAGCTCAGTTGGTAGAGCAACGGACTGAAAATCCGTGTGTCTCTGGTTCGATTCCGGAACTGGGCATTATACAACAAATTAAATATTCCTATGCGGGTGTAGTTCAATGGTAGAACACCAGCCTTCCAAGCTGGATACGTGGGTTCGATTCCCATCACCCGCTTTTTTGTTACCCTTTTTTGTTTGTCCACTAAGTATTTCATAATGCATTTAAACTGTCATACAGCTGCTTTTACACATACCTATACATAAAGCAAAAGCCGATACACCTGTCTCCACGAAATGTATCGGCTTTTATTATGCACTTGATAAAATATGTATTCCCTAATAATGTCTGACTAGAATAAATCTACACGACCTGAAAACTTATCATTTATAACATAGTATGCAGAATATTCCTCCGGCTTGATGTAGATGCTAAGCTTTCTGATGAAGCCTGCCTTGTGTCCCTCAGCAACGAACTGAGCCTTAACACGCTCCTCAACAGCTGCTGTATCAACCTCGCTGTTCTGGTACTGAACAATAATCTCCGGCTTTACCGGCTCCTTCTTTGCAGGTTTTGCCTCTTTAGCTGTCTTTGCAGCTTTTGCTGCCTTTGCTGTTGTCTTCTTAACAGTGTCCTTTACATCAGCCTTAACCTCAGCGGCCTTCTCAGCAACCTTCTCAGTTGTCTTTTCAACAGCCTTCTCAACCTTCTCGGTTGTCTTCTCTACGGCTTTTTCTACCTCAGCCTTTACATCGGCTTTTGCATCAGCCTTAGGCTCTGAAACCGGCTGTGCCACTGTTTCCTCTTTTTTTACTTCAACCGGCTTTACTGCTGCTTAACTGTCTTTGAGTTATTCTTTTTACGCATACTATTTTCCTCCTCATGCTCATTATTCACATACTAAAAAATTTTCAATTGCAACTAAAGCTTCCTGCTCATCATCACCCTTTGTAACAATATCAACAGTCATTCCATCTGAAGGATTAAATGCCATAATACCCATGATGCTTTTTGCATTGATTTTGCGATGGTCACTCTCCAATGTAATCTCACTATCGAACTTGCATGCCACTTGAACAAGCTCTGCGATTGGATTGTCATGACCTTCACATACTTTTGTAACGACAATACTCTTCTTACTCATACGTTCTCCTTAAACAAAAAGTATTAAACCTATTTCATACTTATTTAATATATCCCAATTGTAACCGCTTTTCAATCCTTAGGAAAATTTCTGTTAAACTTTACCTAAGGAGCTTACATTTAATGTCACAAAATCAGCATTATTACAACATTATTCTGTTTATTTTGTCATGTACGTGATAAAATGCAAGCCACCATTATAAAACATTCTGTCAGCATCCTCATAGCTCATCGATGTTGTTGCGCCATTATCCGGATTATAAATATATAAAGCTCCATTTGAAGAGTATCCTGTTACAAGCACTGCCGACGTATTTCCCGTCATCGCAAATACCGGATTGCCCTGGCTGATATAAAAGATAATATCCTCAGAAGACACTCC
>ENA-OQAS01001641-OQAS01001641.1-human-gut-metagenome-genome-assembly--contig:-NODE-1641-length-10230-cov-2.700683_pt1 | contig 10230 bp, 16 predicted proteins | sample MGYA00242733_ERZ504523 | MGnify/ENA primary metagenome ERZ504523 (study PRJEB26092, sample SAMD00036239) | human gut metagenome | host: Homo sapiens | study: EMG produced TPA metagenomics assembly of...
CATTATTATTATCACTTAATATTATCTTTATTATTAGTATACCGTGTCTGTCCTCGTTCAACTATCTCACCTGTCGGGCTATAGATACGCCTTTGATTTCAATGTTAAAATCAATATCATCAGCATATCCGCCTTCCTTAAATCTATTAATGACCTTGTTGACTTTACCTTTACTACAACCAACGATTTCCTTAATGTTATCCTGTGAATATTCCGGATGGTCACGCACTGTTTCCAAAATTGACCGGGTGAGTTCCATATTCTCTCCAAACGATCTTGATCGTCTATTCTGTGATGAATCAATCGTTTCCAGAAGAGTTTCCCCGATTAATAGCATAAGCTCATCATCTGTGATAGGCTTCTGATCTAAACCATAATCTATGATTGCCTCATAATAATCTGCTGCCATTTTATCTCCGTACTTCTCACGGATTCTTTTACCTTGTGTACGGTATGTGTTAAAAAATGTGAAGCATTTGCTTCTATCAAACTGTCTGGTTTTACTCATAATGATTCTTTCCTCCGACTCTCTTTTTATTCCTACTTATTCCGTATGTTATCTTTGTTTTTGATATGTTCATTTAACGCAGCGCATAATTCTGGTGTTGCTTCAAATATGAACACATTCAGGTTTGGCATACATCTGTTTGGTCTTATATTTATAACCGGGAACCCTTCATTCCTTAACATCCACGCAATCCTCTGGCTACGTACTGCCTTTGTTTTGCATTGAGTTTTCTGCTCTCTCTGATTTTTCATTGTTCTTACCTCTGCTTTCTGATTATTCCTGCGTAGTTTTGATACTTTTGTTCATATCTGCTTTTACCAGATCGAACAGATAATCCTGCATCGTAGTTCCTTCAGTGCCACAAAAATCTTCAGCTCCTTGTGGAACTCCGGTGATACTTTTAGAATTACATGTTTTCTTTCTGACATTGTTCTCATTCCTCCTTAAACTAAATGAAGTGCCTGGAACAACAGGACACTTCGAATCTTGATAAATATAAATTTTTCTTCTATCCGATTAACACGATAGTAAGATTCAACAATTCCACTTTTCCTCATAAAAAGACGAGTTTACGTCATTGTAGCAGTGTGTTATAGTCCTATTTTCTTATGTCAAAGTGAAAAAGTTTTCCTCTCATATAGCATTCATTAATGCACCATCGAAAAAGCCTTATTTTATCAGAGTTTCCAGCGTTTTTTTATCCGACCTACGCACTTTTTGTCACTTTTCAGAGCTGCACTTGTTGTCCGCCGCTGCATCTGCCAATTCGTTCTCACTTTTCTTGAAACATGACAGGAACAAATCTTTATCATAATTATAAAGTAAGTTCAAAATATAAGACCTAACCTTGCTGTATGTTTTTTTGACTTCCGGAGTAACTCTTGTTCCGCAGCCCAGAGCTAGTTTTATCGACTGGCTCATAGTTTTCTGATTCATCTTTTTTATAGATTCTTCATGTCCCTTCGAATTTCTTGTATCTTTTCATTAAGAAGTATGTACTATCTTCATCCTTCGTGAAAGGATTCTTTGCCTGGTTGATATGGTCTCTCACCATGATTGCATTTAATTCTTCAGCATATTCCCTGATCTTTTTTGTATGGTGTGAATCAGCCCGACCTTTAACCGGCACCAAGAATTTCTCTATTGGAATCGCTTTCGTTTTCTCTCGATTCCAATCGTCTGTCTCTTTCAAAACAGTTATCAATGTGTTCATCGGACATATCAGATCTGGATCAATTCGAGCTTCCAATCTCTCTCTAGCTTCCGCCCTTGCAGATTTTTTATGTGTTCTCTCTTAGGCTTTACCTTCACTTCCTCTTCAGACTCTTCCTCAGCTGGTGTTGTTCCCAGCAAAATCCGCATTTCCCCCTCACCTTCTTCATTCTTAACCGGAAGTAATCCCCAGTATTTTACATATGTTTTCCCATCTTCTCCCGTTACAGATTCCAACTCCATTTTCACTTCATGAGTTTTATTATATTCCAACAGTTTTTGTATATAATGGCTATGCAACGTCTCCTGAATGTGCAACAGTTTCTTGTATCTTCATTAAGGCTTCCATCTCTTCCTCTGTAAATTCCGAACTATCCAATTCTTCCTCGTTCATTTCATCCGTGCTGCCCTCTTCAAATAATTCCTCTATTAACTTCTGAGCTTCATCAAATTCATTCATTGTCTTATACCTCCATATCTATTTTGCAAACATTCGTTCGTCATTCAGCGTGTAAGTCATATTAACATTTGTACCAAAAACTGTCAATAGTCTGAAACTATATTTTTTCCCTAGTAATTAACTGTATTTTCACTTTTTTATTTTCAGGTTAGCAAAGCAATTTTTATACCTGCATCTGAAGGGTTTTTTGTCAATTTTCGATGCTAAAATCCATCGTAATAATTTCAACGGTAAGTTACCCGTCTCAAAACTTCGTGCGTTCTAGCCTATATACGGGCGTTATAAGGCTATAAAAATTTTTTCGAATTTCTGCAATTTTTCATCCGTATTAGCTATAGCTCCGCCTCTCTCGTCTCATTTCTCGCCGCTTCCCTGTCAATCCTATAACTACTCCCTCTCTCATCGCTTCCGAACCTGTCTAATGCAGCTTGCCCCACCATCTCACCTGACCCACGTCAGCTGTCTTGTGACCGTCTGATAGCTCGTACAGGGCGCTTTATCCATCCCGGCGAGGAAGTCTCCACAACACACCTCTGATCCGTTCCTGGCTGTGTACGTGAGTTATAGCCCTATACTCTGATCCGTTCATAAAGTCATCGAATATTTCGGTCTGATTTTTTTATATAAGGAAGTTTCTCTGTTTTTCTCCGGTCACAGTGTAGATATTTAATATGATTGGCGCGGCATATCTCTGGTTTTCTCTGGTGAATTATCCGGTCACGGTGGTTGTGAGATGTGGATGTTGGGGAAGCGGATAAGGGGGCGTCGAAATGACTACCCCCTCCATTACGAACGAAGAAGATAGAGGTGTCTCCAAAATGGAGACCCCTTCCGGAACCCAGCAAATGACCATCATTAACGAATCCTCTCTCTCTTCTCTCATCCTACTACTGCCGATCTGTCTCTCTGTCCTCCGTCCGAACCACCTCTGATCCGCACCCTATCCCACCCTCATTCTCACCCCCGTTCTGTAGACTTTAGATCACCTGTACAGACTGGAATCCATCCTAACTAATCCGGTGGAGAAGTTATCGTCTGACGCTGATCGTGGCTTCTAGGACTTTCAGATAATCTGAAGTCAGCACTTATTTACAGATAGATTTTTGCTGATAAGCTCTCAAATTTTTTTCTTCGTTTTTTTGAATCTAGTTTCTTCCTATATAATGTAATCATTCTGTAAAGTTGGAAGTGCCCCCGGGACAGTCGGACATAAAAAGAACGTACAAGATCTGTGTCTCTCATACGTTCTGTGCTGCATCATATTCTCCTGTCCTACAACATATCCGCCAGTTTTTCGGATACTTTCCAGGATCTTCTTGACTTCTTCTTGAACTCCTTAGCCTTCGGTTTCCGGGACTGCATGAGAACTTCGTACAAGCCATCCTCAGTAAGAAACCAGTATTCTGTATTGGCCTGGAGCACCCCGCCAAGATTGTTGGCGGGGTAGAAGATCTTAGTTTTCTCTTCTTCGTCCACAGATTTAATCATCATGTCCAATTTATAACTTCCGTCCGGTCTTTTACTGTAATCAATCCACTCTGCAACATCTCGTGCCAGGAACAGCGGATCTTCCGGTGTACCGAATACACGGATGCGCTTATCAAGGAAGGACTGCTCGGTGATGAGAGTGAGGACGCCTGAATCGGGGCGGTGGTTTTATAGCATTGAACATTCCTTCCAGTTGGTTTATAATATAGTCATAAGCACACAAGGAGGTGTTACCATGTCAGAAAAAGATAAAATCATACAACTGCTGGATTATGTTCCTGAATACAAACTTGGCTATGTTCTGGCTTATGTTCAAGGTATTACTGCTGATGAAGATTCCGACGAAGCATACTGCCGTAACCTTTACGAAGATTATCTGAATGATCCTGACCCAACAAAAGATGAAGAATACTCTCTTGAACAGTGCAAAAAAGAATGGGGGATTGGTTAATGTATAAGATCGTCCTCAAGAAAAAAGCTAAGAAATTCATTGACAAGCTTCCTCTCAATGAGAAAAAGCGCATTGTGGCAGCCATTGAAAAGCTCCCGGAAGGTGAAGATATCAAGAAACTACAAGGCTATGATAATGTCCTGCGTCTCAGAGTTGGCACATACCGTATTATTTACACTGTAGATAATGGCAAGCTTATTATTACTGTTATTGATGCAGGAAACAGAGGACAGATATACAAAAGACTATAACCAGTGCTGGATTATGAATGAATGGATATAATGGATGGGGTGGTGATTCGCCGCTCCATCTTTTTTGTACAGCTCAATAAGTAAGAATGAAAATTCGTTCACCCTGCTCACATTATGGGGAGGGGTCATCATTTCAGTGACCCCTTTCGGCTTCTGTATGCTTTCAGCTTTCATTTTAGGATCTTTATTTTCAGGTCAGTATAAAACATACCACATTCAGGCAATACTGGAAATAACAAGCCCCTTCTAAGTTGAAAGCACCCCCTGTTATCTGCTGATCTGGTTCCGGTTCTCTTACTTCTCTTTGATCTTTCCTAAATAAAATCATCTCAGGTAGTCCCATAGCTATAGAATAAAGCGTTTCTGTCCTTCAGTCCGTCCCCCTGTAAAAGCACTGTATTTCCTGCAACTGTAGCCCTAAAGACTGATAAACAAGCCTTTTCTTGCGCTTTCTGCTCTGCTGTGATCTCTGTACCTGCTGCCTGATCCTGTACCGGAAAAGCACTTGTTTTCCTGCTGTTCTGTATTGCGTCTATGTTGCTGCTCTATGGTGAGTATATCAAGCTGTAATGGCTCTGAGATCATCCGGCCTGTACTTGTTCGACTGCATCCGGTAACGTCCGTTCCTGCTCTATCAGTCTCATAAGTCCTTAACTGTGAGGTAAGTCTGATTTGCTGCACCTGTAATCTGGTGGCCTGCTCCGGTGGCTCTCCTGCTACTTGTTCCGGTGGTCTGTGTATAATCCGCTGCAAGTTCTCCGTACCTGCTGCAAGTTTTCTTTGTATCGGGTTCCGGTCTGCTGTGGCTCTCTGGCTTCTCTTCTTCCTTTGCTTCTCCTGCTGTCTGTTGGCTTCTCTGTTCTCTCTGATCCTCTCAAAGCTCTTTAAGCCTTATATGCTATGCTCTTTTAGATATAAGCTTGTGACCTTCTCTATAGCTCTGATCCCTGTGATCTTGTAGCCTGTATTCCTCATACTATCCCTGTGCTTTCTGTGGCTCCTGTGGTTTGTTGTCAACTTTGCCAACTTCGTTATATTCTTAACAGTGAATAGAAACATCTTACAAGCCTTGTGCTTTTCTCAGTCTGGAAGTGTAACCTGCTGCCGATCCAAAACCAAACCGGAACACAAACCACACCTGAGATCAGGAACGCAGCCAGACACAGCAAAAAGGAATACAACGAACTAAAAAAGGAGGATCACTGCTGACCCTCCCGTTTCTATTACTCTGCCATTATGTAGTTAACTGCTTTTTCTGCCTTGCTGCTTGCTGATACTATAACTTGTTGTCATTCCTGAGAACCTTCAACCAACTCTGGATATATGCTGCACTGTTACGGAATGTCTTAGGCGTTTCAATTCCTAACATATTCATAAGGGATGCGCTTCCGATCTCTGCAACCAACTCTTCCTTGCTGTAAGTCTCTGATCCGAAAGCTGCAACTGCTCCGGTCTGTAATCTGTTTAATCTGTTCTTGTGTCCGGTGCTGTGTGTCAGTTCATGAAATGTTGTGCTGTAATATTCGTTGATGTTCTTATACTGCTGTTTCATTGGGACTACAACTCTGTCAAATGACGGGCTGTAATATGCCTGATTGCTTGCACACTCTTCGAAATCAATGTTTTCTCTTTTCACATAATCAGCTATTACTCTGTCCGCTTCTTCAATCGGTTTCACATCTTCAAAAGGTTTCGCTAGTGGCTCAACACCTTCAACCTGTGAAATATGAAATACATTGTAATATCTCAGCATTGGGATCTTCCTGATCTCTTTCTCTCCGGTGTCTTTGTCTGTCTCTTCTTTTTCTAATATCTTCCAGAAAACAACGATTTCAGATTTCTCACCTTTACGAACATGTCCGCCAAGATCAGCCACTGTTTAAATGTTGCATACTCTCCGGTATGGATCAGGAGCATCTGATTGATAAGTATATGGTTTCTTGCTGATCCGGTTAAATGCTCCGGTCTGTGTTCCTGTCCACGCTTTTCCCATGGGATGTTGCCTTTTTCAAGCTCTGCAATGATTCTTGCTGTTACCATTTCATAAACATTTGCTTTTCCTGCTGCCATAATCTTTTTCCTCCATATAGAAAGTGTTTTCTTTTTGTGTTCGTGTTACTTTGTTTTTTCTTGTGTTTCTTTGTTCTGTTTGATTATGGCTTAATTATATATTATCTTGTACAAGATGTAAATTGTTATTCTTGTACAAGATTTTAGATCAGCTTTTATATGTCTTGTACAAGATTGCTTATTTTCATATTATATGTTATAATGCCATATGTGGAGGTGATAATATATGAAAGATTCCGAAAAAAACTTTTGATGCGACACAATATAAAAATCAGTTTCAAAAAGAAAAGTACGATAGGATTATTGTAAATGTCCCAAAAGGTCAGAAAGATATAATTCAAAACTTTTGCAAATCTCAGGGATATAATAGCCTTAATTCTTTCGTTGTTGATTGCATAAATTCTAAAATAATAAATAACTTCTTAATTATGCAGGCAGGCTTTAAGCCTGTCTTTTTTTGTGCTTTGTGTATCTTGTACAAGATTCTCTATCTTTTTCTTTTTATTCTTGTACAAGATTCCATCTTTACATCTTGTACAAGATATACTATAATAAACTCATCAAATGAAACACAGCAACAAAGAAAGCAGGAAAGACCGGATAAAGCGAGAAGGCTATACACGAGTGACATGGCGGTTAAGCTGACAGGGGTCAGACAGAGTGTATGAATGATAAACATAATCCGGCAAAGCAGTTGAAGAAAGCAGGAACGGTAGGACAAGAAAGCACAGTGTTCATACTACAGGAAGAAAATGAACAGGTTGAGCCAATCAACACTTTACTCCTAAACCAAGAAGCCGTTAAGCGGAAGAATCAACGAGCGAGAGGACACAGTACTTTGTTGTTGGGTATCATTTGAACAACCGGATAGCCGAAAGCTTCCAATACTTGAATCCATATACCTGTGATGCTTCGCAGTGGTCAAGCAAATAGTCAGGAAGATGATTCAAGGGTTGCAACATAAGAGATCAATTCACAGGAGGATAAACATATGTGTAGAACAATGAACGAACTTGAGAAGGTTGTAGCAGATTACAGAGGACTGAAAGCTATGAAAGAACAGCTTGACGAAGAATTAAAAGCTGTGGAACGTGAGATCATCGGTTATCTGGATTCCAATGAGAAGCTTTCCGAAACTGGTAACGACTTCACAGTAAAGATTTCCACCTGTGACGCCGTACAGTTGATGCCAAACGACTTGAGGCGGATCTTGGCAGCCTTGCAGAGTATCAGAGAGTTAGCCAGTACCGCAGATATACGTTAAATAACAAGCTGATCCTTCCGGTGGAGGTTAAACCGGAGAAAGGACAACACGATGTTAAACATCTTTAAGCGCAAGAACAAACCAGATCACAATAAACAGTCTGCTGAGATCAGAACGATTCATAAGGATATGCAGACAGCTGCGGACCAGTACGAAGCAACTCGGCAGCAATTACTGAAAAATCTGGAACTGATTAACACGATCTTATAAATCCTATCCCTTCCGGTAGGTGGTCAGACCGGAGAAAGGTGAGAACATGAAACTTAAAGATTTAATCTTTGAAAGAATCGAACATTATGATCCTTATAATTCAAGAGCTAAAAGTAATGGCATGGTATCCGAATGGGTTGCAAGAAATAGTTGGGGCAATGCTGTAGCATTCGGCAATACTAAAGCTGAGTGCTTACAGGATGCACAAAGATATGTAGCTATCCAGAATATTTGATTAACAAGTGGTCGCAGCCACTATAAATAGGGCTTTAAGCTGTGAGCGTTGACCGTCACAACGGCGGTCAGGTAGTCAGAGAACAAGGAGGACAAGAGCATGTTATACAGAGTATCTTTTAACGCTTCAAATGCCAGTTATTCCAGATGCTTTACAGACAGATCGAAAGCTGAGAAGTTTTACAATGATCTTCTTCATTCCGGTATCTACAGGAACATTTCTTTTCAGGAAGGATGATCTTACCGCTGTCCTATCGGCGTTACGGGGCTTCTATCAAATTATTTATTGCTGTGCTATCGGCATGACGGGCAAAGCTATATTTTTCCTTCGATCTTGAAGGGATAAAATCCTGTCCCTTCAGGATCTCAAGAAAATCACATCATTTCACAGGAGGACAAAACCATGAAACACACTGATCCACAGCCACTTATGACTTATAGCCAGTGGTGCACAATCTTTAAGCACCGTCTGAAAAAGTACATACGAAGAAAGCTGTACAACGGCTTACAGTGGCTGCTGTTCATCCTTTTCATGGTCGGGATTCCTTATGGAATGATCGTACACTGGCTGTTTTTCGGCTATTAATCACAGATCAAGGAGGTTTTCACCATGACACACGGCATAAAAATAGACATCAATGCCATTAAAAGCGTATTGACACGTTGGATCACAGAGGACACATCACACCACAGGCAGCGTTCAATCGCTTTTGGGGCTACACATTCCACCTAATGCAAGAGGACGAGATCACTAATGATGAATACAATCAGGTACAGTTGGAGTACCTTCAGGAGATCATCGACCGTTTTCTTCCTAGCACCACATATCCGCAGGACGTTATTCCAACATTGAAATCTATGGAACCACTGCACAGATGGGACACTCTGTTGAATTTTATCTTTAATGAGACACCTGTGCAATACGACATTGAAGATCAGGAAGGAGAACACAGATCATGAAGATCAACATTCAGGCAACCGTTACATTTTACAAGGTGATCGTTCTCTCTATAGGCTTATGCGAATCAGAGATTATGAACGAACGGCACTTTGCAGATTATGTAAGTGCAGCAGCTTATAAGGCAGCAGTCACCAAGAACGGACTTGTTGCAGTTATTGTGGAGGTGTAGATCATGAGCTGGATGTATTACAACAAAGAAACTGAAGAAACCTGTCTCCGTGGCTACATTTCAGAACTTTCCTGCTTCCATGCTGTAGTCATGGCGGAACAAACATGGAAGATCATCAGTAAGACCAGTACAAAGTCCGGCAGCAGCAAGACCAGACAGAAACAGTTCTTTGAGGATCTTACTACTCTTCTGAATGCCCAGGAAGAAAAGCGTCCGGTTATGGAACATCAGAACGACTATATCCTGCACATCGAGCTTTCCGCAGACGAAACCAATGCAGTTATCAGCTTGCAGAGAAAAGGTAACTATGAGTTTGTTTTCAGGAATGAGATCATTTCTCTTAAGAAAATCGGCAATCAGAATAAATAATCAGGGGGTACTACACTATGAGTTGGAAACACTATAATACAGAAACTAAGAAAATCGAGGTTGTAAGAACTCTTGTCGGTGACATGGAGCAATTCGGGGCAATCGTTATGGAAGAAGATACATGGAATGTAATCTTGCAGGTCTCAGAACGTGTGCCATGGAGTAGACAGTCACGCATGAACACATTCATTGATGATCTTCTTTTGATACTGAAACGCAAAGAAAACGAAACCGGAGATCCTTTTATCAGCAGACCATATGAATATATTATTCACATTGCACTTGATCCTGACGCTCAGAAAGATACTGCTCTTATCAGTGTTCAGAGAAAAAGCACCTATGAGTTGTATGCAAAGATATCAGCATCCCATTAAAAGAATTATAATCTTCTCTCCTGCTGCCGGGTTCACTCTCTGGCAGCAGGATTTCCAAGGCAATAGAATCCATCAGAAAGGCGGTATCAATTATGAGGAACTACGTACTTAACGAAACAGACCTTATACAGCTTCGTCCATCATGGAAAAAGACTCAGAAAGCTTATGATTGATTTCTGTATACCGGAGCCAACCATTGAACAGATTAT
>ENA-OQAS01001642-OQAS01001642.1-human-gut-metagenome-genome-assembly--contig:-NODE-1642-length-10228-cov-3.702109_pt1 | contig 10228 bp, 10 predicted proteins | sample MGYA00242733_ERZ504523 | MGnify/ENA primary metagenome ERZ504523 (study PRJEB26092, sample SAMD00036239) | human gut metagenome | host: Homo sapiens | study: EMG produced TPA metagenomics assembly of...
CGGCACGCCCGTCGACCAGCGCGAGCATGTTCGCGCGAACGTCTGCTGCAGCTGGGAGTGCTTGTACAGGTTGTTGAGCACGACCTTCGGCACGGCGTCGCGCTTGAGCACGAGCACGAGTCGCTGGCCGGTACGGCCCGACGTCTCGTCGCGCATGTCGGCGATGCCCTGGATCTTGCCGTCGCGCACGCCTTCTCGGATGGAAGCGGCCAGACGGTCGGGATTCACCTGATACGGCAGCTCGGTGACCACCAGGCACATACGGCCCTTGATCTCCTCGGTGTTGACCACCGCGCGCATCGTAATCAGGCCGCGGCCGGTGCGGTACGCCTGCTCGATGCCCTTGTGGCCGAGGATCGTGGCGCCGGTCGGGAAGTCCGGTCCTTGATGATGCCGATGAGTGCGTTCAGCAGCTCTTCATGCTCGCTTCGGGATGATCGAGCGTCCAATGCACGCCTTCCGCCAGCTCGCGCATGTTGTGCGGCGGAATGTTGGTCGCCATGCCGACGGCGATGCCGGACGAGCCGTTGGCCAGCAGGTTCGGGAAGCGCGCGGGCAACACGGTGGGTTCCTGCGTACGGCCATCGTAGTTGGGCACGAAGTCGACGGTGTCCTTGTCGATGTCACGCACCATTCCATCGCAAGCGGCATCATGCGGCACTCGGTGTAACGCATGGCTGCGGGCGGGTCGTCACCGGCCGAGCCGAAGTTGCCCTGCCCGTCGACCAGCGTGTATCGCATCGACCACGGCTGGGCCATGCGCACCAGCGAATCGTAGATCGCGGCGTCGCCGTGTGGGTGGTAGTTGCCCATCACGTCGGCGACGGGTCGGGCGCACTTGGAATAGCCGCGATCAGGACGGTAGCCGCCGTCATACATCGCGTACACGATGCGGCGGTGCACCGGCTTCATGCCGTCGCGCACATCCGGAAGGGCTCGTTCGACGATGACGGAGATGGCATAGTCGAGGTACGACTGACGCATCTCCTTCTGGATGTCGGTGTGGGCCACACGATTGTCGTCGAGGACCAACTGTTCGTTGGCCTGAGGGCTGATGGGCTCCATCGAGTGTTCGGCACGCTCGTCGTTCTGCTCCGGCAGGTCGGTGCCGTTGCTGTTTTCGTCTGCCACTTGGTTGTCCTTTGGTTAAAATCTGTTCGACCGTATGTTGGGCGTCGTTTCTGTCGCTGTCATCGGGTGGATCGGGACCACCCCCCCCAGTCAGCTGCGCTGACCCCGCCGGCGGGGCTTGGATTAGAGCCTTAAGCGTCGATGAAACGCACATCCTTGGCATTGCGTTGGATGAAAAGACGGCGCGGTTCCACGTCGTCGCCCATCAGCATCGAGAAGGTCTCGTCCGCTGCCGCGGCATCCTCGATGTGAATCTGCTTCAGGATGCGGTGCTCAGGATCCATGGTGGTCTCCCACAGCTCCTGGTAGGTCATCTCGCCCAGACCCTTGTAGCGCTGGATGCCTTCGCCCTTGGGCAGCTGCCGGCCTGCGGCCTTGCCCTGGGCGAGTTTCTCGTCGCGTTCGCGGTCGGTGTACACGTAATCATGATCGCCGCGCGTCCACTTGAGACGGTACAGCGGAGGCATGGCCACATACACGTATCCTGCGGTGATCATCGGTCGCATGTAACGGAAGAACAGCGTCAGGTTCAGCGTGGCGATATGGGCACCGTCCACATCTGCATCGGCCATGATGATGACCTTGTGGTAGCGCACCTTGCTCACGTCGAATTCCTCGCCATAGCCGCCGCCGACCGCGGTGATCAGCGACTCGATGGTGTCGGACTTCATCATGCGGTCGATGGAGGCGCGTTCGGTGTTGAGAATCTTGCCTCGAAGCGGCAGGATGGCCTGCGTTTCCGGGTTTCGCCCTTGAATGGCGGAGCCGCCTGCCGAATCACCCTCGACGATGAACAGCTCGCACTCTTCGGGGTTGCTGGACTGCAGTCCTTGAGCTTGTCGGGCATGCCGGCCGACTCGAAAATCGACTTGCGCCGGGTGTTCTCGCGGGCTTTCTTCGCCGCGATGCGGGCGCGGGAGGCTTCGATGGCTTCTGGATGATGTTCTTGGCCTCTGCGGGGTGCGCGTCGAACCAGTCGCCGAGCTTGTCGGTCATCACGCGCTGCACGAAGGTCTTCGCCTCGGAGTTGCCGAGCTTGGTCTTCGTCTGCCCTTCGAACTGAGGAGTGGTCAGCTTGACGGACACGACGGCGGTCAGGCCTTCGCGCACATCGTCGCCGGAGAGGTTGTCATCCTTCTCCTTGAGGATGTTCTTGTCTCGCGCATACCGGTTCACCAGCGAGGTCAGCGCTGCACGGAAGCCTTCTTCGTGCGTGCCGCCTTCTGTGGTGGAGATCGTGTTCGCGAACGTGTGCACAGCCTCGGAATACGCGGTGGTCCACTGCATCGCGACCTCGGCCGAGATGCCGATCTTGAGGTCTTCGGCCTCGAAATCGATGACATCCTCCTCGACGGGAGTGGCCTTGCGGGACTTGACCAGGTACGAGACATAATCCTTGATGCCGTTCATGTACTGGTAAGTCACGCTCTGGTGCTTCGGCTCGGTGGAATCGTCATCGCCGGCCACTTCGTCGCCGGCCAGATCCGGCTCGCGCAGGTCGGTGAGTGAAATCTTCAGTCCCTTGTTCAGGAACGCCATCTGCTGGAAGCGGGAGCGCAGCGTCTCGAAGTCGTATACCGTGCTTTCGAAGATCGCCGCATCGGGCCAGAACGTCACGGAAGTGCCGGTCGACTCATCCTCGGCCATCGGGGCGCCCTTGGCGAGGCGGGCCGTCGGATGCTGATTGACGTATGTCTGGGTCCAGTGGAATCCCTGGCGCCGCACTTCGATATCGACTCGCGTCGACAGCGCATTGACCACGGAGATGCCGACACCGTGAAGGCCGCCGGACACCGCGTATCCGCCGCCGCCGAATTTACGCCGGCGTGCAGCTTGGTCATCACGGTCTCGACGCCGGAGACGCCTTCGCCGGGAACTTCGTCGACCGGGATGCCTCGACCGTCGTCAACGACGCGGATGCCGTTGTCCGGCAGGATCGTCACTTCGATATGCGTGGCGTAGCGGCCAGTGCCTCGTCGACGGAGTTGTCGACGATCTCGTAGACCAGGTGGTGCAGACCGCGCGGGCCGGTGGAGCGATGTACATGCCCGGGCGGATTCGCACCGCCTCAAGGCCTTCCAGCACCTTCAGGTCGCTGGCGTCATAATGGTCGGGCGATAAGGTGTCGTCAAGCTGGGCGTCATCGAGCTCGTCCTGGGCGATGGCTTCATCGACCTCGCGGTCATGCTGCTCGGCGCTGCTCGCCGTCAGACCGCTGCCCGGAGCCTGCTCAGGCATGCCGGACTCGTCACGGGATTCATGTTCGGAATCCGATTCAAGAACTGCCACTAACGGTTTCCTTCCTGCATATTCTTTCGTCATGAAAGGTTGTTCTGCGGGCGATACGCTCTAAAACGCGAATAACGGGGGTTTCTAAGCGCTGAACCTATTATCCGCCAATCCTACCCGTCTACGGGGACTTTGGCTCTCTGAGCGAATTTAGCGCCTCTTCATCCTTGAGCCGCGAAATGTCGCGGCACGGGGGCCTGTTACCTGGATCTTGTGGACGTCCAACCCCTGCAGGCGCTCCTTGATGGTACGTTCCAGCTGCGGAATCAGGTAGGTGAGCTGGGTGGCCCAAGCCGCGGAATCAGCACGGATGGTCATGACTCCGTCGCGCAGCCCGATGACCTGCGAATGCTGGGCGATGACCGGTCCGACCACCTGATCCCAGTGATTGCGCAGCTGCGCGATTTTCAGATACGGTATCCAATGACCGTTATTCGCAATCAGCGCCGTTACGCTGCCCAAGGTGCTCGGGTCACGGCCCGGCTTGCCGAAGTTCTCCCATGCGGCCTCGGCGTCAATCATCCGCTGACGCCTTCCTCCCGCCATCTTGGCGATGTGCTCGAACACCGTGGCGGGCAGTTTGCGCTGGTCGAGATGCAGGGTCGCGCAAATCGGCTCGTGCGAATCGTGTACATTGCCCGGCTTGACCGCGCTGCCCGGCTTGTCGGGCCTGCTCGGTGCCCCCGGCCCGCCCGGCGTATTCGGCTTGCGGGGTTCGGTCATTGTTCGCCGGCCCTCTCGGCATCCGCTTCGTCGCGCCGTTTGAGATCGGCCACTGCGATGCGGTTCACCGGTATCTCGCCGGATTCTGTCGACTCATTCGCCGGCAGTATCGGAATATCGCTTTCCGCGCCGCGGTGATCAGTACCTGATCCTGAGCCGCGGCAAAACGCAGGATCTCGGTGCGGCGCGATTCGTCGAGCTGAGCGAACACATCGTCGAGAATCACCACCGGCCTGGTGTCGAAATACTCGCAGAGGCCCGGTATTGTGCCATCTTCAATGCCAGGGCCAACGTCCACATCTCGCCGTTGGAGGCGAATTCCCTGGCCGGCATGCCATTGAGCGTCACCAACAGGTCATCTCGTTGCGGGCCGATCAGATTGACGCCGCGAGACACCTCGCCGGGATAGATGCGCTGGAAATGCTGGCTTATCAAGTTCGGGCGCTGTGTTCCAAGGATCTCGTCGAATGACGGCACGTATTCGACCGCTGCCTGCTCACCACCATTCTGCGCGGTATCCTGAATTTCCGCATTGGAAGGCAAGTCGCCCGCCACACCGGCCAATCTGGCATACAGCGGGCCGAACGACTTGTTCAGTTCCGCGATGATGCGCTGCCTGTCGCGGCTGAGCGCGACTCCCGCCTCGATGAACTGTCCGGTCCAGATCTCCAGCCCGCTGAGCGCGGCGTCAATCGGGGATCCTGCACGCTGCCATTGACCGAGCTGTTTGAGCAGTGCCGCCCGTTGCTTGGCGACGTGCGTGAATGATTGCAACCGGTTCGCATATCCAGGAATCAGCAGTGAGGCGACCTGGTTGATGAACGAGCGGCGCACGGCGGGGTCGCCCGCCACAAGCTGCTGATCCTCCGGGGTGAAGCTCACGGTCGGCAGCGTGCCGAGAATCTCCCGCAGATACCGCGACTGCCCGCCGTTGATGCGGGCGCGGTTGGCGCCGCGTGCCGCAATCGTGGCCTCAAGGGTGGTGGTCTGTGTCTGCCGGACCGGTTTCATGTCCGAGATATCCACGGCATCAGCGCTGGTATTGACGCCATCATCAGCGGGCTCCGGATCCGTCACGGATTCGATATTGGCCCGGATCGTCGCTGCATGTTCGCCGCGCTGCACCAGCGGAACCGAGCTGGATGTGCGATGGCTCAGGCCCGTGGACAGCACTTCTATCGCTTCGACGATGTTGGTTTTCCCAAGCCCGTTCGCCCCCTGCAGGATGTTGATGCCCGGCGTGAGGTCGAGCACGCAATGGTTCCATGACCGGTAATGGTCAAGCGCAAGACGCGAAATGTACAAGATGGGCTCCTGTCATGTCATCGCCAGCACCGTGTGTTTCGGCGGTGCCGGCGATTCGATTCGGATTCCAGTGTTCAGCCGTCGGGCTCAGCTGTTGAAACGCATCGGGACGAGCAGATAGCGGTAATCCATCGATTCGTCGCTGTCCGCCTCCTGCTGGCCGTTGAATTCGACGGGCTTGACGGCCGTGGTCATCTTCATGCGCACGAACGGCTCAGTGATGGCGCTCAGGCCTTCGATCAGGTAGGACGGGTTGAACGCGACGGTGATGTCCTCGCCGTCCATGTCGATGTCCAGCATTTCCTGCGCCTGGCTTCGTCCACGGCGCGGCGGACAGGGTGACTTCCTGGCCGGAGAACACCATGCGGATCGGGGCGTTGCGTTCGGCGACCAGCGCGACGCGCTTGATGGCAGCGATCAGCAGCTGCTTGTCAATGACGGCCTGAATCGGGTATTCGTCGGCGAACAGGCGGTCGACCGCAGGGAATTCGCCGTCGATCAGCTGGGATGTCGAGACGCGTCCGGCGTTCTCGAAACCGAGCAGCGTGGGGTTGTCGGCGTCGAAATCGATGACGACGTTCTGGTGATCGTCAAGTGCGCGGGCGACGTCGCGCAACAGGGATCCGCGCACCAGTGTGGTCGTAGAGGTGTCGATGTTCTGCGGCGTCCAGGTGAACGTGGCGCGGGACAGGCGGAAACGGTCGGTCGAGGTCATGGTGACTTTGTCGCCGTCGAACTGCATGCGCACGCCGGTCAGCACCGGGCGGTTCTCCTCGCGGGAGACCGCGACGCTGGCCTGGGTTACGGCCTGGATGAACGTGGGTGCGTCGACCTGGCCGAGCTTTGCCGGCACGACCGGCAGATCCGGGTATTCGGCATCGGGCATGAGCTGCATGGTGAACGTGGACTTGCCCGAGTTGATGGTCATGGTGGAGCCGTCGGTCGACAGGTAGGTCTTTTCGGCAGGCAGTGACTTGGTGATGTCGGCGAGGAGTTTGCCGAGTACCAGTGCGGTTCCGGGTTCGTCGATACCGGCCTCGATGTGGTGACGGGCGGAAATCTCGTAATTGAACGCGGACAGTTGAAGGGTGCCGTCGATGGCTTCGAGCTGGATACCTGCAAGGATGGGGCTCGCCGGTCGGGCGTCGATGACGCGGGTCGTCCAGGCTACGGCGTCGGCGAGAGCCGCGGAATCGATTTCTACTTTCATGGGTTCCCTCATTTCACGATGTGCTTGGCAACATTCTAGCGGGTCATGTTCGGATTGTTTTTTCTCATGCGCGAAGTGAGTTATCATCACGACGGTTATCGAAAGAGAAATAAGATAGTCGTAGTAATAAGCCCTGTGGATAGTGTGGATAACTGCGCGAATCCTTGTGTTTATATGGGCTGAGTAACCCACAGATTATGTGGATAACTTTCCGGACAAAATGTGCATAAGTACCGAGTTATCCACATTTTCGGCGAACTATTTTGATTGTCCACATTTCCTGTGGATTAATCCACTGTTCATCCACAAAAAATGTGCAGTAGTCCACAAGTTATCCGCAGGCTCTACCCACATTTGTGAATAAGCATGTGGATAACTTTTCCTTCAATCAGCAGATCGTTCGGCGTGTTGCGCCTGTTTTATTGTACAGATTAAATATGTATGTCTATATTATTTGAGTCTGATAGGTCCTGTCGACGGTGACGAATCAGGCCTTCATCCAGCAGAATCACGCACAGCGACGAAAAAAGGCGTTTTTTGGTGTCTCAGCGCGATCGTGCCAGACGGGACCATTGCACAGCCGAGAGAAAACGACTGTCGTCACTCATTGCCGCGCTGCTTGAGGCGCGCGGTCAGCTCGGTCACGTAGTTGTAAATTTCAGGCTTTTCCTGCATATCATCGCTGACGCGGGTATGACGCGTGCATGACCGTGGTGTGATCGCGGCCGCCGAACACTTCGCCGATATCGACCAGGCTCATGCTGGTCATCTCACGGGCAAGATACATGGCGACCTGACGGGCCAGCGCGATGTTTTTCGTTCGCGCGCGCCCGACGATGTCGTCGAATGTCAGATGGAAGTACTTCGCCGTCTGCCCGATGATGTCGGTCGGCTTGATTTCCACGTCGGTGGTGAAGAAGTCCTGCAGCGTCTGCTCGGCAAGCGCGCGGGTCACCGGCTGACTGCTCAGCGATGCCACCGCGCTCACGCGAATCAGGGCGCCTTCCAGCTCGCGGATGTTCTCGGTGAAGCGCTCCGCGATCAGATTCAGCACGTCATTCGGTGTCGAAGTGCCGTTCATCGAAGCCATCATGCGCAAAATAGCGATGCGGGTCTCAAGATCGGGCGGCTTGACATCGACGGTGAGTCCGGAGTCGAAACGCGAGATGAGTCGTGCCTCGAAGCCCTTGAGGTTCTTGGGCGCGACATCGGACGCGATGACGATACGCTTGTTGGCCTGATGCAGCGCGTTGAATGTGTGGAAGAACTGTTCGAGGGTCGCTTCCTTGCCGCCGAGGAACTGGATGTCGTCGATGAGCAACACGTCGACCTCGCGGTATCGGCGGTTGAATTCTGCGATGCGGTTCTGGCTCTGGGCCGGGGTCTGCAGTGCCTCGATGAATTCGTTGGTGAATTCCTCGCTGTTGACGTATCGGACCTTGAGCGTGGGATCCTTGACCAATGCATAGTTGCCGATGGCGTTGAGCAGGTGGGTCTTGCCCAGTCCCGATCCGCCGTAGATACACAACGGGTTGAATTCCTGCCCGGTTCCCTCGGCGACCGCAAGCGCGACAGTGCGTGCGAAACGGTTGGAATCACCGGGAACGAACGTGTCGAACGTCGAGTTTTTGTTCAGATGGGTTTCCGGATCGCGCATCACCTTCTGCTGCCGTACCGGAAAACTCGCTCGCCGGGTATTCGAGGAGCCGTGGCGCCTGGTTGCTGATTCGCCTCCGTCATTCCGCGGAATCGAATCGATGGAGGAGATTGACTGCATGCTGTTGGGCATGTAGGATTCCTGAGCCAGATCGGCGACGGTCGGCGACGGATTCGCAGGGAATGGTTCGCTCGGTTTCGCCGCAGTATCGGGATGCCGGTATTCCGGCGGCTGCGGTTCCGGTTGGGACACCTGAGGAGCCACGATTTTGAACGCCGGGAACATGTCGTTTCCGGATATGATTTTCAAAGCGTTGAGCAGCGGCGCATTGAGTTCATTCTGCAACGCTTGCTGCGTGGCCATGTTGCTTACGCACAATACGATGGTCGTGCCATATACCGCTTCCGGTACGACTCCTTCAAGCCAGCTCTTGTCGCGCGGCGACAGCGTGGGATTCTGCTTGAGCAGACGCAGCGTGTCCGACCATATCCGCGTGGCTTGCCCGGCTGGACCGAGAAGGTCATCCGACATTGTGACCTCCTTCAGGTATGTGTGCCGGTGCGCACCGCAGCGGATACGCTACGGTAGCTATAATAAGTACAACAACAACAGGATATATGTACTCCACTTTAGCCAAGTTATCCACAGCTTAGCGTGTTGTGTCGCCTCAATTGTGAATAACATTCATGTAATTTGTGGATAACTTTTCTACATGTTTTGGCGTGTTTCCAATGTTTTCCGCTGCTCTGCAAGGGGCACGACACACTGATAAATCGTGAAGAAATTGTTTTCATTTTGATTTTTGGGCATGGCTCAGAGTACCGTTATAGAGCTTGACTCATGAGAGCCGTGCATCAGCATGGCAAAAACCGGGAGCATAACTATGAAGAGGACATTCCAGCCCAACAACCGCCGTCGCTCGATGAAGCATGGTTTCCGCGTGCGCATGCGCACCCGTTCCGGCCGCGCGATGATCAACCGCCGCCGTAACAAGGGACGTAAGTCTCTGTCCGCCTGATTGCGGTAGGTGACGAAGGCGAGTGAAGCGGCTGAAAAGCCATCGTGACTTCATCGCAGTGCTGAAGCGTCGCTTCAAGGTGACGGATTCGGATATCGTCGTGCACTTTGTGGTGCATGACGATACCCGTGATGTTCAGGCATCTGCGGATATCATGAGACGTATGGGACTTGCCGTCAGCAAGGCTGTTGGTAACGCTGTAACGCGTAATCGTGTGAAGCGTCGATTTCGTGTGCTCGCAAGACGATATGAAGATATGCTTCCGATGCAGTGCGATATCGTCGTGAGAGCCAAACCCAGCGCATCGCGTGTCGATTTCGCTGACCTTGACCGACAGTTTTCCCGTTGCTTCGCCAAAGTCACGACTACGCATGAACGCAGGGTGAGTCGCTGATGTCAGCCATCGGATCGGCGCTTATCGGCATGATCAAGTGGTACCAGAGGGCCATTTCGGCGAAAACGCCGCCATGCTGCAAGTACTATCCGAGTTGCTCACATTACGCGATCACTGCGGTTCGGCGCTTCGGCGCGGTAAGAGGAATCGTGCTGTTTATTTGGCGTTTTCTTCGCTGCAACCCTTGGAGTCGTGGCGGCATCGATGATGTTCCGCAACATTTTTCACTGTGCTACAGATTTCGCTGGTCGAAGGCATATGAGAAGCCTCGACTCACACCAATGGCCGATGATTAAGGAGATGGCTGATGAACACTTCCGGAGAATTTCTTCTTGACAGAGGCATTTGGGGCTGGCTGTATAAGCTGCTGACCCCACTTGAGTGGCTCATGACCCAGGTCATGGTCCTGTTCCATAAGTTCCTCACCCTGCTGGGCATGGCACCGATCGGCATCTCTTGGGTGCTGGCGATCGTGTTCCTTGTGCTCGTGGTGCACGCCTG
>ENA-OQAS01001643-OQAS01001643.1-human-gut-metagenome-genome-assembly--contig:-NODE-1643-length-10228-cov-1.810811_pt1 | contig 10228 bp, 14 predicted proteins | sample MGYA00242733_ERZ504523 | MGnify/ENA primary metagenome ERZ504523 (study PRJEB26092, sample SAMD00036239) | human gut metagenome | host: Homo sapiens | study: EMG produced TPA metagenomics assembly of...
TTCGAGTACGCCGTAATTGAGGTAAACCCGCGTGTTTCCCGTTCCTCTGCACTGGCTTCCAAGCAACCGGCTACCCGATTGCAAAGGTAACGGCAAAGATCGCCGTCGGCTACGGTCTGGACGAGATCTCCAACGCCGTTACCGGCAAGACCAAGGCGTGCTTCGAGCCGACCCTCGACTACTGCGTTGTCAAGTTCCCGCGCTGGCCGTTCGACAAGTTCGTTTACGCGGACAACACCCTCGGCACCCAGATGAAGGCCACCGGTGAGGTCATGGCCATCGACAACACCTTTGAGGGCGCGCTGATGAAGGCCGTTCGCGGCTGTGAGATCAAGCTGGACAGCATGATCGCGCCGCGCATCCAGAAGCAGTCTGACGCCGAGATTAAGAAGGGCGTGGCACGCACAGACGATCAGCGTCTGTTCCATATCTGCGAGGCTCTGCGCCGCGGCATCATGACCATTGAAGAAATCCACGACATCACCACGATGGACGTGTTCTTCCTGCATAAGTTCCAGAATATCATCGACATGGAAAAGGAGCTGGCTTCCGCAGAGAAGATCGACTCCGATCTGTATATCCGCGCCAAGAAGATGGGCTTCCTCGACAAGACCATCGAGCAGCTGTCCGGTAAGGACATTTCGGACGTTAAGCGTCTGCCGGTATACAAGATGGTTGATACCTGTGCCGCTGAGTTCGAGGCAGAGACCCCGTATTACTACTCCACCTACGATGATGAGACCGAGGTTGCACCTCCGTCCGGCAAGAAAAAGATTCTGGTACTTGGCTCCGGTCCGATCCGTATCGGTCAGGGCATCGAGTTCGACTACTGCTCGGTTCACGCTGTCTGGGCGCTGCAGAAGCTGGGCTGCGAGACCGTTATCATCAACAACAACCCGGAGACCGTTTCCACTGACTTTGACACCGCAGACCGTCTGTACTTCGAGCCGCTGACACCGGAGGACGTTACCGGCGTTGTCGAGGCCGAGAAGCCGGATTACGCTATCGTACAGTTCGGCGGTCAGACCGCCATCAACCTTGCGGCTCACCTTGAGAAGCTCGGTGTTCCGATCCTCGGTACGCCGGCATGGTCGATCGACGCCGCTGAGGACCGTGAAAAGTTCGACGTTATCCTCGAAAAGTGCGGTATCCCGCGTCCGGCGGGCCACACGGTTATGACCGAGGAAGAAGCTGTCAAGGCGGCTGACGAGCTTGGCTATCCGGTTCTCGTTCGTCCGTCCTACGTTCTGGGCGGTCAGGGCATGGAGATTGCCTACAAGGAGGCCGATGTCCGCGAGTTCATGCAAGTCATCACCCGCAACAAGGTCGAGAATCCGGTTCTGGTCGATAAGTACATGATGGGCCGCGAGATCGAGGTCGATGCCATCTGTGACGGCGACGACATCCTCATCCCGGGTATCATGGAGCACTTCGAGCGCGCAGGCGTTCACTCCGGCGACTCCATCTCCATCTATCCGTCCATCAATATCGAGCAGAAGCACAAGGACACCCTTGTTAAGTACACCGAGGCTCTGGCAAAGAACCTCGCTGTTCTCGGTCTGGTCAACATCCAGTTCGTTCTGTACAACGATCAGATCTACGTTATCGAGGTAAACCCGCGTTCGTCCCGTACCGTGCCGTACATCTCTAAGGTTACCGGCGTGCCGATGGTCGATCTGGCTACCCGCTGCATGTTCGGTGAAAAGCTGAAGGACATGGGCTGCGGCACCGGTCTGCATCCGGAAAGCGACCACTATGCGGTCAAGGTTCCGGTATTCTCGTTCCAGAAGCTGCGTGATCTGGACACCCAGCTTGGCCCTGAGATGAAGTCCACCGGCGAGGTTCTGGCGTTGCCAAGACCTTCCGTGAGGCACTGCTCAAGGGTCTGACCGGCGCAGGCTTCCAGATGAAGAAGAAGGGCGCTGTCCTGATCTCGGTCCGTGATTCGGACAAGCAGGAGGCAATCCGCATCGGTGAGCGCTTCGAGGCTCTTGGCTTTGATATTTACGCTACCAGCGGCACCGCAAACGTGCTCAACCGTCACATGGTCGCAACCAACTCCATCCGCAATGTGGATGAGCCGTCCCCGAACATCATCGACCTGATCGAGTCCGGCAAGATCGACTACGTTGTTGCTACCTCGGTCAAGGGCCGTCATCCGGAGCTTGGCTCGGTACACATCCGCCGTACCGCGGTAGAGCGTGCAATCCCGTGCCTGACCTCGATGGATACGGTTTCCGCGCTGCTGCGCTGCCTCGAGGGCGATGTTAAGATCGAAAACTGCGAAATGGTTGATATCAACACCATCTGATTGCAGTGAAATAAAACAGAAACCCGAAGGGGAAACTTCGTAAAGAAGTTTCCCCCTTCGGGTTTTGTAATCCGCCGGAATGGATACGCCGTATGAACAGCATCCGGAGCCGCGCAAAGGAAATGGAAAAATCATTTCAATCTCTTGTATAGCATAAGAAAACAGAAACGGTGCAGTCAATAAGACTGCACCGTTTCGAAAATGTTAAATTGAACTGCAAAAGCTGTTATACGAGAGAAATTAGTCCTCGTCGTCGATCTCCAGGTAATCCTTAAGATCCTTGAACAGTGCGGTCGGATCAACGTCATCCTCGAGAACGATCTGAAGCGGCTCGTTCAGGGACAGCAGGAACATACCGAGCAGGCTCTTTGCGTCTACCATACCGCTCTTGCCGTGAATCCAAATATCAAAACCGTAACGGGTTACGATCTTGTTGATCTTCTGAATGTCGTCCGTATTCTTTACACGGATACCTCTGGTCATAATAACTACCTCCTGAGATTGTACTTCGTGAAGCCCTTTTATGTTAGTTTCATTATAGCATAAAACAGCAGAAAGAAAAGAGGTTTTTATAGATTTTCTCATTTTTCAGCGTTTTTCGCTTAACATAAGCACAATTTCTCAGTCGTTTGGGCACTATTCACAGATTATATCCTCTGTGCTTGTGCACAGTGTCGAGTCTCTCGGTCGGATGATTCATGAGAAGCGACAAAAAACTGTGTAAAAATCATATATTCTGTCAGGCAGAATTTTACTTGCTCAGTGAAGCAGCGTGATCCTGCTGTGACAGGCGGCCTTTCCCTGCGGTATGCCGCAACAGCACGGCGGCGATTACTGCGGTCAGCACCTCCGCGATGGGGAACGCCAGCCACACGCCGGCCGGCAGCAGCGCGCGAACAGCCATGCCGCCGGCAGTACGAAGATCAGCTGACGCAGCAGTGACACGAGCAGCGACTGCACACCGCCCTCGGTGGCCTGGAACACGCCCTGTATGGCAATGTTTGCACCTGCGAACACGAAACTGACCGCCAGCACGCGCAGACCGGTCACGCACAGGCCCATCGTGCCTGCGGACAGTGAGAAAATACCTGCCAGCGGCTGCGCCAGAATTTCTACAGCCGCAGTGCAGACCAGCATGAGAACACTGGTATACAACAGACCGCAGCGCACGCCCTCGCGGATGCGTTTCGCGTTTTGCATGCCGTAGCTGAACGACATAATCGGCGTAATCGCGTCACGCAGACCAAATGCCGCGAACAAAACAAACTGCTGAATTTTGTACACAATGCCATAAGCGGTGACATACGAACTGTCCAGACTGCCGAAATCAGATTAACACAATAATTCATCACGCTCATCGCACCCTGTGCTATGATGGCCGGTACGCCGATGGAGTAAATCTCGCCGACGATACTGCGGCGCAGGCGCAGAGCCTTGCGTCTGAACGGCAGTTCCCTGTTCAGGTGGAAATGGAACACGGCTGCCAGAGCCAGAGACGCAATCTGACCGAGCACGGTCGCCCATGCCGCACCTGCTACGCCCAGTTTCGGACAGCCGAGCAGACCGTAGATCATAATCGGGTCAAGCACGATGTTCGTCAGTGCGCCTGCCACCTGTGCAATCGTGGAATAGAGTGAGCGGCCGGTCGCCTGCAGGGTTTTCTCAAACACTGAGAAAAACAGAATACCGAACGAGGCCATGCAGCAGATGCGGAGATACTGACTGCCCATCGCCAGTGCGGTCGGGTCACTCGTCTGCGAGCCGATATACGCGCCCGCACCGAATGCACCGAACAGCAGGCACACCACGTAAATGATACCCATAAGGCTCAGCGCGTTGCCTGCTGCCGCACCCGCCTTTTCTCGGTCGCCCTGACCGAGCGCCGCGCGATGAGCGCATTTGCGCCCACGCCTGTGCCGATGCCGACCGCCACCATCATCATCTGCACCGGAAATGCCAGTGTCAGCGCATTGACTGCAATCTCGCCGTTCTCCGCCATGTTCGCCACAAAATAACTGTCCACGATGTTGTAGACCGCCTGAAGCATCATGGAGAGGATCATCGGCGTACCCATTGCAGCATCAGCTTCCCCACCGGCGCTGATGCCATTCGTTTTTCTGCCTTGTCCCGATCCATATCGAAACCTCCTGATTGGATTTTCGGAGTCTTTACGGAAAGCTGCCACAACCTGTCTTTTGCACAAAAGAAAAAGTGCGTAAATCCATCTGGATTTACGCACTTCTGCTACTCGACTGCTTTATTTTATCAGCGTTTTTCGCACTTGTCAAGCGGTTAGACCGGATACTTCCGAAAGATTCCGGGTGCAACGCCAACGTTCTTGCGGAAGCTGTGAATGAAATTCTCCTCGCTGTTGTAGCCGGTCGCGTAGGCGATTTCCTTGACCGACAATTCGGTAGAGGCCAGCATATACTTCGCCTTATCGATGCGGCGCAGCACGATATACTCATATGGCGAATAGCCGGTCCGCGCCTTGAACTGCCGTGAGAAATGCGATGGACTCAGGCTGACGGCTGCTGCCGCGTCCTGCACGCCGATCGGCTCGAACAAATGCCGGTTCATATAGCGGATGGCCTGTGCAATACGATCGCCGCCTGCGGTGCTCTCGGTGGTCTCGTCCAGCAAGAGCAGGCACAGCAGTCGGTGGATCAGCTGCGAGCACCGTGCCTCGCTCAGCCGCGCGTCCTCGGCGCAGGCGCTCCGCAGAGAATCCAGCATTTGCGCAATCTCCGCCGGTGCGGCCGGCGAAAATGCCCTGCGCCGCGTGCCTGCAGGATTTTCTGATAGAATGCGCGGGCATTCAGGCCGTTGAACAGCAGCCAGGTGAACTCCAGTCCGTCCGAGGCGGCATAGCTGTATGGCTCACGGCAGTCAAACAGCACAATCTGTCCGGCGCCGGCGATGGCAGGCGTACCGTTCAGCGTCAGTTCCATTGCGCCATCATGCACAAAAAACAGCATGATATTTTGGTTGTGGTCACCCTGCAAGGCAATTTCCGACCGATGATTGAAGGAATACCGGCTGCTGCAGAAGTAATGTCCGAGCCGCGTTGGGTAATAAAAAAGCTCCTTTGCAAGCGAAGACGGCGTAAAAAAGTACCGTTCCGAGGTCTGATGGACACCTAATTCGGGAATCAGCATAGCGGTCACTCTCCTTGTCTCTATCCTACCAGAAGTATCCGTTTGATGCAATAGCGAATAGCAGGATTTCGCAGGTTTAGGGTAATTTGTATCATTGGCAAGACGGCAGAAACGCTTTATAATAGAGCCATCAAACAGGGAAGCCACCCTTGATATGGCAAACAGACAAGGAGGATCATTCTTATGAAAATCGCATTTGACGTTGACGTTCTTGCCAAGCAGATGTCCATCAACGATTATGTTCACAAGGTAGCAGACTGGGGCTACAAGTACATCGAGCAGTCCCCGCATCCGCGCATCAACCCGTTCTACAAGCACCCGCTGTTCTCCAAGGAGTGCCAGCAGGAGTACAAGCAGGCTCTCAAGGAGACCGGTGTAGAGATTTCCTCTTTCATCGTTGTTTACCGCTGGTCCGGCCCGACCGAGGAGCAGCGCCAGCACGCAGTTGCAAACTGGAAGCGTATGATCGAAATCGCGGTTGACATGGGTGTACCGGTCATCAACACCGAGTTCTCCGGCGACCCGAACCAGCAGGAGATCTGCAACGGCATGTTCTTCAAGTCTATGGAGGAGCTTCTCCCGATCATCGAGCGTGAGGGCATCCGCGTAGAGTGCCAGTCCCATCCGTATGACTTCGTAGAGCTGAACGACGAGGCCTGCGACATCGTTAAGTCCTTCCGTTCCAAGAACCTGGGCTACGTTACTCCGCATCCCACGCTTCTTCTACGATCAGGGCAAGGGCGACGTTCGCCACATGCTGAAGTACGCCGGCGATGAGCTGACCCACGTTCTTCTGGCTGACACCTGGAACCAGACCAAGGACTGCCGCTACATCGTAAATCCGCCCTGGCTGAACCAGCACGGCCGTGCTGACTACACCATCCATCAGCACACCGCTATGGGTGAAGGCGAGGTTGATTTCGACGGCATCTTCGAGACCCTGCGTGATATGGACTTCGCAAACAAGCAGCTGAAGCCGGACGCACCGAAGGTTGGCGGCGACAATATCATCTGCGTATCCTACTTCGGCTTCCCGGAGAAGATGGATCAGCAGGCTCCGGAGGCACTCGACCGCATTAAGCACGAGCTGCTGTAAAGAATACTTTCTGAATACACAAAAGGACTTGAGTTTTCACTCAAGTCCTTTGAGGCTGTCGCGAAACTACAGTTTCGCCGACAAGCAGGAACGGACCGTGGGCCGTTCCAAAGTCGTCCGAAAGTTCCTATACAGAAACTTTCTCCCTCCAGAAGTTCAAAAATGGTGATATATGCTCCCCCTTTTTGAGCATTTGCAGAGCAAAATGCTATTTCATGCGCGCTGCCGCGCGAAATGCTGAAAAATGCTGACTATACGACTTTTTCGACAGACAGAAGGACTTGAGTTTTCACTCAAGTCCTTTTTTCATACTGTCACAAAACGTCATTTCAGCCGACAAGAGGAATGGAACGCGCGCTGCCGCGCAAATTGATTGGCTTTGCGCCATATGCACTTATCGGCAGATAAAACGGACAAACTGCTTTGGTTTGTCCGTTATATTTTTATTCTCCGCAGCCGGGACAGTCGGAACAGTCACCGCACTCGGTGCCTTCCGCGGCCTTGCGGTCCTCGTAGGCGCGCAGCGTGCCTTCGGTCATGTGGCTGAGAGCCGCCAGCCGCTCATTTACCATATCCCACAGGCACATCGGCAAATGGTCGCGGTGTCCGCGGTGGATAGTCACGCACTCGAAGCAGTTGCCGTGATGGCGGCACGCCTCCTTGCACGGGCAGTGGTCACCGGATTCGCGCACCTGACGCAGAAATTCCAGCTTAATCTTGAGCGCTTCTTCCTTCTTGCCCTCGCGATCAAGGTCGTTCTGCAGGATGGCCAGTTCGTTTCCGTCTATTTTCATAAGTATCGCTCCTCTATATATTGCACTACATCGCATTTTTATCATAGCAGGGTTTTGACAGTTTCGTCAAAGCAACTTTACCCAAAACCGTGTTTTCGTGCAGTTATACAGATTTTCAGCGTTTATTTTATCTATTTTGCCATTGACAAAAAGGACAAAATAAAGCCCTCATTCACAGACACATGAACGAGGGCTTTTACTTCCAAATCTCCATAGATCCTCTTTTCCCGACAGGATATTTCCCATCGCATTTGGATTGGTATTCGGTTGTTTTTTCGGCATCTTTCGATCTTACGTTCGCGGAACCGCCCGGCTAAGGTTCGTTTACTGCACAAACTACATAATCCGTTTGGTTGCCTTTCCTACATTCGGGAACTCTATTTCCAGTGGGTGATGCGTCACTGCTCGGCGGAAGATGTGATACAGCCTGCCTTGTCGAACCGGATGTTACTCGGACTTTGATATCATCTCGTTCCGATGCGGTATGTCTATGCTGCAGATACTCATCAGTATGCCCATCGGCTGGTGCAGCATCCGGCAGGTATCGTAAGATACTTCGTTTTGTTCGCCGGCGCATCAAATATCAGGGTTCTGTCATGTATGAACCTTACTTTCCTGCTGCCTCGATCCGCTTGACTGTCTTAGTATGCCATGTACGGATAGTTAAATTCACGAGGATAGCTTCCCCAAAGTTACCGTTGTTGTTACCTTTGCTTAGAAGCCGATCGCGCTTTTCAGGCGGTTCAAATTGTGGAATTGGAACTCGCTCATTTTTTCAGCTATCACCTTGATCGTTTCGGTCACAGCGCCGCGGCGAGTCCCGCGAACTGGTAAGATGCCTCTTCTGATACCATTGGACTCACCTCTTTCGTGGGTATCAAACCGGATTGACATCCTTCAGATTAGATGAAGGTTTGCGCCTTTTGGAGTAAAACCCCTGTTTTACTTTGCCTTTGGTGTTTGCCTTTATCTTTTCTGTGTCATTATAATATCATCAATATTGCACAACGTCAAGCGTTTTTTACGACTTTTCAGGCTGCATATTGCACAACAAAAAGCCGTTCATTTCGGTGATTTGGCTCTTTTCTCCAAGTGTGGAATTTGGTATAATAAAAGTGTTGGGGCTTGCGAAGCGAGCGTACCCTGTGCTGACGCCGCGCGGGTGCGGCACGGGTATGGCGCGCAACTCGCTGGTCCGGATATAACGGATGACACCTCCGAGTTACAATTATCAGTAATCTTTACCGTACGGTGCGACAAGGTGAATTGCCTGTTAGGGCAAGAGAAGGTGCCCTGGGGTACGACCTCGGCGCACCGTTTGTAAATTCATTTGCACCCGTGTACCCGTAGGGGCGCACAGTGTGCGCCCACAGCATCATGAAATGGGTGGCACAAACAATCTATCTCAGCAGATTGCTGAAAGCTTGCGGAGAATAAGGTAAATCCTTACATTTTCTTTACTCTTCACTCTAACAAATTTACTAACTACTAATTCCTAATTATTAATTGAAAGAGGTCTATATAGTGGAAAACTTTAGCTTTTACATGCCGACACGCTTATTTTTCGGTGCCGGATCGGTCAAGCGTCTGGCCAAGGTACGTCTGCCGCAGGGCACGGGTCTGATCATCACCGGCGGCACCTCCACCACCAGACTGGGCTATGTGGCCAAGGTGGCGGATACGCTGGCGGAGGCCGGTCACCCGACCATGGTATACAACAAGGTACAGCCGAACCCGACGATTGAGGCGTGCGCGAGTGCGCTGCGCTCTGCCGTGAGCAGAATATTGCATTTGTTGTCGGTCTCGGCGGCGGCTCGTCCATCGACACGGCCAAGGCAGTTGCCATTATGGCGACCAACGACGGCGACTGGTGGGACTACATTCACGGCGGCACGGGCGGCGGCAAGCGCATGGTCAATGCCGGACTGCCGATTGTTGCCATTCCGACGACCGCAGGCACGGGCACGGAGGCTGACCCGTTCACGGTTATCACCAACGGTGAGGAAAAGATCGGCGGCGGCGGTGAGAAGTGTTTCCCGACCATTTCGATCGTCGATCCGGACTTTATGATGACCGTTCCGCCGCATCTGACGGCATACCAGGCTTTGACGCATTCTTCCATGCGGCCGAAGGCTATCTGGCTAAGACTGCAAACCCGATGAGCGACATGTTCGCGCTGCAGGCAATTGCGTTGATCGGCAAATCGCTGGCAGCGGCTGTTAAGGATGGCAGCAACGCCGATGCACGCGCGGATGTGGCACTGGCGAACACGCTGGCAGGTTTTGTCGAAACGCTGTCGAGCTGCAGCGGCGAGCATGCATCGAGCATGCGCTGAGCGCGTTTCATCCCGATCTGCGCACGGCGCGGGTCTGATCATGCTGTCCAAGCATACTGGAGTCGCTTCAAGGACACCTCGGCTGACCGCCTGCAGGCCATTGCACACGCACTTGGACGTGCGGACGGCGATTTTCTCGTTGCGCTGGCTGAGCTGCAGCAGGCGTGCGGCGTGGACAAGCTGCGCCTGTCTGACTACGGCGTAAAGCCGGAGGACGCAGGCGAACTTGCTGACAACGCAGCAAGCACCATGGGTGCCTGTTCCGTGTCGATCCGCGCACGCTGTCCCGCGAGGAAATTATGGACATCATCACCGAAAGCATTTAAGCGAATACGCTGAGAGCGGACCGATTGGTCCGCTCTTTTTTCGATAACGGCAGTTGCTAACACATTTTCGCGCGATAGCGCATATTAAGGCAACACCGCACAATTAAAGCGGCGGTGCTTTGCGGAAATGTGTCCTGACTTTGTTGCAGTTTCACGTAATACATCAAGTATTACCGCAAAACTGGGCCTCGTCAGTACGCAAAATTTA
>ENA-OQAS01001644-OQAS01001644.1-human-gut-metagenome-genome-assembly--contig:-NODE-1644-length-10226-cov-6.377562_pt1 | contig 10226 bp, 16 predicted proteins | sample MGYA00242733_ERZ504523 | MGnify/ENA primary metagenome ERZ504523 (study PRJEB26092, sample SAMD00036239) | human gut metagenome | host: Homo sapiens | study: EMG produced TPA metagenomics assembly of...
GCATGGTGGCTGTGTTTTTCAGCTCAAGTACGGGTTCTCCTCACCGATAAACAGAGCACTGCGAGCCGGGGCGTCGGCAAATTGCTTCGCCAGGGTCAAAAAGCGTGGCCGATTGGTGAGAAAGGTCAGCAGCTTATATACTTCGTTGCCCAGTTCCTCGTGAGAGAGCAAATTGGTCTCGCCGGCAAAGAGCAGGCTGTCCTGCCGCGTTTCCGCGCACAGGGCGCACAGACTGCTGAGTACCGGCAGCATATCAAAAATGCGGCTGCCCAGGGTCACGGCTGTGCTTTGTACCGTGGCGATGCTTACATCGCTGAGCCGAGTGCCGATGAATGTGCTGTGCATCACATCGTAAAAGGCGGCCATAAATCCGTCGTCCGCCGGGCAACTGAGCCGGCAAATCGAAGATTTGATACGCCCACCGGCGGTAAGCATGACCAACATGGCGCGACCGCCTCCGGCAGGGATCAACTGCACGCCCTGAATCACATCGCCGGCGTCTGCCAGTGCGCAGCTAAAGGCGGCGCAGTGGGTGGCGTCTGCCAGCAGATCCGCCGCGTCAGCCAACAGGCGCTGGGCATCCCCTGCGTTGACGGACAGGCGTTCGTCGATCTTGCTGTCTCATAAGGGGACAGCGCCTTAGGCTCCATTAGGTGATCCACATAAAAGCGGTAGGCATTCTTGCCCGGCACACGGCCGCCGCTGGTATGGCGCTGCTCCAGGTAGCCCAGGTTGCTCAGGTGCGCCATTTCGTTGCGAATGGTGGCGCTGGACACAGCGTAAGGCAAAAGGTTGCACAGGGTCTTGGAGCCGATAGGTTCGCCTGTCTTGATGTAATACTCAATAATCAGGCGGAGTATGGCGGCTCTGCGTTCACCAAGCATTCCTTTCACCGTCCTTTACTGTGTTAGCACTCTATGTGTCTGAGTGCTAACTGTCTTTATATTATATCCATTTTGTCGTTTTGTCAACACCTTTTTTGCAAAATCTCAAAAAATTCACGGCTTTTTCATTTTTTGTTTATGGGTAAGATCCACCTGCCGTCTTTTTATTCTAATTGGTATAAAAAAGAGCACCCATAGGGTGCTCCTTGTGCGGATTCTCTTTAAGTGTTATGCAGCAACGGACTTTTCCGCAGTTTGCATGGCTGCTTTTTGCGCAGCGGCGCGTTTTTCCGTATCTGCCTTCTTGGTGGAGTGGCTGGCGGCGGAAGCTTGCAGCAGCTTATCGTTTTGCACGATCTCCTGCGTGGCTGCCTTGCTGTCGTCGATCTCCAGTATACGGAATACCTGTTCCTGCTCTTCCGGTGCGGTTACTGCGGTTTTGGCGGCGGTGTACTGCTTGGCTTGCTCTTTTTCTTGGCACTGCCCTGATAGGTGTAGATAAAGCCGTAAAAAGTCTGGCCGTAATGGTAGGTGTAGTCGGTGACGGTCTTAGTGTCAAAATAGGTGCCGCCGTAGTGGGACTCGGAAATGGTAATGCTGCCGTTCTTGTGGATCTGCTCCACCACGGCACATGGTTGCTCCAAACCACCACTGCGCCCACCTTGGGCTTGCTGCCGTACTTGTAATAGCCGCCCTGCTTGTTAATGCTCCACCACTCGCCGGCGTTGCCGTGGGTGATCTTGGGGGCCTTGCCGTTCATCTCATACACCCGGCCGTAGGCGTAGGCTACGCAGTTGGGCATACCGTAGCCGGTCTGGCTGTAACGGTTCAGCTTGCTGTTATAATAGGCGTTGTCTGAGGTGGGGGCAGTCAGCCGGGGCTTGTAATGGCTCCTTGCGGACTCTGCCGACACGGTAGACGGGAATACGATGCAAAAAATAAGCAGAGAAATAAGGGCTATGATTGCCTTTTTCATCAAAAACCTCCCTTTGTTGGCCTATGCCGCAACAACGGTGAGGATTGTAACACATTTGTAACTTTTTAATCTATGGTAAATATATACAACGAATTTGTAACCATTCTGTAATAATTAAGCAACTTCCACAAACTTGCCCCTTTTCCCTTGACAAAACCGCCTTAGTATCGCAACACTTGTCTAATACTGCCCTTAAGTTGCATAAAATGGGGCAAAAAACCGGCGCCCTCCGTTCTGCCGCCGGGGAGCGGCAGGGGAGAGCGCCTGTGCGTTCGTTTTGCTTTATTATAATATATAACTTATAACATTATAATAGGCATGGCCGTTAAATGCGGGCTACGCCGTCCTTCCGTGCAGCTTCTGCCACAGCGGCAGCCACGGTGTCCTTGATCCGGGGATCAAAGGCGTGGGGCAGAATATACTCCGGTTTTAACTCTGCATCGCTGACCAGGGAGGCGATGGCATACGCGGCGGCAATCTTCATATTCTCCGTAATGGCAGCGGCGCGCACATCTAACGCCCCGCGGAAGATACCGGGGAATGCGACCACGTTGTTGATCTGGTTGGGGAAGTCGGAGCGCCCGGTGCTACAATTTTGGCACCGGCAGCGGCTGCCTCATCCGGCAGAATCTCCGGCGTGGGGTTGGCCATGGCCAGCACAATGGGATCCGGGTTCATGGTGTGGATCATCTCCTGGGTCAGCACACCGGGTGCAGACACGCCGATGAAGATGTCCGTGCCCTTTACCGCTTCTGCCAGGGTGCCCTGTACCTTGCCTTTATTGGACACGGCGGCGATCTCTGCCTTGCTGGCGTTTAACTTATCGCGGCTTCGTAGATGGCGCCGGTGCGGTCACACAGGATCACATCGCCCAGGCCCAGGGTCAGCAGCAGCTTGGCAATGGCAATGCCCGCAGCGCCGCTGCCGTTGATCACGGCCTTGCACTGATCCAGGGGCTTGCCGGTGATTTTTGTGGCATTGATCAATGCGGCAGAGACCACAACGGCGGTGCCGTGCTGGTCGTCGTGGAAAATCGGAATATCGCAGCGTTCTTTCAGCTTCTGCTCGATCTCAAAGCAGCGGGGCGCGGCAATATCCTCCAGGTTGATCCCGCCAAAGGAACCGCTGATATTATACACCGTCTCTACAAATTCGTCCACGTTCTTGGTGCGCACACACAGGGGGAAGGCGTCTACGCCGCCGAATTCCTTAAACAGCACGCATTTGCCCTCCATGACAGGCATACCGGCCTCCGGGCCAATATCGCCCAGACCCAGTACCGCAGAGCCGTCGGTGATCACCGCTACCATATTCCAGCGGCGGGTCAGCTCCCAGCTTTTGTTGTAATCTGCCTGAATCGTCAGGCAAGGCTCTGCCACGCCGGGCGTGTAGGCCAGGGACAGGGCATCCTTGTTGTCCACCTTGGCCCGCGCTACTACTTCAACTTTGCCTTTCCACTCACCGTGGAGTCTTAATGATTCTTTTCTGTAATCCATAGTTACCTCGCTTATTCCCAGGGGAACTTGTACTGGGTCAGACCCAGTTCGTCCCGAACTTCCAAAATTTCTTTCTGCACAGAGTCGTTGATGGGCACGCCGCTGTCCTTGCGCTGCTGCCAGATCTCCCACTCTTTTCACCGGCGGTGAAAATGCGGTCGGCGCCCGGCGCTTTTTGAGAGGCACGCACACTGCGGAGAATTTCGCCGGCTTTTTTGCGGGTCAGCTCCTGACCCAGGAAGTGATCGGTGTCAATGGCAATGAAGAAGTGGCCCAAGTGATAGGGCGAATGTTGCCGTTCTCGTCCTTGCCGTCCAGATCTTTGCCGTAGGCACCGTCTTGCAGCACGGCGGAGAGCAGCTCGATCACCATGCGTAGCCGTAGCCTTGCTAGCCCGCCCCAGGGCTTCGCCAATGCCGCCCAGGGTGGTCAGCGCTGCGTCGCCGCTGCGAATCTTCTTCAGTGCCTCGCCGCTGTCGCCGGAGATGGGTTGGCCGTCCCGACCGATTACCGTGCCCGGATGCACGTCCTCGCCAATGCGGGCGTAATATTCGATCTTGCCGTTCTGGGTGATGGAGGTGGCGCAGTCGATGAGAAAGTCAAAGTCCTCATCGGTTGGAATGCCTACGGTCAGCGGATTGGTGCCGAACATACCCTCACACCAAAGGTGGGCGCCACGGAGGGGCGGGCGTTGGTGCCGGTGATGCCGATGCAGCCGGCCTTGGTGGCCATGGTGGCGTAATAACCGGCAATACCGTAGTGGCAGCTGTTGCGCACGGCCACCATGCCCATACCGTATTCCTTGGCCTTATCAATGGCCATCTGCATGGCCCGATGGCCGATCACCTGACCCATGCCGTTGTGGCCGTCTACCACGGCGGTGGTGGGGGTTTCTTTTAAGATCTCAAACCGGGTCACCGGATTTTGGATCCCGGCTTTGATCCGATCCAGGTAAATGGGCTTAAACCGGTTGCAGCCGTGGCTTTCAATACCGCGGCGGTCGGACTCCAGAAAAACATCCGTGCAGATCTTGCGTCCTCTGCGGGAATGCCGTAGCCGATGAAAGCGTCTGTCACAAAATTGGTGATCAGATCCCAGGGTACAATGACTTTTGACATAATGGGTTCTCCTTGTTGTGGAATAGAATTTGGGTGCGGCTTTGCCGCAAAATAAAAAGAGGAACAAAGCACCCGTTGCCGCGCGCCTTGTCCCCCCTGATTAACTTATGTATAAATCGGTATATTTAGCGTTCCCAGTTTCTGGAGCGCTCTACCGCCCGCTTCCAGTCGGTGTACTTTCGGTTACGCAGCCCCTCTTCCATGGAGGGTACAAAAATCTTGTCTACTTGGCGGTTGGCTCGATCTCCGCCGTGTCTTTCCACACACCGGTAGCCAGCCCGGCACAGTAGGCAGCGCCCAGGGCTGTGGTTTCCACATTCTTGGGTCGATTCACATTTACACCGGTCATATCCGCCTGCATCTGCATCATAATATCGCTGACGGAAGCGCCACCGTCCACCCGAAGATCCTTGAGGATAATGTCGGAATCCTTCATCATGGCTTCCAGCAGGTCGGTCATTTGGTAGGTAATGCTTTCCAGTACCGCTCGGCATACATGGAATTTGTTGATCCCACGGGACAGACCGATCATGACCCCGCGGGCATACATATCCCAGTAGGGAGCGCCCAGCCCGGTAAAGGCCGGCACAAAGTACAGCCCGCCGGAATCCGGCACCGTGGCGGCGAATTTGTCGCACTGGGGCGCGTTCTCAATCAGCCCCAGCTCATCGCGCAGCCACTTGATCACACTGCCGGCGTTAAAGGCGGAGCTTCCAGCGCATAGGTGATCTTGCCGTCCAGTCCCCAGGCAATGCCGGAGAGCAGGTTGGAGCGAGAGTCTACCCGCTTTTCGCCGGTGTTCATCAGCAAAAAGCAGCCGGTGCCGTATGTATTCTTGGCCTGGCCGGACTCAAAGCAGCCCTGGCCGAAGAGTGCACCCGGCTGGTCGCCGATGGCGCCTGCAATGGGCACACCGGCAATGTCCTCAATGCCGGTGATCTTAGCCACTTCCCCGTAAATGCAGCTGGAAGGCTTTACCTCCGGCAGCATGGACATGGGAATGCCCAGTTTTTCACATAAAAACGGGTCCCAACACAGCTTGTCAATGTCAAAGAGCATGGTGCGGCAGGCATTGGAGTAATCGGTCACATGCACTTTGCCGTTGGTCAGGTTCCAGATCAGCCAGCTGTCAATGGTGCCGAACAGCAGCTCGCCCCGCTCCGCCTGCTCCCGGGCGCCTCCACATGGTCCAGGATCCATTTGATCTTGGTGCCGCTGAAGTAGCGTCGATCAGCAGACCGGTGGTGCTCTTGACATAATCGTTCAGTCCCTGCGCCTTCAATTCCTCGCACAGGTCCGCCGTGCGGCGGCACTGCCATACGATGGCGTTATAAATGGGACGACCGGTCTCCTTCTCCCACACCACGGTGGTCTCTCTCTGATTGGTAATGCCGATGGCGGCGATCTCCTTGGGATCCACCGCTTCCTTGCGCAGCACGGTCAGTATGGCGCTGATCTGGCTAAACAGAATTTCCATCGGGTCGTGCTCTACCCAGCCGTTCTCCGGATAGTGCTGGGTGAATTCATTTTGCGCCTTGGCGACGATCTCACCCTTTTTGTTGAAAATGATGGCTCTGGAACTTGTGGTTCCCTGGTCCAGGGCAAGATATACTTCTTTGCCATAAAGATTCCCCTCTCCATGTCGGTAAGACCGTGCATCGCCGGCGCTTTTTCCCCTAAAAAAGCGGAAAGGCAGATGCACGATCATCTGCCTTTCTATTTTACTTGAATTTAAGTGAATTGTCAATTCAAACAGGGCAACTTTGATAAAAAAACCACACTTTTTGCCGCAATTTTTGACAGGAATTGACAAATGGTGAAAAGTGCAAATCAGATGTGATCCTCAATGTAGTTGACAATGTCGCCCACAGTCTCGATCTTCTCGATGATCTCGTCCGGTACTTCAACCTTGAACGTATCTTCCACACTCATAACAATGTCGATGGCGTCCAGACTGTCGGCCCCCAGGTCGTCTACCAGCAGGCTCTCCATGGTGATGTCCTCCGGGTCGCACTCCAGCTGCTCCACCAAAATGTCTTTCATTTTATCCAGTACCATAACTGCTCATCTCCAAAAAACTGTTGTTAATACAAGTCTTATATGCTATCATATTATATAATTCCTATAAAAAAGTCAATGCTTTCGGCAATATTTTTTTGGACCGGGAGCGGAAAGGGCAAAATCATGACGCACTATGCACTGATCGGTCACCCGCTGGGTCATTCTCTCTCTCCCCAAATTCACCGGGCGCTGCTGGCTGCCGCCCACCTGGAGGGGGACTACCGGTTGTTGGATATTGCACCGGAGGATCTGGCGAACCGGCTGCCGGAACTGCAAACGCTGCGTGGATTTAATGTTACCATTCCCCACAAGCAAGCGGTGCTGTCGGCTATGGCAGAACTGGACGAAAAGGCGGCGCTCTTTGGGGCGGTGAATACGGTGGCGGTGCGGGACGGCAAATTTTACGGCTACAATACGGACTGCTACGGCTTTTTGCGCTCCTTGTCCGCAGCGGGCATTCCACTGGCCGGGCGGGTGCTGGTACTGGGCACCGGCGGCGTGGCGCGTATGTTTGCCTTTGAGGCGGTGCTGGCAGGTGCGGCGGTGACCCTGGCTGCCCGCACACCGTCGAAAGGTTGTGCCTTGGCGGCAGAAATTGCCGAAAAATGCGGCCGCGCGGTGACGGTGACGGATTTCAATAGCGTTACCGGTGACTGGGATCTGATCGTCAACGGCACCCCGGTGGGTATGTTCCCCAACGTGGACGCTTGCCCGCTGGAGCCGGGTGTGCTGGCCCACACGGCTGCGGTATTTGACGCCATTTATAATCCAATGGAAACCCAGCTGCTGTGCCTGGCTCGGCAAAACGGCGCCAAGGTGGTGAACGGTCTGCCCATGCTGGTGTGGCAGGCAGCGGTAGCCCAGGAGATTTGGAATGATGTGACCTACACCCCTGCCCAGGTGCAGCGGGTGATCGAGCAAATGGAGGAACTGCTGTAATGAATATTGTGCTTTGCGGCTTTATGGGCAGCGGCAAGACTGTGGTGGGCAAAGAGCTGGCCAAAATTATGGGTCGCCGGTTTGTGGATACGGATCAGCTGGTGGAGGCGCGCAGCGGCGTGTCTATTCCGGCTATTTTTCAGGTGCACGGGGAAGACTATTTTCGAGAGCTGGAGCGTGCGGCCTGCGCAGAGGCGGCAGAGATTCCCAACTGCGTGATCTCCACCGGCGGCGGGGCACTGACCTTTGACGAGAATGTACGGACCCTGCGCACCACCGGCAAGATCGTGCTGCTGGACGCGTCCTTTGAGGTGATCTGTCAGCGGGTGGGCAACGGCGCCAACCGCCCTTTATTTCGGGATCCGGTGCAGGCCAAGGCGCTGTATGACGCTCGCCAGGCCAAGTATCGTGCAGCGGCAGATTATGTGGTGGACGGCGACGCCTCTGCCCGCAAAACAGCGCTGACCATTGCCGATCTGTTTCGCTAAAGGTACATTTTGTACCAAATTCGCACTTTAAGTTGAAAAATGCGGCGACGTGTGTTATAATGCCTTAGTTATATACGGTGTTTGGCTGCGTTAGGCAGCGCAAAATCATAGCCGCCCTGAGCGGATCGAGGTGTATCTATGCCGAAGGTAAAAAAATTAAAGCGCGCGCTTGCGCACGATACACGGGTGTTCCAAAAGTATCAAAACCTGCTGATGGAGCTGACCCGTAAGAATATTAAGTTAAAGTACCGGGACTCCTGGATCGGTATTTTGTGGAGCTTTTTGCAGCCGCTGCTGAACATGATCGTACTTTCCGTGGTGTTCAGCGGAATCTTTGGCCGCAGCAACAAGGGCGTGATCTGCTACCCGGTATTCCTGTTTACCGGCCGTTGATGTTTGATTTCTTTACATCTTCCACCAAACAGGCTATGACCTCCTTCCGCCGCAATGCAGGGATCATCAAGAAGGTTTATGTGCCCAAGTATATGTACCCGCTTAGCTCCATTCTCTCTTGCTATGTAACCTTCGCCATCTCGCTGCTTTGCTGGTGAGCGTGTGGATCTTCTTTAAGCTTACCGGAATCAGCAACGGCCACGCCCTGCACCTAAACGGCTACGCGGTGCTATTCTTTGTACCTATGCTCATTCTGTTGGTGTTCTGCACCGGCGTGGGTATGATCCTGTCTGTGCTGTCCGTTTACTTCCGGGATGTGGAGTATATTTGGGATGTGCTGTGTCACCTGCTGTTTTATATGGTGCCTATCATTTATCCTCTGTACCGCATTACCTCCGACTGGATCGTGGTACTTATTAAGATCAACCCACTATATTCGATGATCGAGCTGTTCCGCCAGTGTATTCTGTACGGCCAAATGATGACCTGGAATTTGCTGCTGTATGCCTCGGTGGTGTCGCTGGTCACCCTGGCTATCGGGCTGTTCGTCTTTAATAAGTGTAGTGACAAGCTGATCTTCCACCTGTAAAGGGAATGAATAAACCCCATTGCCAACCCTTGGCAATGGGGCTTTTTATGTTATTTTGCAGTTACGCCGTAGTGCTTCCGTATGTCGGCGGTGAATTTTTTGGCGTGGTCCAGCGCCTTTTGAGAATAGACCAGGTAATCGTATTCTGTAACCTGCTGAAAGGTCAGCGTCGTGGTTGGCAGTGGGCGGGTTTGTGTGCGATCCAGGCAAAAGCTGTACAGCGTGGCGTCCGTGGCGTTGGTGGTGGCCTGGTATTCTCGGCAGGGCAGGGTACGCTGGTACAGGTCCATGTATTCCATAGGACGAACAAACAGCAGGTATTTGTGACCTACTGCCAGGGGCAAACCGGTGCCGGTGTCGCAGTGCAGCTTGCCGTCGCTCATTTTTTCCATGGACATGAGTAGATACAGCACACCGTGTTGCCTGCCTGCTCCCGATCGGTGGTCTTTAGCACCTTGGCGGTGTAGCGCAGGTTGTTGTAGGTGGGCTGCATACCGGTGATCTCCACTTGCAGGGGAATTCGGTCCTGCAGCTGCTCCACCGCTGTGCTTATGTCTAACATTTCGACCTTTGCATCGGCATCCTCCCGGAAATCGGTTGGCAGATCGCAAATGGCAGCCGCCACCTTTTCCGGGTCCTCTAAGTCGTGGGCGCGGGTGGCCCGCAGCACAATGCCGAACAGTACGGCGCACACCACCAGGATCAGGCAGCCCAGCGCCAGTCCCTGCTGCATGGTCAGTTGTTTTTTACGCAAGGTGCCCCGCCTCCATTCGCAGTATTTTGGTGCATAGGTGCTCTAAAGTGGCCCGGTCGTGGCTGGCGATGAGAAAGGTGGTGCCTGCCTCCCGGTTCATACGGAGAATCTCTGCCTCCAGCACCTGCACGCTGTCATCGTCCAGTGCGTTGGTGGGTTCGTCCAGCAGCACCAATTCCGGTTGGTTCATCAGCGCCTGGATCAGGCTGACCTTTTGGCACATACCCAGGGAGTATTTTTTCATGGGGCGCCGATCCGCCGGGTCCAGCCCAAAGCGGGTGAGCCAGCCGTCCAGTTCGCCGTCACTGATCTTGTGATCGGACAGGTCGTTGAGCATTTGCAGGTTTTGGCGGCCGCTTAGGTATTCGTAGAGAAATACATTCTCGATCACCAGCCCTACATGGGGCGCATAAACCCCGTTGCCCACCCGAGTGCCGCCTACGGTGGCTGTGCCGGTGGTGGGGGTCATCAGCCCGGCAATGGCCCGCAGCAGCATGGTCTTGCCGCAGCCGTTTTGCCCGGCCAGGC